>ERZ1740062.12-NODE-12-length-155552-cov-6.831701_pt1 | contig 155552 bp, 153 predicted proteins | sample MGYA00581741_ERZ1740062 | MGnify/ENA primary metagenome ERZ1740062 (study PRJEB43018, sample SAMN04849747) | marine metagenome | isolation source: floating plastic debris | place: Pacific Ocean | collected 2008-09-01 | study: EMG produced TPA metagenomics...
CGTTCGCCCACTCGATCACCTGGCGGGTGCCGGCGACCCCACAGGCCGCTACGAAGTTGTTCAGCACTTTTGCAGTCATTCCCGCGCCCGGTCCGCCCATGCGGTGAAGTTTTGGGCCCATCGCCCGAAACATCGGCTCCAAGGCGTCCAGATCAGCCTGCGCCCCGCCAAGCATGAACGACAGCCGCGCCTCGTCGGCAGCAATTTGCGCACCGGACATCGGCGCGTCGATCACATGCAAGTTGTTCGGTAAGCGGGTGCTGAGTTCGGCGAGATAGCGCGGCGAAAGTGTCGAACAGATAACCAGGTACTTCAGATTGTTCGCTGCCGTCAGTATGGCCTGATCGCGGAACAGAAGGTCTTCGGTTTGATCGACATCGCGGACGACGCTGAGGATGACATCGCGCTCTGACGCAAATGCAGCCGGATCTGGCTGCATCCAGTCGGCAAAGTCCCCGAATTCCGCGGTGGGGCGCACATCGAAGCCGATGACGTCGAAGTCCGCGCGTTGAAGTGCCCGTGCCATCCCCAGGCCCATCCGTCCGGTCCCTGCGACACCGATCTTCATGGCGTTGTCTCCAGTCTTGCTGTCAGGCGGTGATCGACACGGGCCTCAGGTGCTTTTACCCGGTTCACCGCAGAGGAGGGGACGCTTGTCGCGACCGGTTACCCGAAGCTCGAGCCCCTTGTTCTCTCCGCTCAGAAGGCGCGCCAGAAGGCCGTCCTTGTCCCGGACCATGCGCCAGCATAGCACCTCTCCACCATCGTTCTGTTCGTAGAGGAAACAAAGCTGTGCGCCATGCGGGCGCCACGCTCCGGTGACGCAGCTGCCGTCGCCGTAGCGCCAGAGGGTTCTGCCGTCTTCCGAGAACTGTTCGGATCCGAATGGCTGTCCGTCGCGCTCGAAATAGAGCGTCCAGCCTTCGGAATAGCTTCGAAATTCGCTCGGACCGACGACACGCTCTTCAGCCTGCGCCACCGATGCGCCAAACACGAGGATCAGAACAATAAGCAATCTCATGGCAATATCCTGCCGCATCATGGCGGATCAGGGCAACCGGAATGTCGCCTCCTCCGGCTCGAGGCAGATTTCGTGCGAACAAACCTGGAGCGTAAGGATGATTTTGCCAGATGGCGCATTGTCGAGCGGGACAGAGACTCGACCGTCGTAGACACGGATCTCGGCATCAGCGAAGCCTGCCTCGAATGGCTTGCCTTCCGGCCAGGCAGCGCTGGTGCCCTGAAGCGACGCGCCGATGAGCCAGTCCGCACCCGGTTGCGCGGCGTTTACATGCCAACCATCTGCGATGATCAGATCGAGCCGATCTGACAGAAGGTGTGCTCTCACCGTTCCGCGCGCCAGGGACTGCCGCCGGCCCGACTCGCCGTCGTCCAGAATACGAGCGGCAATCAATGCATCCGGTCGCAAGAGAGGTTGCTCTGCGAGCGGCGCTGACAAGGCGTTTTTAAGATCGAGCGCGCTCTCTTCCAACGCAAGATCAGTGCTGCGCCGTGTAGACAAAGCCAGCAACTCAAGCGCCGAGGATTCGCCTGAAGGCACCGCGCCGTCCGTACTGTCATAGATCGGTCCGAGCGGCCCATCGAGTGCTGCCATCTTCAAGCGTCCCGTTCCATCGGCGAAATCCCGTGTCATTGCCGCCGTCAGGAGGCGCGCACGATCCGTCCAGACCGCCGCGCCGGTTGCGTCACCAAGTGCCAGAAATCCGAGCGCGACCCAGACATGGTCCTGCAGCGCGCCCTGTTCATGTGCGGCGCCATCTGCCCAGAAACGTGCAAGCTTTTCACCGTCCCAGAACCGTCGCCAGAGACTGTCAGCCGCCTGCACGGCCATCTGGGAATAGGCCCGGTTTCCAAAGGCTTCGGATGCTTCGGCCAGTGTTCGGATCATCAGGCCGTTCCAGCCTGCGATGATCTTGTCGTCGCGCAGGGGGCGGACCCGAGTCTCACGGGCCTCCCTCATGGCATCGAGCATCAGATCTAGGCGATCGAAGTCTGTATCGGCAAAGGGGTCGAGATGGGGGACGCCGCCGTGATCCAGTGTTGGAGCGTCATCGAGCCCCAGCGCATTGGTGGCATCGGTCAATCCGTGCGTTGCCAGGTCCTCGGGCGTCCAGACATAGAACGCGCCTTCCTCGAGTTCGCCGTTCGAAGCACGGCTGTCGGCATCTTCTGCGGCATAGAACGCACCGTCCGGGTCAGTCATGTCTCGGGCGACGTAGTCAAACGTGCGCTCGGCCGCGCGCCGATAATGCGCAGCGCCGGTAATCTCCCAAGCCTGCACAAAGACCCGCGCCAGCTGTGCCTGATTGTAGAGCATCTTTTCGAAATGCGGCGTGCGCCAATTCGGGTCGACCGTGTAGCGGTGGAAACCGCCGCCCGCGTGGGCGTGAATGCCGCCCGCAGCGATCGCATCCAACGTCTCGAACGCCATGGTCAGTGCGCTGTCATCGCCGGTGCGGCGCCAGTGGTCGAGCAGGAACAGCAGATATCCCTCCTGCGGGAACTGCTGCGTCTGACTGAAGCCGCCTTCGAGCGCATTGTGCATTTGCTCGAGCTGAGTTGCCGCAAGGGCATAGGTATCTTCGGTCAGCGCTGCGGAGATGCCGGACCGCATCTGTGTCAGGCGGCGCACGGCGTCCGAGAGATTGTTGGCCAGCGCCTCGATTTCGGGTCGCCGCACAGGCTCGCGCCATGACTGGCCGATTGCTGCAATGATCTGCATGAAATGATCGCGCGGCATGTACCCGGCCGTGTGGAACGGGCGAGCATCGGGCATCAGGAAGACCGAGTTTGGCCAGCCTGCATGTCCGTTCTGCAGCTGTGTCGCGGTAATATAGAGGTGGTCCAGCTCGGGATGCTGCTCGCGATCGATCTTCACGGGAATGAAGTTCTTGTTCAGGATTTCGGCGACGGCTTCGTTGTCGAAGCTTTCCTCCTCCATCACGTGGCACCAGTGGCAGGTTGCGTAACCGACGCTGAGAAAGATCGGCATGTCGCGCCGGGCAGCTTCGGCCAGAGCATCTTCGGACCAGGGCCGCCAGTCGACGGGGTTGTGCGCGTGTTGAAGCAGATAGGGTGACGGCTCGTCGATCAGCCTGTTCACATAGCGCGCGCGATCGCCGTCCATCAGGTGCGTGCGCGGAGTGTAGTCCGGTCCCTTCGAGAGATAGATGGATTCCAGGCGCGCATGAACCTGTGCATCGCGGTCCGTTCCCGGGGGGAGCTGAGCAGCCATGGCAGAGCCTCCTGCGGAGATCAGCACCAGCGCAGAGAGAGTCAGCTGAGCGAGTCGGGTTTTCATGGCGTGAAAGTGCCCGAGCGGTATGGCGATGACCAGACACGGCTGCGTGTGGCTGAAGATGCAGACTTGGCTTATGGATAAATGTTCCTATTATGTTCCGAATGACAACGCTCACTTGCGATCAGCTTGCCATGACGCCCGACCGGACCCGTATCCGGGTCGCCGGGCTTGTGATCACGCGGCAGCGGCCGGGCACGGCGTCGGGCGTGATCTTCCTCACGCTTGAGGACGAGACCGGGATTGCCAATGTCATCGTCTGGCCCAAGATGTACGAGCGCTATCGCCGGGCGGTCATTTCCGGTCGTTTGCTGCGGGTGACCGGGCAATTGCAGCGCGAGGGTTCGGTCCACCATCTGGTCGCCTGGAAGATCGAGGATCTGTCGGGAATGCTGGACCGTCTGGGTATGCCGGACACCACCCATCCGCGGTCAGACGAGGCAAAGCGTCCTGTGCCGCCGCGCCGTCCGCCCCGTGCGCGGCATCCTCGGGAGCAGGCCAAGGCGCTGTTTTCCAGCCGGGATTTTCACTGAGATTGGACGCGGGGTTCAGTCCCGTCGCACCCATTTCCATCCTGTGATCATCGGCCGGATCAGGTTCTCACGTTTCCAGAAGTGGTAGAAAGCGATCGCACCGAGATGCAAAAACACCAACGGCACCAGGATCTCGTGCAGATCATCATGCAGGCCCGTCATCTCGAGGCGCAGATCCGAGGGCAAGTAACCCGCCAATGGCGCTGTCTCGAAGAAATCCTCGCTCTCCGAGCAGAGGCCGGTAATCACCAAACCCGCCAGCACCGCCCAGAGTGCGACCGCCGACAATGCCCCAAGCGGGTTGTGTCCCGGCCAATGGCTTGGGCTGCGGTTCTTGACGGTCTTGGCATAGTCGATGACTTGGCGCGGTCCGGTCAGCATGTGTGAGAACCGCGCGGGTGCTGGGCCTACGAAGCCCCAGACGATCCTGATCAGCAACAAGGCCCCGGTGGCATAGCCCATCCAGAAGTGCCAGCCGATGTTCGCGAAGCTCATGTTCTCGCCGATCAGAAACCCGGCGACCACGGTGATGACAAGCGACCAGTGCACGATGCGCACGAGCGGATCCCAGACCCGCTCTCGCACCGGTTCGCCCATCCCGCTCACGCTATTCAGAAGTCCTTGTCGCGGTAGTTGTCGTGGCAGCCCTTGCAGGATGCGCCGAGTGCTCCGACGGCCGGGCGCAGCGCGTCGAGACCATTGCCAGCGGCAGCGACGAGACCGTCAGTTGCCTTGCCGAAATCCTGGAACTTTCCGACAAACCCATCCAGGTCCGACCAGATCTTGTCCTGAGCGCGCGATTTGCCCGGAAGGGACGGCTTGTCTGACCCCGCAGGATACATGTTGAGCACGTTCATGCCTGCCAGCGCGTCCAGATTTGCGGCGGCGGTCGATGCGGCTTCGGCGTCGTAGTCGATGTCGCCCTTCGCCATGCCGAACAGCGGACCGGCATTAATCAGCACCACCTGGAAGTAACCACGGCGGGCCTTCACGGCTTTCTCTTCGGCCGTGTCGGCAGCCATTGCGATCGGTGCAGAGACGGTCGCCGTCAGTGCGAGCGCTGCGACAGACTTCATGATCAAAGTACGCATGATTCTTCCTCCTTCTGGACACCCCGGCGATCAAGATAGATCGGATTTCCACCATGCGGAAAGATGATTACAGTTTTTTCACAACCGTTGCGGAAAACAGATTTGCGCACAGCGCAAGAAAGGTACGTGCCGAACTGGATGTGCCACTCAATTCCTTCACCTTGAAGATATTGCCCGACGCGTTCCGATCGCGTGAACGCGTCAGGTCAGGGTCGCCAACAGGCTCGCCATAAGCTTGCCGCGCTCGGCAAGGCTTTCGATCTCGATGTGTTCGTTCAGGGTATGCAGACCCGCGCCCCGGACGCCGAGAGAGTCCAAAGTCGGGATGCCCATCGCGCCGGTGAAGTTCCCGTCCGAACCACCGCCCGCCATTTGCGGGTTGATCTCCAAGCCCAGATCGGCGGCAAGCGATTTCGAATGTTCGAACAGGGCTTTGTCCGCATCGCTGGGTTCCCATACCGGTCGGGTCACGCCGCGTTCGACATGGAACGCAACGATCTCGTCCGGTGCGTTCAGCGCCAGCATTTTCGAGACGCCATCATCCAGATCTGCCTGCCGTTTGGCCATGCTGAGCGCTTGCGCCGAGCATCCCGAGGGCACGCAGTTCACGTGCGCCTGGTCCGAGGTGACGCATCCGACCGAAAAGGTGCAGGAATCCGTGGTCATTTCCTCGATTTGCAGGATCCGCTTGGCCATTTCCTTGACGGCGGAACGGCCCAGGCGCGGGTCGACCCCGGCATGGATCGGAACGCCGGTTGTGCGCAGGTTGAAGCGGGCGATGGCATATCTGCCCCAGGCGACACCGCCATCGGCACGAGCGGGTTCGGGAACCAGCACATATTTCTGTTCGGCGGCCGTTGCCTCGATCAGTTCGCGGGTCGCCGGCGTGCCGATTTCCTCGTCCGGTGTGAAGAGTACGGTGATGGGCAAGGGTGTCCCGATCCCGGCGCGCGCCAGTTGGCGGATCGCATCGAGCGAAAGATAGTTCCCGCCCTTCATGTCCTGAATACCAGGACCCCAGCATTTGCCGCCTTCGCGTCGGTACGGCAGCATATCGAGTGTCCCGACGGGGTGAACCGTGTCCATGTGCCCGGCGATCAGGATGCCTGGGTGCCCAGCTTTCGGATGCGGGAAGGTCGCCCGAACGCAGCCACCGAGGCCCATGCGGCCCGGGATGCGTTCGATCTTGGCACCCATCGCTGCCAAGTCGTAGCTAGCAAGATCGATCATCCGATCGACCGCTGCTGCGTCATATGTCGGGCTCTCGCATTCGATCCAAGGGCGCAGGCTCGCGCACATGGCGTCGGCATCGAAGGGCAGGGCGTTGAAATCCATGGGTGTCCCTTTTCAGACGAGGATGGGCGAGGCGCCCATCCTACGTATGCGCTGCGGTGCGCCGCTCGATCAGCCGGGCGTAGATGGATGCGCCGACGGGCAGGATGTCTTCGTCCAGCACGAATGTATCGGCATGCAGCGGTTCGGTGCCCAGATGTCCGACCGTGCAATAGGCGCCGGGGACCGCATGCAGCATATCGGCGAAGTCCTCTGACCCCATGCGGCGTACCTGAGTAACCTCGGTCATATCCTCGCCGACGATCTCGCCTGCGACGTCGAGCATGACGCGGCTGAGTTCGCCGTCATTTTCCAGCACGCTGAAAATCTCGCGGTTGTCGATGCTGATCTCGACATCGTAGGCGCGGGCGATGCCATCGCAGAGCGCGCGGGTCCGGTCGCGGACAAGCTGGGCGACGTCATCATCGAAGTACCGCATCGTGCCAGAGATGACGCAGGTCTGCGGGATCACGTTATAGGCGGCGCCGGCATGAAGCTGGGTCACCGAGAAGACGACCTGATCGGTTGCGGGGACGTTGCGGCTGACGATCGTTTGCAAGTGCTGCACCAGCGCCGAGGCGATGACGATCGGGTCCTTGGACTGCTGTGGAATCGCGCCGTGCGATCCCTGGCCATGAACGGTGATGTCGAAGAAGTCTGCGCCCGCCATGGCGATGCCGGGCTTGACCCCGACGCGGCGCTGCTGCCCGTTCGGTGCGTTGTGCATGCCGTAGATCTCGTCGCAGGGGAACCGCTCGAACAGTTTGTCGGCGAGCATTGCACGGGCACCGCCCAGGCCTTCCTCGGCGGGTTGGAAGATGAAGATCGCGGTGCCGTCGAAATCGCGCGTCTCGGCGAGGTACTTTGCAGCGCCCAGCAGCATTGCCGTGTGTGCGTCATGCCCGCAGGCATGCATGACGCCTGGCGTTTTCGAAGCGAACGGAAGGTTGGTGCGCTCGTCGATCGGCAAGGCGTCCATGTCGGCGCGCAGGCCGATTGTGCGGCCTTCGCCCTTACCTTTCAAAACGCCGACCACCCCTGTCTTGCCGATTCCCGCGTGGGTTTCGATTCCCCAACTCGTTAGCAGATCGGCAACGACGCCCGATGTCCGGACTTCTTGCATACCGATCTCAGGGTGTTCGTGGAAGTCACGGCGCCACGAGGTGATGTCTTCGGCAAAATCGGCGATGCGTTCGATGACGGGCATTCAGGTCACTCCATGAGATAGGGTGATCCATCCGGGACGGCGTCGCGCGGGACGTCGACCATCAGGTCTCCGAGTAGTAGATATGATAGTGTCTTGCCGTGCCGGTCCAGCCCCAGAGTGGCATTCACCCCGCCCTGAAGCGCGTTCTCGATGACGAAATTGAGAGCATGGAGGTTCGGAAGCTCGAATCTTCGGCACTTGGTGGCGCCCAGATGGGCAAACGTGTCTAGCGCACGTTCGGCGGTGACTTGTTCGAGAAGGTGGGGCCAGGCTTCGGCGCGATAGGCGATGACGGAGACGTTGGAGGTGTCGCCCTTGTCACCGGCGCGGCCGTGGGCGATGGCGTGGAGCGGCAGATGGAGAAGTGCGCTCACCCGTGGACCTCGATCTTGACGTGAGGTTCCACCCAGTCTCGCGGTACGAGAATTGAGGCCGTTGCGATCTGCGAGGTGACCGAGCCGCGATTGCCACCCCCGGCCGCTGGACCCGAGCAATAGAGCATCATCAACTCGTCCACGACCATTTGCGCGCGCGCGCGGTCGACTGATTGGGTCGCGACGCGGATTGTGTACTCGCCATCGGTGGGAAGGTGTCGTGCGGCCCGTCTACTGGCGTCGCCGCCGTCAAGGGTTGCGAGCGTGCCAAGCGTCTCGATCCTGACCGGTTCATTCATACCCCGCTCTGCGAGCCGGTCGCGGACGATCTCTCCCGCCAAATCGGCGCGCGCCAGGGCGTTCGGGCCGGAATACGTCATGAAGGCTTCACCGAGCCATCCGCCATCGACCGAGACGGTACACTTCAGTGTATCAGGCGCCGCATGGCCCTTCGCACCCGTGATTTCGACGCGGTTCGGGCCTGTTTCCGTGGCCTGCAGATCAGAGCAGTCCAGGACGACATCCGGCACGAGGTATGCGGATGGGTCGTGCATTTCGTAGAGGAGTTGCTCGGTGACTGTCTGACGGTTAACGAGCCCGCCGGTGTCTTCGGGCTTGGTGATGGTGAATGTCCCGTCCGCGCGGCATTCGGCGATCGGGAAGCCTGCGCGGGAGAGGCCGGGCACGTCCTTGAAGCCGGGGTCGGCGAAGTAGCATCCTGTAATCTGGCCACCACATTCCAGCAGATGACCGGTGACCGTGCCGTGTGCGAGGCGATCCCAGTCGTCAGCACCCCAGCCGAACTCGTGGATGAGTGGCCCAAGCGCGAGGGCTGAGTCCGTCGTGCGGCCGACAAGAACCACGTCTGCGCCCGTGGCCACCGCGTTGGCTACGGGGCGAGCACCCAGGTATGCGTTGGCCGCCACGATTGGACGACCTTCGAAGCCGATGCCTTCGATTGTCGGCATCGCAGCGATCTCTTCGACCGGAAGGATTTCTGTCAGGTCGTCACCGATGACGGTCGCCACGCGGACGCCCTCGACACCGAGTTCGTCGGCGATTTCGAGAACGCGTTGAGCAGCACCGATTGGATTGGCCGCGCCCATGTTCGAGACGATCGTGACACCAAGTCTCTTGGCCTCTGCAAGCGCTGGCCGAATGTAGTGGTCGAGATATGGCGAGTGGCCTTTCGACGGATCATCACGCTTGAGGTTTTGAGCGACGGCCAGTGTGCGTTCGGCCAACACCTCGAACATCAGGTACTTTGGACCGTCGCGCGTTTCCATCGATTTCAAGATCGGCAATGACGCATCGAAGCGATCGCCCATGAAGCCCGCGCCGCAGCCGATATGGACGGTTTTGCTCATCCCGTCTGCCAAACGGCCTCCGAACCCTGGCGGGTTCGGAGAAGCCCCAGCCCCACCTGACCGCCCCGACCCGGGGAGGGACGCCCGTGGCAGTGTCGGTGACGATTCTCTTGCATGGTGCTTACTTGAGCTTCGCGATATCCGCCGCGACCTGCTTCGCCGAGTTCAGCATGAATGTGTGTTCCGAGCCGATAAAGAACATCGAGATGCCTGCATCCATCAGGGCGGGCAAGTTTGACGTGTTGCCCTGGAAGGTGACGGCGGCCTTGCCGTGGCGGTGTGCGGCGTCGGCGACCTGCTTCATGACGGCCATGAGGTCCGGGTGTGTTGCATCGTTCAGCCCCAGGCTGACCGCCATGTCGGCCGGGCCGACAAAGAGCCCGTCGATGCCCCATGTGCCCGCTATGGCATCGAGCGCTTCGAGACCCTCGGGTTCCTCGATCTGTGCGAGGACGATCGTTTCGTCGTCCATGTCCAGGACCTGATGCATCGTCTTGCTGCCCTGTCCGGCCCAGCGCGTCGATCCGGCAAAGCCGCGCCCGCCATGCCCGAAATGTGCTGACTTCGCCACGGCAGCGGCCTTTTTGCCGTCGGTGACATGCGGGATGACGACGCCGACAGCACCCGAGTCCAGGGCCATCAACACGTTGCCGGGCGTGAACTCTGGAACGCGGACCAGGGCCGGCAGGTCGAGCGCTTTCGCCATCGCCAGGGATGCGTCCATGCCGCGCCGATCGATCCCGGCGTGCTCGCAGTCGATGCAGACAAAGTCGAGTCCGGAGAGTTTCAGGATCTCCATCACCTCGTAGGCGGGTGTTTTGACAAAGGTGCCGGACAGGATTTCCCGGTCGAGAATGCGTTTGCGCAGGCCGTTCATGTGGCGCTCCTCCAGAGGGCTTGTGCAGCGAGGTCATCGCGGGACAGGCCGAGTTTCTCGCCCGCGGCCAGGATCGAGTCCCAGGTCTCGCCAGGCAGGGGCAGTCCGTTGGCACGCCGATCGGCCCGGCGTTTTCGTTCCGGGTCACCGGGCACCATGACCGCGTTGCCAGAATCGGCGGGGGTGCAGGCCCGGACATAGTCCATATAAGCCGACGCGGAGGCCGCCCAGCCATGGCCGTCATCAAGCCGTTCCGGATCAATGTAGATCGACAGCATGCCATTGTGGAACTCATAGCCCGGCCCGCATGTGCCGGACCCTGTCAGTGCGCCTGCCAGCATCTCGCAGGCAAGCGATAGTCCCGATCCTTTGTGCAGCCCCATGGCTGTCAGCGCACCGTCTCCCTTACGAGCATCGGGCAGCGCACCGGGCGGTGTCGGGCCATAGAGCGCATCTGGATCATTGGTGTATTGTCCGTCGCCATCAACCAAGGAGCCATGCGGAACTGGTTTTCCGCCGCGCTTGGCGACCAAGACTTTGCCTTCAGCGACGGTTGCCGTCGCGAAATCAAGCAGGAAGTCGTCGGTCTGGTCCCCATTACGGCGTGGCACGCCAATGCAGACGGGGTTGGTAGACATCCGCCGGTCCGCACCGCCGAAGGGCGCGACCAGCATGGAATGGTGGGCGTTGACAAAGTGCAGCGAGACCAGACCCTCGGCACAGGCGCGTTCGGCCCATTCACCGATCCGTCCAAGATGTCCGGAGCGACGCAGCCCAACCAAAGACACACCCTGCTCGCGCGCTTTCTCGATGCCGATGCGGACGGCCTCGATCCCGAGCGATTGGCCAAACCCGAGGTTTCCGTCCAGCAACGCGAAAGCAGGTGCGTCGACCACGCGGGTCAGCGCCTGTCCGAACTTGACGCGCCCTTGCTCGGCCCAGGTGCAGTAACGCTGGGTACGCACAACGCCGTGGCTGTCATGCCCGGCGAGGTTGGCTTCAACCAGATTGACGGCGATGATCCCGGCTTCATCGTCCGATCCACCCGCAGCGACGAAAATCCGGGTCAGTGCGTCAGCCAGCCCGTCAGGGTTCAGCAAAACGTCCTTGGGAGTCATGTCGTTCACAGGCTGAGCTCCTTGCGATTGAACACCATCGTGGGGCTGAGGCGGCCGTCGAAATGGTCGAGGATGTTCTGGATCATGATTGTCGCCATGGCGCGCATCCCCTGCGGTGTCATCGACGCGGAATGCGGTGTCATCAGCGTATTCGGCGCGGTCAGGAGCGGATTTGCCGGGTCCACCGGTTCGCCGTCGAACACATCGACGCCGTGACCGGCGAGGTGTCCCGAAGTCAGGGCCTCAGCCACCGATGCTTCATCACAGATACCGCCGCGTGCATTGTTGATCAGCAGGGCACCCGGTGGCATCGCTGCAAGGGCTTGGGCACCTATCAGGCCGCGCGTCTCGTCGTTCAGCGGTGTGTGAACCGTGACGACATCGGCACGGGCGAGGCCTTCGGACAGCTTCGCGACCTGTTCCACGCCGTCTGCGTTGACGGTCACGTAGGGATCGTGGGCGATGACCTCCATCCCGAAGGCCTTCGCCAGCGGCGCGACACGGCTGCCGATCCGGCCAAAACCTACGATCAGAAGCGTCTTTCCGCGAATGTCGAATGGGTGCACGCGCTGACGTACCGCCCAGTCGGCGGCGGCCACGCCGTCGTGCTGATTGGCAAGATCCCGCGCCAGCGTCAGGATCATTGCCAAGGTATGCTCTGCGACCGAGGAATCGTTCCCGCCGACGGCGATCGCCACGGGCTTGCCGTGGGCGCTCATCCAATCGACGTCAATCGAGTCGCAGCCAACGCCATGGCGGCTGATGATCTCGAGATCCGGGAGTTGCTGAAGCAGATCCTTGCGCAGGATGGCATTGCGGACGCCAATGGCATGGGCACCTTCAGCCATGGCCAAGATCTCGTCAGGCGGAAGGTGGATACCGGGCGCGACCGTGACCTCGACATCCGGGCGCGCCTCGGCCAGCGCCATGGCGTCCGGATGGATGGAGCCAAGAATGGTCAGCTTCTTCAAAGTGGTCCCCACAGCGTTCTTTCGATGTGATGATTAGGCGATCGCGCTTGTGCGGCGCAATCGCGGTGATAGTCCGGTTCGGACGGTTCGGGAGAAATCGGATGCATGATGCCGGGCAGAGCGGTCAGCGGTGGTCGCCGCTGGTGATCGCGCTGCTCGCCGTCATGCTGATCGAGCCGCTATACCTTTTCTGGGGGTCGGATTGGGCGCGTTGGGCCGCGCATCTGGCCATGGGCGCGGTCTTGCTGACGAGTTGGCGGCGGTTCGGGTTGCGGGAAGTCTATCTCCTGTCGCTTTGCGCGGTGCTTGCGGTTCTGTTGTGGCACTACGATCCGGCCCCGGGCGCGACCGCTCGGATCGCGTTGGATCAGGCGGTCTTCCTGATGGCGTTTCTGTTCCTGATTTCGCTGATCCAGGAGGGCGCGATGACGTCGCGGTCGGTCGAGCAGGTCGGATTATACCTGTCCCAGCAACCGGGCGGTCGGCGCTATACCGGACTCTATATCGGCACGAACCTGATGGGTGTGGTGTTCAACCTCGGGACCATGAGCCTGCTGGCGCCGTTGATCCGCCGCGCGGAGCTTTCCGGTCCGGACAACGCGCTGACACCGGTACGGGCGCGGCGCCAGTATTGTGCGGTGCTGCGCGGGTTCGCCTGGTCGGTTGTCTGGTCGCCGACGGCGATCTCTCCGCTGGTGTTGCTCACGTTGATTGACGGCATCGAGCGCTGGCGATGGATCGCGCTGGGTCTTTTGCTCTCAGCCGTGATGCTGCTGGTCGGTTGGGCCGAGGACCGCTGGCGCTGGAGGCGCATCTCGGCCGCGGCACTCGGCCTGGCGCCGCAGGTGCCGCCACCGTTTCCAGCGCAGGGCCTGCAGCGCTTTACGGTCGTTTGCATCGCACTCGCCAGCCTGACCGGTCTTGTGATGGCGGTCAGCGGACGCGGCGTGCCAGCCAGTCTGATCGTTGCCTGTCCGCTGGTTTTGATTGGCTGGCTGGTGGTGCAGGTCCGGCGCGACGGTGGTCCAGTGATCGATGGCGTCCAGCGCCGACTTGGCCGGATTGCGACCGATGGCTTGCCGAGATCAGCGACAGCCGGGGTTGTTCTGGCCTGTGCAGGATTTGTCGGTCAGGCAGGCGCCGCGCTGTTGCCAGCTCAGGAGATCGCCGATTGGATCGGGTTGGATGAGATCCCGGCCTGGCTGTTCATGCTTGGTACCACGCTCGGGGTGACGCTGCTGAGCCAGTTCGGACTTTCACCTATCATGATGTCAGTCTTCTTCGGTGCCGTACTCGGGTCGCTGCCCAGTCTGCCCGCAGACCCGACCCTGACTGCGTTGGCGGTGGCCACCGGATGGGCCGTGTCGACGACGTTTTCCCCTTTTGCGTCTGGCGTGATTTTTCTTTCGCGCGTCAGCGGGCACAGCGGTGCTAAGCTGACCTATCTCTGGAACGGACCCTTCACCGCGCTGTCTGTGCTGGTCCTGGCGGGGTCATACTGGCTGATGACTGGTGGAGCATGAGTTGACGGGGCGGGTCTACGCTCCCGTCGCGATCAGATCCTGAAAGACGGCATCTTTCTTGGCCATCCGCGCCTGCATTGCGGACATCAGATCCTCGGGCCGCAGCATGCCACCGTTCCAGGTCGCGATCTGATCGAGCCCATCGGCGACGCCGTGGTCGCGCGCGTAGGTGATGGCGTGCTTGGTCCCGGCGACGGCTACGGGAGACTTCGTCGCGATCCCCTCGGCCATCTCAAGCGCTGCTGCGCGCACGGCTTCGGCGTCCGTGTGGAGGCTTGCGATCAGACCCCAACCATGTGCCTCCTGCGCGGTGAACCGGCGGCCCGTCAGAGCGAGTTCCTGCACCACGGACATCGGGATCAGCTTGGGCAGGCGCTGGAGTGTGCCGACATCCGCCGTCATGCCAATATTGATCTCCTCGATCGAGAAGTGAGCGTCGTCGGTGGCCAGCCGGATATCGCATGCCGAGATCATGTCGATTGCGCCCCCAATGCAGGCGCGCTGGATGGCTGCGATGACTGGAAGGCGACTGCGCTCCAGGGCATTGAATGTCTCCTGATAGCTCAGAACACGCTGACGCATCGCGTAGGCAGCCCGCGCGGGCTCGGCCTTCATCAGATCCATGAGCGAGGAAAAAACCGACAGATCCATGCCGCCGGAAAAGTTTCGGCCTGCACCGGTCAACACGACGGCCCGTACCGTCAGGTCGGCCTCGAACTCTTGCATCAACCTGGGCAGATCGATCCAGAAGTCAGGGCTCATCCCGTTGGCCTTTTCGGGCCGGTTCATGCGAAGTTCGACGACCGCGCCATGGCGCTCCACCTCGAAGAACGTGCTGGAGAGTGCGTCGGACATCGTCGTTTCCTCAGTCGACCTCGTGTATTACGACGCCCCCGAGGAAGCTGTCGATGTTGCCGGGATACAGCTTTCCGGCTTTGCCGTCAGCCTCCATTCCGGCTTCTTTTGCGGCAATCTGGTCCAGCCGGTCCGCCGCCTCGGGGGCCATGGATTGCGGTACGATGACAACGCCGTCCCGGTCGCCGACGACGATGTCGCCAGCTTCGATCCGTTGGCCGCCGATCCAGACCGGCAGGCCGACGCTGCCCGGGCCGAGCTTGTCCGGACCGGACGGGCGGACACCCGCTGCAAAAATGGGCAGACCGATCTCGCCCAGCGCCTCGACATCCCGAACCATGCCATCCGTGACAACGGCTGCGGCGCCACGGTTGCGGGCGAAGCTGCAGATCAGATCGCCTATGACCGCGCAGTCCCGGTGTTGACCTGTTGCGACCATCATGACGTCTCCGGGTTGTACCCTCTCCAACGCTGCCCAAAACGTCAGGTTGTCATGGTGCCCGCAGTCGAGCGGCAGCGCCGTACCGCAGAACCGGAACTCCGGTGTCACTGGCTTGATGACCGGATCCAACGAGTGCCCACGATTGGCTGAATCCGAAACATTCCCGGACGGTGCACCGCGAAACCGGTCAACCAGTGCTGGATCGGTGCGCGACCAGGCGCGTTTCACGGTGATGATGGGTGCGGAGTTCTCAGCGGCCATGCTTCCCCCCAAGGATGCTGTATGATTTGTTGACGAACTAATCAGACAGACCAGCGCAGGAAAAGCATGAACGATCCGACAGTTGTGATCATTGGCGCAGGCGCGATGGGCGGTATTCTGGCGGCAGCTTTGGCTCGGGGCGGTGCGCGGCTGTCGATCATCGATACCGATGCCGAGCATGTCGCGGCGATCAACCGGGATGGGTTGTGCCCGCAGGATTTCGGACCGTCTGACGCTGCGCGTGTGTCTGCCGCGACTGCCGCAAACACGAGCGAGTATGCCGATCTTGTCGTGATAATGACCCCGGCCTACGAGGTTGCGAGTGCTGCGAAGACTGCGCGAAAGGTGCTTAAGGCGACCGGCGCGGCCGTTTCCTGTCAGAACGGTTTGGGGAACGCCGAGGCGCTGATCGCCGAACTGGGAGACGAGCGGGTCTTCATGGGCTCGACCCGGTCAAGCGCCGACCGGCCAAGGCCGGGATGTCCGCGTGCGACCAAGATTGACCCTACGACCGTCGGTGAGTTCGATGGAACGACGACTGGGCGTGCCACCTGGTTTGCCGAGACTGCGACGCGTGGCGGCTTGCCGACTGTGGTTTCCGACAACATCATGGGCGTGCTCTGGTCAAAGTTCCTGCACAACTGTGCGGTGAACGCAATCTGCGCCACAACCGGACTGCGTCAGGCCGAGGTTGCGCGGGATCGAGCACTCGAGGCCTTGCGAGATCAGTTGCTGCAAGAGGGCCTCGCCGTTGCGCGTGCGAAGGGCATCGACTTGGAGAAAACGGACCCGCAACCGCATATCCGTCAGCACATGTGGCAAAAGTATACGCAACCTTCGATGCTGCAGATGGTCGAGGCCGGGCGCCCGATCGAGATTGACGCGATCAACGGCTGGCTGGTGCGCGAGGCCGATGAACTCGGGATCGACGTTCCAGCAAACAAAGTAATCACGGCTCTCGCGCGGGGCCGGGCGCAGGCTTCGCGGCAGTCACAGCATATGACGCTGAACTACGCGGCCTTGAGCGCCGAGGCTCAGGAAACGATCGCGCGTGGTGAGGCGCCGTGGCAACTTGACCGGACCGCTGCCTCACCGCAATCGAGGTGAAGAAGATCGCGTCTGCGACGTCGGTTGATGCTACTGCTGGATCCGTTAGGTGGTCAGGCGAGGACGCCTGACCGTTCCGCGTGACCGATCACTTGCCGCTGAGTTGGCGGAGCGCGCCCGCCCAGTCTTCGACGTGATAGGACGTGGCGATCTTGCCGTCTTTCACGGTGTGAATGTCGATCGACATGATGTCGAAGCTTCGACCCTGGCCGTCGACACCGAACATCGGTCCTTGCGGCGTTCCCGTCGCGCGGCCACGTACGATCACCTGATCTCCGACCTCGATGACTTCGACCATTTCCCAGTTCATGTCAGGGATCAGTTTCCCGAAGCCGCCGATCTGTTTGACGAAGGCGTCGGGCGATTTCGTCGTGCCGGAGTAATCGCCGATACTTTGCCAATTGTCCGATAGGGAGGCTCGCGCAGCTATAGCATGGGCGTTTGACGCGGGATTGCTGAGGAACGCATAGAACGGCTCGACCACGGATTTCTGCCCGGCCGTCGCGTGCATGACCGTCGAGCAGGCCACGAGGCTCAGGCCTGCGAGGATTGAAAGGAATATCTTGCGCATGGTGTTCTCCTGTTTGGTGTCGGCGCCCGCGTGATCAACCTTTCGCAGCGTCCACAAACAGTATGGACATGTGAGTAATGCATTATAATCTAGGATAAGTGAGTTTTATTGTTCGGAAAATCAAACATTGTTGGACCAACTCCGTCAGATTGCGATCTTCGCCAAGACCGTCGACCACGGATCGTTTCGAGCTGCGGCCCGGGCATTGGGTCTGTCGCCGTCGGTTGTGAGCCACCACGTGGCTCAGTTGGAGGAACGGCTTGGAACGGCGTTGCTTTATCGGTCCACCCGCAAGCTCTCCGTGACGGATGATGGACGGCGGCTTCTTGCCCGGGCGCATGAGATGATTGAAGCTGCTGAGATGGGTCTTGATGAGATCGCTCATCGGGGGCGACAGCTTTCGGGTGAACTTACGGTCACGTTTCCAGCAGTGTTGGCACATTCAGAGTTGGTGGATTGCGTGGCCGCGTTCTCGAACGCGCACCCGAACGTCCGCCTCTCTCTGGATTTTTCAGACACGCGGCGCGAGGTCATTGGTGACGGAATCGACGTCGCAATTCGCATGGGCTGGTTGAAGGACAGTTCGTTGAAGGCGCGCAAGCTCTACGATGTTCAAAGATGGCTCGTGGCGTCGGCGGCATATCTTGATCCACGCCCCACTCCCCGTTCGCCGGCAGATCTGGAGGATTGGGATTGGCTGGAGCTTTCGCCCGTCAAATTGAAGCCGGTGTTTGAGCGACCTGGTTGGCGTTCGGTATCGTTGAAACCGCGCTCGAGCCTGAGCGTCAATGATGCACACGCAATCTACCGGTTTGCCAAAGCTGGCGTAGGTCTTGGGATCGTGCCGGACTTTCTTGCGGCGTCGGACGTTGCTGCCGGTACTATGATCCACATACTTCCGGACTGGCACCTTGAAGCTGTTGGCGTTTACGCAGTTTGGCCGCCGAACGCGCCAAGGCAAGGGCTAACGGCGTCCTTCGTCGATGCGCTCACGACGTTTCGGGCGGCGGGCTAACCAAGTCTTCTGCGTTGCCGCATTGGGTGATCCATCCGCTGAGCGATTGCAAGGTCGGTGATCGCTCAGCAATGTGCCGGAAATGGAGGATCGCAAGATGACCGATTTCAGCCCCGAAGACCTTGCCCGCCTGGCAGATTGGGATACACCGACAATCTGCAATGGGTTGGAGGCATTGGACCCGACCTACCGCTTGTCCGGGTACACCGTGAAAGCGTTCACCTGTCTGCGTCCCGAACAAAAGCCGATGGTCGGATATGCCCGAACAGCAACGGTCCGAGCTTCTGCCAAGCCTGCGATGCCACCTGAGCGGGTCACGGCCTTGCGTCTGGACTATTACGACTATGTCGACGCTGGCGGACCGAAGCCGTCGGTCGTGGTCATCCAGGATCTCGACAGCGCACCTGGCTGCGGATCGTTCTGGGGCGAGGTAAACACGACAATCCACAAAGGGCTGGGTGCGCAGGGCGTGGTCACGAACGGCTCGATTAGGGATCTGGCCGACAGTGCGGAGGGTTTCCAGGCGCTGGCGGGACAAGTCGGGCCGAGCCATGCCTGGGCCCACATCACCGGGTTTGGCGACCCGATCGAAGTGCACGGCATGGCAGTGACGGATGGCGATATCATCCATGCGGACGTTCACGGAGCGGCAGTAATCCCGGCGGCGCTGGTTTCGAAGCTTCCCGCTGCGATCGAGGCGATTGCCGCGCGCGAGGCAATTCTGATCGGTGCGGCGCGTCAGGATGGCTTCGACAGCGCAGCGCTTCGTGCGGCATTCGATACGGCCGCGAAGCTTTAGGACGGCCGATTGATGCAGATCTGTCCCGTTCGATCGATGTGACGAAAGTCACAGAAAATTAGCATACTTTTTGCAATCTCTGTGCAGAGAGGGTGCGTGCGAGATATTTCTCGCGCATACTGCGCCTTGGAGTGAGCGCGTGGGATGGGATGATTCAATGAAGAAATTGCTTGGCCTTGTCATGGGGCTGGCGATCAGCGGAAGTGCGGCTGCTGCTGATCCAAGGGCCCTGGTGACTGACGTTATCGGCAATACAATACCCGAAATCTTTGCCTTTGACGAAATCGACGCTGGTACAACCATTGTTCTCGACGAAAGCGCCGAATTGCGCCTGACGTTCTATCCGACTTGCGAAGACATCACTGTGCGTGGTGGCGAGGTTGCGATCTTTGACACGCATATGACGATTGAAGGAGATGGAGAGCTTCTTGAATACATCGAGGGTGAGTGCCCTACGGCCGTCAAGCTGACAGAGTCCGACATCATCAACGCTGCGGTGATTTCGCGGGCTCAGAATGCGCAAAAAGACCCGGAGATCAGCCCGCGGCCGGTGATCGGCGTCGGCGGCGCGGACTCTCAGCGGTTTCACACGATCATTGTAACCGGTGGCCGTGGGCTGCGTATAGAGATGCCGATTGTTCTGCGCAAAGGCATCTGGCCGGCCGATGCAGAACCTTTGCAGCATGGCAAAAAGTACGGGATCGCGATTGTTGGTGATGACATCAAACCGCGTGTTGCGAAGGTGATCGCCAGTTCGGATGCACCAGAGTTGCTTGTTCTGAGGCATTGAACGCTGACACCGGCCAGGGCCTGAAAGCGCTCCAGCGCCCCGCGATCGCTGTGGCAATTGCGATCGTGCTTGCTGCCGTCGCGGCATCCTTGCCGCGAGACAACATCTTCCAGGGTTGGATCGCGGATCTTTCGGTCGGCGTCCGCGCCGCCGTGTTCGGGATCGAAGATCTCGACTCGGGCAGCGTTCTGGTGATCGGGGAGGACGCGCGCAGCCTGGCGGCGCCCGAGCTTCAGAACCGTCCCCGAGCGCTGTTCTCCCCGGTCTATGCAGAGCTGGCGGAGAAACTCTTCGCGGCCGGCGGGCGTGGCCTGATACTCGACATCATTCTGAACTTCGATGCCAAGGATTTGCGCGTCGGCGATGAAACGCCCTTGCGGGCCTATGACGTGCCGATGCTGAAACTCCTAAGGGCGGAACGGGATCGCGGGCGCCTGGTGCTGGGTCGGTCATCCGAGTTACTGCCTGCACGGCGCTTTGCCCGCATGGCTGGAGAGAACGGTCTCGCCATGGTTCAGGTTCCGTTTGGTGCGTCGAATGTTATCCGGACGGTCCCGACGCGTCTGCTTGACGTCGACGGTGCGATGCATCCGACGCTTTCCGGGCGGGGCGCTTCGCTCTTGGGTCAGACCGATCCACCGGACCAGGTGCGGATCATGCCGACAGGCCCCCTTACAACGCTTCCGTCCGTTTCGCTGATCGATGTCCTGCGCTGCGGTGACGCCGCGGCGTTGAGGCGGCTGATCGACGGGCGAGTCGTTTTTATCGGCGGCATGTTGCCGAGCGAGGATCGGCTGAAGACGCCGGACCAATATATCCGCCGTCAAGTTCCCCGCGCAGACGCGATTGACCCCGCCGATACCAGCGTGGCCTGCGATTTTGTTCCTCCGCACACGCGCCTGGACGACGATCCGACGCTGCCGGGCGTCTACATTCACGCTGCAGCCGTTGATGCTATGGTTGGCGGATGGGCCGTTCGCGAGGTGTCGCGCGCCGCCGAAGTTGCTCTGGTCTTCGCGGCGGCGATCGTCGCGGCGAGCCTGGCTTTTCTGTTCACACCGGTCTTCAGCGCGGGACTTCTGGCGGTGCTAATCGGATCAGTTTTTGGCACCGTGGTTGCCGCGTTGGAGTTCGGGTTCTACCTGCCTGCAAGCTGGGCGATGGCGGCCGCGCCCTTGGCGCTGGTGCTTGGTTATGGCGTGCGGCTCCGGCTGGTCGATCGCAAGTCCAACATGATCCGGCGCGAGTTTGGCCGTTATCTCTCACCAGTGCTGGTACAGCAGATGGTCGACCGCGGACAGATGCCTGGGCTGGGTGGGGAAGAGCGCGAAGTCACAGTGATGTTCGCCGATCTGACCGGCTTCACGGCGATCTCGGAAACCACCGAGAGTGCGCGATTGGTGCGCCTGCTCAACCGGTATCTCGATACGATCGCCGGGGTCGTCCGCGATCATGGCGGTTACGTCGACAAGTTCATCGGGGACGCCGTGATGGCGATATTCAACGCGCCGGTCCAGATCGAGAACCATGCGCTGAAGGCTGTGTCCGCTGCGCACGAAATCCTGCGGCGCGTCGAAGAGATGGCAGAACAGGACATCGCCAATGGAGACCCTCATTTCGAGATCAAGGTGGGGCTTTCGACAGGGCGGGCCACGGTGGGGAATGTCGGTTCTTCGGACCGGGTCAATTACACGGTCGTCGGAGAGAACGTGAACCTGGCCGCCCGGTTCGAGAGTTTGCCGGGTGTCCTTGGTACGCCGATCGTCATCGGACCCGAGGCGGCGAAGCGTGTCGCAGGCGAGTTCTATCTTCTCAGGATGTGTGCGATTCGGGTGAAGGGCAAAGCGGCGGGGGTCTCGGTCTTCGCGCCGCTTCCGTTTGATCAGGTGACGGACGAGACGGTCGCGATCAGTGGCCGCTACGATCAGGCGTTGTCTTGGTTCGAGGCAGGTGCCTTCGCCGCCGCGGCAGAGCTTTGGTTGGAACTGGCAGCACTGAACTGGCCCGGCGCTGGCCCATCGCAGGCCATGGCGCGCGAAGCAGAAGCGCTCGCATCCGGCCCAATACAGGAGAACTGGGACGGCGTTTTCGAGATGCGTTCAAAGTGATCAAGCGGAGCGCCCCGTGGGTTACGCTCCGCGAAGGGTTGGTGTTACGACCGAGCCGCAATGACGGTGATCTCAACCGTGAAATTCGGCGTGGCCAGATCTGCACTGCCACAGGCGCGCGCCGGGGCATGGCCCTCGGGCACCCACGCGTCCCAGACAGCGTTCATCTCGGCGAAGTCGTCCATGCTTTTGAGCCAGATGATCGCCTGCAGTACGCGGGTCTTGTCAGATCCCGCCTTCTCGAGCAGGCTGTCAATCTTGCTCAGGATCTCGGTCGTCTGCGCGGCCACGCTTTCGCTTGCTGTTCCGACCTGTCCGGCCAGATAGATCGTGTCGCCGTGGATGACGATCTGGCTCATGCGCTGATTGGTGTCGTGGCGGATGATATCGGCCATGATGTTTTCTCCCCAGTTGGATGGATTTAACGGAAGCGTGCCGGTGAGACGGCTTGCACGACATCCTGCGCGACAACCGGCGCGTGGTCCAGCACCAGATCTGCCGCAAGCTGCGACATCGCAGGTGCGGTTTGAATCCCGTAGCCACCTTGTCCGACAAGCCAGAAGAACCCCTCGGCGTCTGGCTCCCACCCGTTCACCAGTGTCCGGTCCGGAGCAAACGTCCTCAGCCCGGCCCACGAGCGCTCGACCCGTGTTACGTCGAAGGTCGTCGCCTCACTGAAGCGGTGCAAACCTTCGGCTAGGATCATGTCGTCCGGGTAGGCATCGTGCGGCTCCATCGGGTCTTCATCGGCGGGAGAAACCCAGAGCCGCCCTCCGTCCGGCTTGGCGTACCATGTCTCGGCGACCGAGGCTGTGACCGGCCATTTGCGCGTGTCCAAGTCATCAGGCACTGGCACCACGGCGATCGTGCGGCGGCACGGCGTCAGGCCCACCGGCGCGACTCCAGCCAACCCTGCGACGACGTCGCCCCAGGCTCCCGACGCGTTTACGACAACAGGCGCTTCGAAAGGTCCGGCAGGGGTTTCTGCCCGCCAGATGCCTTTGTCGCGCGTCAGCGCCGATAGCCTCGCATTCGGGACGATCTGTCCGTCATTGGCGCGGAGTTTCCGGATAAAACCTTGCAAAAGCGCGTCCACCTCGATGTCCGAGGCATCCGGCTCATAGGCCGAACGCACGACCATCTCGGGCCGGTAGATCGGGAACAGCTTTAGCGTTTCCTGCGCATCGAGGATCTGCAAGCCACTGGACCCGTCGATAAAGGATTCGAATTCCTTCGCCTGCCCCGGTTCCTCGACCTCCAGAACGCCGCGCGGGGAGAGGAACCCGGTGTCGGCGAGGTCAGCCCCACCACGAAACGTCTCTTCCGAGGCTGCGTTGAACGCCCGGATGATATTGTTCCCGTAGTTCAGGATGAACACCGCCGCCGAGCGTCCGGTCGTGTGATAGGCGGGGCGCTCCTCGGCTTCCAGCACAGTGACCTTTGCGTGAGGCGCCATTCGCGCCGCGGCCCCGCATCCGGCCATGCCTGCTCCGATCACCAGGATATCCGTTGTTTGTGTCAAGGTGCACCTCGCCGTCCGCCCATCGAACCCTAACCGAGCTTTCGGCGCGGGTCATCAGGTGATAGGTCGGCGGCATCCGTCGTGCCGTCGATGAGATGAGCCTTTCGGGAGAGTGTTGCCTATGCCTGACATGAAGCCCCGTAAGTCGGTCGCGCTGGTGGCGCACGATCAGAAGAAGACCGAGATGGTCGCTTGGGCGACACGGCAACGTGAGGCCTTGGCCGCTTGCGATCTTTGGGGGACGGGCACCACAGGGTCGTTGGTGGCAAAAGAGACCGGGTTGGATGTGACATGTCTGAAGAGCGGACCGCTGGGAGGAGACCAGCAACTCGGCGCGATGATTTCCGAAGGCAAATTGGACGTTCTGGTCTTCTTTTCCGATCCACTCGCCGCGATGCCGCATGATGTCGACGTCAAGGCATTGCTCCGGATCTCGACGCTCTATCAGACCGTGCTGGCCTGCAATGAGGCAACGGCGGATTTCGTGATCGCGTCACCGCTGTTTCGCGAGGCTTATGCGCGGCCTGGTACGGTCGCATCATAGGGTCTTGGTCGTTCTGTCCGTCGGATGCCACCGTCCCTTGCGTTAGTCTGATACGGGAAGAAATGTCCCCACCTCCATCCAATGTCTTGCGACAGGTGCGCCATGACTGAGTCCAGATCGATCTAACGTCGTTCCATTCTGCTGGCCGCGCCAGCGATCCTGACCACACCAGTTGCAACGCTGGCGGCACTTGAACCGACGCCGATCCAGACCGAGGGACCATTCTATCCCCGCGTGATCCCCGATGACCGGGACGCCGATCTGGTGACGTTCAACGGACGCGATTTCGGCGGCGAGGTGATCGAGATGGTCGGGCAGGTCTTTGACCTGGCGGGCGACCCGATTGCGGGCGCCGTGGTTGAGATTTGGCACTGCGACCCGGCTGGCATCTATCCGCATGTCGGGCGCAACAATGGCGGGTGGGCTGATCCGGGGTTTCAGGGCTATGGCGCGGTCGCCACGGGGGCGGACGGACGCTACACGTTCCGAACCATCCGTCCCGGTGTCTACCCGGGCCGCGTCCGCCATATCCATGTGAGGATTATGCGGAAAAACGGCAAACGCCTGAGTACCCAGATGTACTTCCCCGAAGAAGACAACGCCGGAGATTTCCTGTTCCGCCGCGGTGGTAATGCTCTGATCGCCGAGCGTATTGATGCCCCGCAGGCGCGGTATCAGTTCGATCTGTTTATCGGGTGAATTGCGGCTGCAGAGACTGCGCGCTTTGTACTTTGCGGGAGAACCGTCAAGTCGAGGGTAGATCTCCAGGTGGGAGACACTGATTTCACAGAGTGGTTCCAATCCGCTGAACGGACGAAAGCTTAACTTAACAAATCATACTTTTGAATGAGCGGTTGGAGCCCAAATTACCCAACGGAGCGCAAGCAAGCACATCACTTCACTCGTGTTTGGGGTCCCGCATAGGCGAAGCAAGGGATCGCCCTCAGGGGCCACCCCTGATCGGCAGAACTTCAGCTCGGCTCAAGCTGCCTAGAGCCCCCTGCATCGGCGGAAGCTCAAACGGTCTCCTGCTCCTCGTGCATAACGATGCCCTTGCTCGGCTCTCTGCCCTCGCTGGACAGAATGACGCCCTTGCCAGCGGTCTTGCGGTCCATGAACACAGTTTCCATTTCCTCGTGCATCACGATTTTGCCGTCCACTTTCTCCAGTTTCGAGCCCGCGCCTTGCACGCCATCCAGTTCGTCGTCGGAAATCATTTCGGGGGAATTCTGATCTTTGGTCATTCGTAGATCCTTCGCATTCGACGGGGAAGGCATAGCATCCCGACCGCCCCGGTCTGTAGCAAAAGCTACAGGTGCTCGATCGAGTAGGGGATAGGCCGTGTGCACCTCCGGGTGCGTGACCAATGGCGCGCTGCGGTCGACGTGGTCCGGCGTCAACCCGGCATACGACGTCGCGCCCACAACGCCGTGTGCCCCTTTACACTTCTGCCACGTCCGCAAAGCGCCAAAGGCTTAGATGTGCAGAAGTCTGACGGTTTTGATCAGATGGCAGATTCGTCCCGCTGAGTGGCAATTCGAGCCCATGAGTTTTTACACTTTGACCAAATCCGCTAAACGCCAGATCCTGATCTGTGCAAAAACCGCTTGGAAAGGCCAAGCAGTGCCGTCCGTCGGAAACGCGCTGTTACGAACCTACTCGCCACCAACGCGCAGGAACACGAAGCTCTTTTGGAGTGAGGCCTTATCTTTCAATGACAGCGACAGGCTGATTTTCCCAGCGCGATAGAAGCTTTGATCAAAACTATCCGGATGATTGACGCCTTGTTCAGGGGCGACCTGGATGGCGTCCAGGCAATGCCGGATCCTTGCTGCGAGACGCTCGTGATGTCTGACGGCTGTGTCCGCGCGATAGTCGAACGACCATCGGCAGTGGATCTCGTGCTCGCCGGTCTGGGTAAGCGCGGTGCCGCAGGTTTCGGCGTTCAGACGTTTGGCGAGGTCGGCGATCTCATCGGGTGCGACGCTCTCGGTGGTTTCCTGCTCAACCAGCGCTGTCAGGGCCGCACACCGGGGCGTATCGTCAGCCCCAACAACGTGCGGGATCAGGCCAAGCAGAAGCGCACTGGCGGCGCGCCTCCCCATCGATATCGCGTGCGGGATCAGAAGTGGATCGCCCGACCGTAGGCGTCCAGCACGCTCTCGTGCATCATCTCGGACAGCGTCGGATGCGGGAAAACGGTGTGCATCAGGTCTTCCTCGGTGGTCTCGAGCTGACGACCGACGACGTAGCCCTGGATCAGCTCGGTGACCTCGGCGCCAACCATGTGGGCGCCCAGAAGTTCTCCCGTTCCCTCGTCGAAGATCGTCTTGATCATGCCCTCGGGTTCCCCCAGCGCGATCGCCTTACCGTTGCCGATAAACGGGAAACGTCCGACCTTGATCTTCTTGCCGGCGTCCTTGGCCTGAGCCTCGGTCATGCCGACCGATGCGACCTGCGGCTGACAATAGGTGCAGCCCGCGATCGAATCCGGCTCGACCGGGTGAACGTTGTTTTTGCCCGCGATCAACTCTGCGACCATGACGCCTTCGTGTGATGCCTTGTGGGCAAGCCACGGCGCGCCCGCGATGTCACCGATTGCATAGACGCCTTCGACGCCAGTGCGGCAGTAGGGATCGGTCACCACGTGCGTGCGGTCGATCTTGACGCCGAGTTTTTCCAACCCCAGCCCCTCGGTGTTGCCGACAATTCCGACCGCAGAGATGACGGTGTCGAAGTCGTGCTTCTCGACCTTGCCGCCAGTTTCGATATGCGCCGTCACCTTGCCTTTCGCACGGTCGAGCTGTTTGACCATGGCTTTTTCCATGATCTTCATGCCCTGCTTGACGAAGGACTTCTTGGCGAAGGTACTGATTTCGGCGTCCTCGACGGGCAGGATACGGTCCATGACCTCGACCACTGTCGTCTCCGAGCCCAGCGTATTGTAGAAGCTGGCGAACTCGATCCCGATGGCGCCCGAGCCGATGACCAGCAGCTTCTTTGGCATCCTCGATGGGGTCAGGGCGTGTTTGTAGGTCCAGACCAGATCGCCGTCGGCTTCGAGTCCCGGCAGCTCGCGCGCCCGCGCGCCCGTTGCGATGATGATGTTCTTCGCGGTCAGCTCCTGCGGCTTGTCGCCGGTGACTGTGACCTTGCCCTTTGCAGAGATCGAGGCCTCGCCCATGATGGTCGTGACCTTGTTCTTCTTCAGCAGGTGGCCGACGCCGGAGTTGAGCTGTCCCGCAACGCCGCGCGAGCGTTTCACCACAGCGTCAAGGTCATAGCCGATCTTGTCGGCCTTGAGCCCGAAATCCTTGGCGCGCTCCATCAGGTGAAAGACTTCCGATGATCGCAGCATCGCCTTGGTCGGGATGCAGCCCCAGTTCAGGCAGATGCCACCCAGGTGCTCACGCTCGATGATGGCGGCCTTCAGGCCCAGTTGTGCTGCCCGAATTGCGGCAACGTACCCGCCCGGGCCTGCTCCGATCACGACGACATCAAAGGTGCTCATGGCGATCTCCTCCGGAATTCCGTTGCCTCGAGCCTATGGCGGCATCGGATCGGATGCAATTCAACCCGCGGAAAGATTATGGCGAAGTTCGTCTATGCTGCGGTGCAACATTTCGTCTTTTTGTGCTGGTGCGGAAGGAGCAGTCGTTCATGCTCCGCACGTTACCGACCCGGTGAACATGGTGCTTCGCCACAAAGTCCAGGGCCGATAACGTATGGCGCATCGCAGGATCAATAAAAGCCCGCCTTGGGAAGGAGGTTCAGGCTTGGATCTCCTGCACCTTCATCACGAGGTCGTTCCAGTTGCGTTGGTTCTCGATGTCATGTTCGAGCCCTTGCTCATCAGCGATCGTGAACCGCTTGATCGCCGGCGTTTTGCTGGTGGCCTGATAGAGCCAGTATGCCTCGGCCTTGAGGGCCTCATCGATCGGCTTGTCGATCGACTCGTAGACCATTTGCTTGCAGGCGTTGATGGACTCCGCTGGGAACTGCGCGATCCGGTCGGCGAGTGTATCGACATAATCACCGATTTCGTCCGGATCGAGCGCTTTGTTGATCGTGCCCATCGCTTCGGCCTCGTCGGCCTCGAAGTCCCGTGCGCTCAGAATGATCTCCAACGCACGACCCAAGCCTGTTTGGCGCGCCATGCGGGAAGCACCGCCGCCACAGGGCAGAATACCCATGCCGACCTCCATCTGCATGAACTTGAACTTTCCCCGTGCGGCAAAGCGCATGTCCAACGCCAGCGCCAATTCATGGCCGCCGCCACGCGCGAAGCCTTCGAGCTTCGCGATGGTCGCCTGTGGAACCTTGCTGATCCGCTCGCACACAGATTGCAGGTCGAGAAGCTGCGCCTCGTCCCGCGAGACTGCTTCCGTCGACATGTCTTTGAGAAGCTCGGTATCGTAGTGGCACACCCAGATCTCGGGGTTGGCCGACTGAAAGACGACGACCTTGGTTTCCCGGTCACGCTCCAGCCGCATGGCAAGACTGTTCAGGTCCGCCAGCATCTCCTGGCCCTGCACGTTCACGGACCCGAAATTGAAGGTGACGGTGGCGATCGCGTTCTCGACTTTCACGTCGAACGTCTGGAAATTTTCGTATTTCATCGTTGTGTCCCTATCTCGGCCTCGGCTTGCGGAAGTCGGACCATTGGTCAGTTGAGGTTCGTCGAAGCACAGATGCTGGACGTCGGTCCGTCATCTCACTCTGAAATATTATTCAGATTTCGAGATTAAATGATGCTAATCGTGCTTCAGAATTCGGAATACTGATATAATCCGGATAGAACTAAACGGGTTCCGCGTTTCAGACCGACTGTGAGAGACGGTTGGCTGAGAAGGCCAAAGCCTTCGCGGAATCAGTGTGCCGTTCTATGTTGTCCGGCAAACAGCACCGATATTGCTCGCCATTAAATATTATATTGACATTTAAAATGGTGATTATATATAGGCCCCACCATAAGCACATAGGGGACCTTACCGATGGCACTGAAAATTGAACTCGGCGACAAATTTTACCTCTTCCGTCACGGCAATAACCCAAAGATTGATCCGGCTGAGGATCATCTGCTGATCACGGCGCATGGCGGATACGCTGACGCGCTTGGCCCGCTGAAGGGCACCGGCAATGTGAAAGTGCCGGACTGGTGTCAGTTGTACTATTACGCATCGCACGGATCGACTCTGAGCGATCCCGGACTTTCAGATATCATGCGCGGCAAGTACCAGGTGAAGGAGGTCAAAGCCTCGGGCGTCTCGGTTCACAATTACGAGCTGTCCAAGTTTCAGGGCAAGCACGGCGGCGGCGAAATCGAGAACTACGCGGCGATCTCGAAGTGTATCGACTATGCGTCGAACAAAGCGGTCAATCCGAAATACGTATCGCCCGGAAAGATGGGGCTTCCGGCCTCGAGCCACAGCAACTTCGCGTTCAAGTTCGACGTGCTGACCGTCCGGAACCGCAAGTTCAAGTCGGACCCGAGCCTGAGTGACGTGTTCGCCGCATTGAAGCAGCACGGGTATCGCTACGAGAATATTCACTGCAGCTTCTGCCGCAGCAACATGCGGCCGTTTACGAAATCTTCGTCGCAGAGCGCGCAGCAGTGGGGCGCTCACTGATCGAAGAACGATCTTGAAGCCGGATCAATGGACGCGCGGACCGAGCGGCCCGCGCGTTTCAACCCATGTAGCCACCGGCTTCCCGGTACGCCAGTTCTGCGGCTTTGTCTTTCCGGCCAAGTGCTGCGTTCCGGGAAGGAAAGCGGCCAAACTTCCGGATCACATCCCGGTGCCCGATGACGGCGCGGCGGCCCTCTTCCGTGATGCCGGGCATTCGCATCATGAACAGGCGCACGGCCCGTTCCTGATCTGCGAGACTTTCGGAGTGTTCCAGCGGCAGGTAGAAGAACTGGCGTTCTGGTTCAGGCGTCAGCAGGTCGAACCCGCGCCCGATCGCCATCTTCGTCAGCGCCAGACAGAGCGGGTCGTGGGCATACGCCTTTGCAGTCCCACGGTACAGGTTCCGCGAAAACTGGTCGATCAGGATAAGCGATGCCAACGTGCCACGCGCAGTTGCAGCCCAGGACCGCAGTCTTCCTGCACAAGCTTGTGTTTGCAGCGCGCCGAACTCCCGCGCGATTCGAGAATCCACGCCCTCATCCGGTTTGTACCAGCCTTCGGGGCCGACTTCCTCGAGCCAGAAGCTCAGTACACGATCAATCTCGGTCTGCTGCATGCGTCATCCGGCAGGCACGGGTGCGGTGTCCTGGTCTGCCGCCTCCTGAGCGTCTTCCAACGCCGCCTCCCAGGCAGCATCTGTCGCAACCTGACTGACCACAGGGCTCATGGCAACCATCGGACCGGTTTCGTCGACAGGAGTTGCAGGACGTTGTGTCATGCGCCACAGGGCATAGACGAAAATGCCGCCCATCGCCCCGGCGATGACGAGGAAGAAACCGGCAGGGCCAACATTTTCCATCGCGTAGCCGACGATGATCGGCGCGATCAGAGCACCGACGCCATTGATCAGGATCATCCCGCCCGCGGCCGAGGCCATGTCTTCGTGCTCCAGCAGGTCGTTCACGTAGGCTGCAAGCAGCGAATAGAGCGGGTTGGCCATACCGCCCACGACGAAGGCAAGTGCGGTGAGGAGGTAAACCCCTCCGGCCATGCCTGCCAGCGTGGCGCTGACGGCGCCGGTCAGGGTGACCATTGCGATCAGGCGGCGGCGGTCCATGCGGTCAGAGAACCAGCCGATCGGGATCTGAAAGATCAGACCGCCCAGGTAAATCGCACCGATGAAGATCGAGATCTCGACGTTCGACATGCCCAGATCGGCCGCATAGACGGCCCCCATCCCGAACAGGCACCCAAACACCGCGCCCAGCAGGCACATGCCGACACACCCCAGCGGCGAAGTGTGGAAAAGCTCGGTCAATGGCATTCGCCGGGTCGCCTCGAACATCGGGACGGGGCTGGACGACAACAGGATCGGCGCAAACGAGATTGAGACCAGCACCGACATGATGACGAACAGGTCATAACCACCCGGATCGGCGACGTTCAGCAGCGCCTGCGCGACGATGATTCCGATCATCTGCACGAAGACATAGGCCGACATCGTCTGGCCACGCGTCTCGTTGGTGGCGCCGTCATTCAGCCAGCTTTCGGCGACCACGTAGACACCCGACAAGCAGAACCCCACGAGAACGCGCATCACGAACCAGGCGACTGGATCCACCACGGTTGCATAAAGAATGAAGGCCGCCGAGATCATCGAGGCGAGTGCCGCAAACACCCGGACGTGTCCGACCCGGCGCAACAGATATGGTGTGACCTGAGTTCCGCCGAGGAAGCCGACGAAATAGGCCGACATCACGAAACCCAGGACCGACGGGCTCATCCCCTCGGCATCGCCGCGCACGCCCAGAACGGTGCCCTGAAGGCCGTTGCCGACCATCAACAGCATCATGCCGAGCAGCAAGGCCCAAGAGTTTCTGATGGCAGTCAGCATGACTGGTTTCCCCACCGGTGTTCGCGTCGCCTCAGCTAGCCCGAATCCGCGCCGCGACTCTATCTTGTCCGCGCCACGATGATGTCGCGTTCATTCCCTCGGCGGTTGCGTGCTCGGCAGCAACAGGGAGCTGTCACCATAGGAATAGAAACGGTAGCGTTCCGCGACCGCGTGCGCATAGATCCGCTGCATCCGGCCGGTGCCCATCAGGGCCGAGACCAGCATGAACAGCGTCGAGCGCGGCAGATGGAAATTGGTCATCAACCCGTCGGTTGCGCGGAACCGGTGGCCGGGTCGGATGAATATGTCGGTGTCACCACGGAATGGGTGGATGATGCCTGCCTCATCCGCTGCACTTTCAAGCAAGCGCAAGGCCGTCGTGCCCGCCGGTATGATGCGCCCGCCGGCAGCACGGGCCGCGTTGATCGTCTCTGCGGTCTCCGGTGATATCTCGCCCCACTCGGCGTGCATCTTGTGGTCGTCGGGGTTATCCGTCTTGACGGGCAGGAAGGTCCCCGCGCCGACATGCAGGGTGAGACGGGCCGAGAGGACGCCTGCCGCGTTCAGGCGTGCCAGCAGGGCGTCATCGAAATGCAGGCTCGCTGTCGGGGCGGCCACGGCACCGGGACGTTTGGCGAAGACCGTCTGATAATCCTCGGTGTCCTGCGCATCTGCCGCGCGGCGCTGAGCGATGTAGGGGGGCAAGGGCATCACGCCAGCCTCGGCAATCGCCGCGTCCAGATCAGGGTCGGAGCGGTCGAAGGCGAGCCTGATCTCTCCGCCAGATTTGTCTTCGACCCTTGCCGTGAGCGCGCCAAATGTGACCCGATCGCCTGCCGCGAGCCGCTTTGCCGGTTTCGCGAGCGCCGTCCAATCCGTGTCACTTTCGCGGTGGATGAGCGTTGCCTCGATCTTTGCAACGCCAGACCCGGTGGTCGTCTCGCGGCGCCGTTCGCCGAACAGCCGCGCCGGGATCACCTTGGTGTCGTTGAAGACCAGAATGTCGCCCTGCCGAAGAAGCCCGGGCAGATCGCGCACATGCGCATCATCGATCGCATCGCCCCGCGCCACAAGCATCCGCGACGCGGGCCGGGGCTTGACCGGTCGCAAGGCGATCAGATCCTCTGGCAGATCAAAGTCGTAAAGATCCATTTCCATGAGCGGCCTGAGGTATTGAAGCGCATGATCCGCACCAGGCGCCAATGCGAGGAGACGCGCCGAAGGCGAGTCTCCGAGGTATGTCGCATTCAGGGCCATCGGCCCTGAATTCCGAATAGTTCTAAGCTCCGAGCCTACTTTTTGTGTGCGGCCTTCAGCGCCTGATGCAGATCCGCGATCAGGTCTTCCGCGTCCTCGATCCCGATCGAGATCCGCACCACATCGTTACCAGCACCTGCGGCCTCGCGCTGTTCGTCGGTCAGCTGCCGGTGTGTTGTCGAAGCCGAGTGGATCACCAGTGAGCGCGCATCGCCGAGGTTGGCGACATGGCTGAACAGCTCCAGCGCATCGACGAACTTCATGCACGCATCGTACCCGCCTTTCAGCCGGATCGTGAACAGCGCGCCCGCACCGTTAGGACAGACTGTCTTGGCGAGCTTCGCATAGGGCGAGGACTTCAGCCCGGCATAGGTCACTGCTTTGACGTGCTTGTGGCCCTCGAGCCATTCCGAGATCTTCTCGGCGTTCTCGACATGGCGGTCCATGCGCAGCGAAAGTGTCTCGATCCCCATTAGCGTGTAATGCGCCGCCTGCGGGTTCAGCGTCATGCCTAGATCGCGCAGGCCGACCGCGATGCCATGGAAGGTGAATGCCATCGGCCCGAAGGTCTCGTGAAAGCGCATCCCGTGATAGGCGGGCTCAGGCTCGCTCAGCGAGGGGAACTTGTCGCTCTCGGACCAATTGAACTTGCCGGAATCGACCACGGCACCGCCGGTCACCGTGCCGGTGCCCGTCAGGTACTTGGTCATCGAGTGGACGACCAGTGTCGCACCATGTTCGATCGGGCGGCAGAGATACGGCGTGGCCGAGGTATTGTCGACGATCAGCGGAATACCGTTGCGATCAGCGATCTCGGCGAGCATGGACAGGTTTGCGATGTGTCCGCCCGGATTGGCGATGGACTCGCAGAATACCGCCTTGGTCGCGAAATCGATCGCGCCGTCGATCTCGTCTTCGTTATCGATGTCGACGAACTTGGCTTCCCAGCCAAAGCGCTTGATTGTCTGGCTGAACTGCGTGATCGATCCCCCATAAAGCCGGTTCGAGACCACCACGTTGTCGCCCGGTCCCATCAGCGGGAAGAGCGCCATGATTTGCGCCGCGTGGCCCGAGGAACAGCAGACTGCGCCGACGCCACCCTCCAGCGTTGCCACCCGCTCCTGCAGCACGGCCACGGTCGGATTTGTCAGGCGCGAATAGATGAAGCCCACTTCCTGAAGGTTGAACAGCGCTGCGGCGTGGTCGGCATCGCGAAAGCAGAAGGCCGTCGTCTGATAGATCGGTGTCTGCCGCGCTCCGGTCGTCGGATCGGGTCGCGCGCCCGCGTGAACCTGCAGCGTATCGAAGCCAAAGGTCTTCTGAGCCATCTGGTTTCCCTCGTCTTAAGTGTAGTTTCTTGGAATTTACGGTTTTTTGGCCGTACCCGGCAATTGCAGGCTGACATACCCCAATTTTGACGTCACGACACCTGAATTGATGCCGCCCCTGCTCAACTCGCCCCAAAGGCGCTGGTATTCCATCTTGGGGCAGACATCCATCAGCACCTCGACACCCTTCTTCTCGGCACGTTTGGCCGCAGCCTTGTCGATGACGCCGATCTGCATCCAGATCGTCTTCAGGCCGCGGTGCAGGAGTTTGTCGAGCGCCTCGTCGACGACGCGCCCTGCGTCTTCCGACCGGCGAAAGATATCGACCATATCGACCGGACCTTGCTTCTTCGGGATCGTCGCGAGCGATTTGTAGACACTGTTCCCAAACGCCTTTTGGCCTGCATATACCGGGTTCACCGGCAGGATCTTGAACCCCTGGTTCGCAAGATAGCGCGCGACGAAGTAGCTGGGCCGGATCTGATTGAGCGAGACGCCCACCATGGCGATCGACCGGGTGCGCGACAGCACTTCACGCAGGTACGGATGTGAGTAGTCATGGATCATGGTGCCGGACAGTGCCACGATCGGCCGATGCGCGGGAACAGGCAATCCGGCCGGGCGCATAAAAAAAGTCCGCCGGGGGTTCTTTGGGGGGAGAAGCCGGCGGACATCAAGTCGGAACGAGGGACAGTGAGTCACAGAGCGGGGTCGTTCAAGCTCCGCTCCGTCCATACTAATATGGCTCATCAGTTTACAATCTGTAACCCTTCGTCGCAATCTCGTGATGCGTTCCTGGCTAAGTGATTGAATTTAAATGAAATCCAATCTGAAATTATTGCCGCATCTCGGAAAGCGCGACGGCCGCGGCGTTTGAAACGTTCAGTGAGCCGAATTCACCTGCTGGCGTGATTCGCGCGAGCGTTGTGCAAAGCGCGCGTGTGCGGGCACGCAGGCCGGGTCCCTCGGCGCCCAGAACGATTGCCGCGGGCATCCCGGAACTGTGTTTCGCCGCGTCTCGCAAGTCCATCTCGGCTTGCCCGTCCAAGCCGATTAGCGTGTACCCCATATTGGCCAGTTCTAGCATCGCATCGCCCAGGTTGCGCACGCGCAGATAGGGTTGCCGCTCGAGCGCGCCGGATGCCGACTTTGCCAGCGCGCCCGTCTCTGGCGCCGCGTGATGGCGGGGTGCTATGACGGCTCGTGCCCCAAAGACCTCGGCCGAGCGCATTATGGCGCCGACGTTGTGAGGATCGGTCACGCGGTCGAGCAGCACCAGACGGCTTGCCTCACCACCGGGGTCGGCAAGGTCCTCGAGCCGTCCCCAATCCAGCGGCAGAACTTCCAGCGCTGCGCCCTGGTGGACGGATTGCGGATCGAGCGGAGCCGCGAACCTGCGGGCATCCGACATCTCTGGTTCGAGCCCACTCGCTGCGATGGCCTCGCCCAGCCGATCGGCGGCGTTCAGGGTCACGATCAGTCGGCGTTTCTCGCGCCTTGGGTTGAGCAGAGCATCGCGGACGGCGTGCAGGCCGAACAGCCAAACCGGTTCCGGGCCCGCCTTGCGCGCGCGGTCTTTTTCGACCGCCCATTTGGGTTTTCTGCCAGGTGCCGGGTCGGGCAAGCACGTCTTCCTTATGTAGGTATTCGCGCCACGGCGCGGAGGATTCCGCTGATGATGTCCGAGCGGACAAAAGTCACGTAATTTTCCGTTAACCGGATATCCGGCGTCGGAGCGTGATACAGGTGCAGCCGGTCAGACCGGCGGTCCGTCACCTCCGAACGGCCAGATCCCCGCCCACATGTGGATGTACCCGACGACGACATAGACCACGAGTGCGACCACCGCGTGGATGCCGAGCCCGAGGATCGATGCCTTCTTTTCGAGCGGCGGTTTGCCGTCACGCTTGTTTGTTCCGATCAACGCGATCACGGCCCATGCGAGGATGCCGCCAAACAGGATCACGCTGGCCACATCGCCATTCACCAGCAGGTGCGCGAGCGCCCAGATCTTGGCTGCGGCAAGCTGCGGATGGCGGATCTTGTTGCGGATCACACTGGGCATGTTTCCGGCGATGAACACGAAGATCGCGACCAGCATCAGCAGGTTGTTGAGGTGTGTCAGGAAGGGCGGAGCCAGCCAGAGCTCGATGTAGTCGGCGCTCTGATAGCCTTTGACCATCAGCACCACCGAGGCGAGCGTCAGCACGGCCATGATACCTTTTGATGGCAGCTCACCCACTGCATTTGTCAGTCCCGCCCGGGCGCCCGGGGCCTTGATCGCCAGCAGGTGGGTCGCGAACCAGAGGATCAGTCCGAGGATCAGCAGGGTCATGCGCTTTGCTCCAATGGTTGGTCAGCCGCGAGGGCTTTGATGGCGTCGGCGCGCGCGAGCAGTTTGCGCGCGGTCTCGACATGCAGGTTTTCGACGATGCGGCCATCCACGACCGCAACGCCCTGGCCACCGGCCTCGGCCTCGGCGAATGCAGCCAAGTAGCGCTCTGCCAGCGCGATCTCATCGGCGTCGGGTCCGAAGACCTCGTTCGTGACGGCAAGCTGCGCCGGGTGGATCAGCGTTTTACCGTCAAAGCCAAATTCGCGGCCCTGGGTGCACGAGGCGCGCAGTCCCTCGTCGTCCTTGTAAGCGTTGTAGACCCCGTCGAGAATCGCTTGGCCGTTTGCGCGCGCGGCCAACATGCAGAGACCGAGGGCCGTGATCACCGGCAGCCGTGTTTCGGTGTGCTGCGCGTCCAGCTCCTTGACCAGGTCATTGGTCCCCATCACCAGACAGGCGAGCCGCGGTGAAGCCTCTGCGATCCCGGCGGCGTTCAGCATCCCGCGTGGCGTCTCCATCATCGCCCAGATGGCCATATCGCTTCGGGCGCCTGCGGCGTCCAGACGGGCGCTGACGTCGTGGATCGTCTCTGCACTCTCTACCTTGGGGATCAGAACGACATCGGCGCCCGATCTGGCGGCGGCGATCAGATCGTCGGACCCCCAGGGTGTATCGAGACCATTGATCCGCACGATCAGTTCGCGTCCGCCATAACCGCCCTGCGCCAGCGCGGCGGTGACCGTGTCGCGTGCAGCCGGTTTTTCGGCAGGCACGACGGCGTCTTCCAGGTCTAGGATCAACGCGTCGGCGGCCAGCGACCGTGCCTTGTCCAGAGCACGCGGCTTTGAGCCCGGCATGTAGAGAGCGGATCGGCGCGGGCGCGCGGTGTGGTCGGTCATGAGGCCTGCCTTTCGGAATTGGCCGGACCCTAATGCAAGGTTAACCTCGACCGCAATGCGCGGCTCGGGCGCAGCACCGCGACGTCAGGGAGGGTCGAATGTCAGAGGGCAAATTGCCGGAGGAAGGCGCGGGGCGGCCGGATGCCGACATGTTCGGCCGGGCGTTGGGGCCGGGGATCGGGATCAACCTGCTGGTCACGGATGTCGAGGCGTCTTTGCGGTTTCAGGTCGAGGTGTTGGGGGCAGAGGTTGCCTATTGGGACCGGGATTTTGCAATCGTCTCGGCCTTCGGTTCGACCTGGATGCTGCATCATGACCGGACCTATCGCTCGCATCCGTTGAAAGGGATCGCCGAAGGTGCAGAGGGGCGTGGCGCCGGGCTGGAGATCAGGCTTTACGGCTGCGATCCGGATGCCGCGACGGCACGTGCCGAGATGCGCGACGACATCGTTCTCGCCGGGCCCGCGGACAAACCGCACGGACTGCGCGAGGCCTATCTGGTGGACGCCGAAGGGTACCTGTGGGTGCCTTCGGTGCCCAAGGGCTAGCGGCGCAACACCGAGCGCACGATCGCGACTCACATGTTCTTAACCCTGATTCGGAATACTGATCGGCACGAATCGCAAACCCGTCGAAGCGGGAGGTAACCTAACGGATCGGGAACGCGACGCGCTTTAACATGGAGAGGTTTCTCTGCCGTTAAGGGCAGGGCGGTTTCTACCTCTCCGTTCTGAAAATGCGGCCGAGCGCCCGGAAAGGTTACTATGACTGGACTATTCGCCAAATACGCCGCACTCGCGCTGGTTCCCGTGTGTGTAGCGTTTTCAACGACGGCACAGGCACAAACGGTGTGTGGTGCGCGTGGCGACATCATCGCACAGCTTGAAAAGAAGTATGGTGAAACGCGCCGTTCGCTCGGTCTTCAGCAAGGGCGCGGCGTCGTCGAAGTCTATGCCTCGGCGAGCACTGGCAGCTGGACCATTCTGGTGACGGATGCGCGCGGCAAGAGCTGCCTGATGGCGGCAGGCGAAGCGTTCGAGATTGAAGACATCGCCGAGGTCGAGACACCGACTTGAGCGGGACGGCCTGAGCGGGACGGCCTGAGCGGGATAGCGATGTCGGTGAAACCGGAGTTTCGCGGGCATTCGCGGACGGACGCCTGATATCGTCCCGCCCGGCCCTCATTGCCGGGGTTATCTGCGAGCCGCTTTGGCAGCGGCTCGCATATGGATCAGAACTTCATCGATCCGCCGATCGAGAAGATGTGCGCACCCCCATCATAGGTGACCTGCGTGCCGGGTGCTGCATTGCGCAGTCCCACGACAGGATCATCCAGCGCGAAGAGATACGAGTATCCCAGGTCCAACGACATGTGATCGTTCACGTCGTAGGTGCCCCCGACCGAGAGCCAGATGCGATCCTCGTCCGGGACACGTGCCGTTCGGTTCGTCGCGTTGGTCGAGTTGATCTGGCCGGCGAGAAAGTCATCGTTCGTCGGCGTCTGGTCGTACGCGGCGCCAAGCCTGAGCGTCAGGGCCTGGGTTGCGTCGTATTCGCCGCCAACAGCCAGGAAGAAGGCGTCGTCGTAGTTTTGTTCGTCCGACACGGTCAGCCCGGGGATATCCGAGAAGGTCGTCTCGATCTCGTCGAACACCGACCACTGCTGCCATTGCACCTCGCCCATCAATCGAATGTCATCCGTCAGGGATTGGATGATCCCGGCGGAAATCGTTCTGGGCAGTGCGGCGTTCGCTTCGACCGTCAGCGGCACGCCTGCAAGGCCCGCAAGGGCCGCGTTGCCAGCCTGCGCAGCGACCGCGTTTGCACCCGTGGCAGAAAACGTTCCGTCACCGATCAGGGTGAGGTCATATCCGTTGTCATAGGCAATGCCGATCTGCGTACCGGCGAAAGGCTTCCAAAGCGCGCCGGCGGAGAAACCTGCATCGATCCGGTCGCCTTCCAGATTCAGCAGCGAAGACGTGAGCCGGGCGTTCGCGTAGATGATATTCCCCGACACGGCCAAGGTCAGGCTGGGATCCGGCTGATAGGCGAAGGTCGGCGCAATGACGATGGTTTGCAGCTTCGACGTCAAGGCGTCCGCCGCGACGGCGCTGCCGGGTTCGTAACTAGTGATCAGCCCGAACGGATTGTACATCGACAATCCGACGAGGAATTCGGGATCGAACCGGTACCCGACATAGCCGTTTGGCAGACCTGCGAACCGGTCTGCGTCGACACTCTCGCCAGTTGTGTTCACGACGCCGTCCGCGATCGGCTGGATCAACGAGAGGCCGCCCGAGATTTCGACATCCTCGACAAGGCCGATGGCGGCCGGGTTGAAGCCCATCGATTGCAAGCCGCCAGAGCCTGCCGTCGCACCTGCGAACGAGAGGCCTTGCGCTTTTGCGGATCTCTCCTTGAGCGCGAAAGCGCCTGCATGTGCAGTTCCTGATGTGACTGCAGCGGCGGCGACTCCGGCCGCAAGCACGCAAAGAATGCGCATTTTCATGGTTGGTTCCTCCTGCAGCGGGTCCTCCCCCGCAAGTCTTGTTTGTGATGCGTTCCGGGTGACTGCCCGGAATTCTCGTCGTGGATTTTTTTACAGAGCCGTACCGCAGGTTGAGCCGTGATTCTTCCCGGCTCGCACCTTAACGGCAATCGGTCTGAGCATTTTCTCCCCCAGGTCTGAACTGTGACCGTTCTGTGTATTGCCCGAATCAGGAAGCACATCTGACGCTTGGTAAGTCAATTACGATTCGATCTGGCTGCGCAATTATGGCGAATTTTCTCGCGCCCCTTGGAAATTTTGTTAGTCACAATTCGCTTCAAGCCGGGATCGGATCGGGCCTGTGCACCGTCAGCTCTCGTCGTCGATTGCTCCGAATCGCCGCGCGCCCTTGCCAATCGGGACCAGATGGGGCAGTCAGCGCGCCGACCGCGGCTCCCTGTGCGTCCCGACGCCATCGCAGCCGCCGAGGACAACCAGCAAGGAGACTGTCATGCCCAGAAGCAAGATCGCGCTGATCGGCGCCGGTCAGATCGGCGGGACTCTGGCCCACCTGGTGGGTCTGAAGGAACTGGGCGATGTCGTCCTGTTCGACATCGTCGAAGGGATTCCCCAGGGCAAGTCGCTCGATATCGCGGAGAGTGCTCCGGTCGACGGGTTCGACGCCAAGTTGAAGGGCACGCAGGATTACGCTGACATCGCGGGTTCGGACGTCATCATCGTAACCGCCGGTGTGCCACGCAAGCCGGGCATGAGCCGCGACGATCTGCTGGGCATCAATCTCAAAGTGATGAAGGCAGTCGGCGACGGGATCAAGGAACACGCGCCGAACGCCTTCGTGATCTGCATCACCAACCCGCTGGATGCGATGGTCTGGGCGTTGCAGCAATTCTCGGGCCTGCCGAAGGAGAAGGTTGTCGGCATGGCGGGCGTGCTCGATTCGGCGCGGTTCCGGCATTTCCTGGCCGAAGAGTTCGATGTCTCGGTCAAGGATGTGACGGCATTTGTGCTGGGTGGACACGGCGACACGATGGTGCCGCTGACGCGCTATTCGACGGTTGCGGGCATTCCGCTGCCCGATCTGGTGAAGATGGGCTGGACCACGCAGGAGACGATGGATGCCATCGTTCAGCGCACGCGCGACGGCGGTGCCGAGATCGTTGGCCTTCTGAAGACCGGCTCGGCGTTCTATGCGCCCGCGGCCTCGGCAATCACCATGGCGGAATCGTATCTCAAGGATCAGCGGCGTCTTCTGCCGTGTGCGGCTTTTGTCGACGGTGCCTATGGTCTGGACGGGATGTATCTGGGCGTGCCGTGCATCATCGGCGAGGGCGGGATCGAGAAGATCGTCGAGATCGAACTCGACAAGGCCGAACAGGCGATGCTGCAGAAGTCGATCGACGCGGTGTCGGGCCTGGTCGAGGCCTGCAAGGGGATCGACTCGACGCTGGTCTGAGCCGAACGGAACGCTGAGCTAACACAGGGGTCACCGTTGGTGGCCCCTTTTTTGATGGCCCCGTTCTTAATGGTCTGTGCACGCGGGAATGCGATGTCCTGTGTTGAGGCTGTGTCGGCGGGCCGCAGGGCGCCTAGAACAGCGGCAGTTGAAGTCAAGACGGGCCAAGGGTACACGGCTGTCGAATTCGCGATCAGAAGCGTCGTGTTTACTATTGATCGCGAGTGAACCATCGATGGGGCCGTCCGGCCCAGCCTCGAGGAGGGCGCGATCTCATGAACATCCATGAATATCAGGCCAAGGAATTGCTGCGCAGTTATGGTGCGCCGGTCTCGAAGGGGCACGCCGTGCTACAGGCCGACCATGCGCGCGAGGCTGTGGATGACCTGGGTGGGCCGGTCTGGGTGGTCAAGGCGCAGATCCACGCGGGCGGTCGCGGCAAGGGTACTTTCAAGGAGGCTGACGCGGGCGAGAAGGGCGGCGTGCGCGTCACCAAGGATCCCGAGGAAGCCGTTCAGTTCACGCAGCAAATGCTCGGCAAGACGCTGGTCACCAAGCAGACGGGCGACGCAGGCAAGCAGGTCGGCCGGATCTACATCGAGGATGGCGCGGCCATCGCGAACGAGTTCTATCTGGCTCTGCTGGTTGACCGCGAGACATCGCAGGTGTCGTTCATCGTCTCGACAGAAGGCGGGATGGACATCGAGGAAGTCGCCGAGGAAACACCGGAGAAGATCCTGACGTTCTCGGTTGATCCCGCGACCGGCGTGCAGCCCTACCACGGCCGCAAGGTTGCCAAGGCGTTGGGCCTGAGCGGCAACGCCGCCAAACAAGCGAACAAACTGACCGGCACGCTATACAAGATGTTCACCGAGAAGGACGCGAGCCTGCTCGAAATCAACCCGCTGATCCTGACCGAGGCGGGCGATATCGTTTGCCTCGACGCGAAGATGAACTTCGACTCGAACGCGCTCTACCGGCACCCGGATCTGGTCGCTCTGCGTGACGAGACCGAGGAAGATCCGAAGGAACTGGAAGCCTCGAAGCACGATCTGAACTACATCGCGCTGGATGGTGAGATCGGCTGCATGGTCAATGGCGCGGGTCTGGCCATGGCGACGATGGACATCATCAAGCTCTATGGTTCCGAGCCCGCCAACTTCCTGGATGTCGGCGGCGGCGCCACGAAAGAGAAGGTGACAGAGGCGTTCAAGATCATCACCTCGGACCCGCAGGTGAAGGGCATTCTGGTCAACATCTTCGGTGGCATCATGCGCTGCGATGTGATCGCCGAGGGCGTGATCGCCGCGGTCAAGGAAGTTGGTCTGCAGGTGCCGCTGGTTGTGCGCCTGGAAGGCACGAACGTAGAACTGGGCAAGCAGATCATCAACGACTCGGATGTCGACGTGATCGCTGGCGACAATCTGGCGGACGCAGCCGAGAAAATTGTCAAAGCAGTCAAAGGGGGCGCCTGAGATGGCTGTTCTGGTCGATGAAAACACCAAGGTGATCTGCCAGGGCCTGACAGGCTCGCAGGGCACCTTCCACTCCGAGCAGGCGATCGCCTACGGAACCCAGATGGTCGGCGGCGTGACCCCGGGCAAAGGCGGGACCGAGCATATCGGCCTGCCGGTTTTCGACTCGGTGCACGAGGCGATGGCCAAGACCGGTGCGAATGCCTCGGCGATTTATGTCCCGCCGCCGTTCGCCGCGGATGCGATCATGGAGGCGATCGACGCCGAGATCCCGCTGGTCTGCTGCATCACCGAAGGTATTCCGGTGATGGACATGATGCGGGTCAAGCGGATGCTCGACGGGTCCAAGACCCGCCTGATCGGACCGAACTGCCCGGGCGTGATAACGCCTGATGCCTGCAAGATCGGCATCATGCCGGGCCACATTCACCGTCGCGGCAATGTCGGCATCGTCTCGCGGTCAGGGACCTTGACCTATGAGGCCGTCGGCCAGACCACGGCGGCGGGTCTTGGCCAGTCGACCTGCATCGGAATCGGTGGCGACCCGATCAAGGGCACCGAGTTCATCGATGCGCTGGAATTGTTCCTGGGCGATGACGAGACGACATCGATCATCATGATTGGCGAGATCGGCGGCTCGGCTGAGGAGGACGCCGCCGAATTCATCAAGGACGAGGCCGCTAAGGGCCGTTCGAAACCGATGGCAGGCTTCATTGCCGGGCGCACGGCACCTCCGGGACGGCGCATGGGCCATGCGGGCGCGATCATCTCGGGCGGCAAGGGCGGTGCCGAGGACAAGATCGATGCCATGAAGTCCGCCGGGATCGTGGTCGCCGACAGCCCGGCCCATCTGGGCGAGTCGATCCTCAAGGCCATCGGGTAAGCAGGGCGCGGCGGTGTGGCACATGCACGCCGGCTCGTTGTTTGGGACGCCGGTCAAGGCTTGCTTAACGCCTTGATTGAATGAATGATGCGCGCCGTCCGGTTCCGGTCGGCACGAGTCGCAACGGCATCGTTCACGTGGTGCCAAACACAAGGGGAAGGGCCGCCGCAAGCGACCCCTTGGACATATGACAGAAGTCAGCTCGAACGAGCAGTTTCATGCCTCCAGCTTCTTGCAGGGGCACAACGCCGAATACGTCGAACAACTTCATGCAGCCTATGTGAAGGATCCAAACTCGGTCGACCCGAGTTGGGCGCAGTATTTCGCGTCGTTGGGCGAGGCGCCCGACCAGGTTGTGTCCGAGGCCGAGGGGGCACCGTGGGCACGGGCTGACTGGCCACCTGGGCCATCGGACGAGAACACGGCGGCGCTGGATGGCAACTGGGATGCGTTTCCCGATGCCGCGACGCTTGAAAAGAAGATCCGGGCGAAGAAGGCCAACGGTGCAAACGGCGCCGCGGCGGCGGCTCCCGATGAGGCGTCGATCCGCAACGCGGTGCTCGATTCGATCCGGGCGATCATGTACATCCGGTCGTTCCGGTCGCGCGGTCACCTGGGCGCCAATCTCGACCCGCTGGGCTTGCAGGGCGGGGTGAAACACCCGGAATTCGACCCGAAGTTCTTCGGCTTCTCCGAGGCCGACATGGATCGGCCGATCTTCATCGACAAGGTGCTTGGGCTCGAGACGGCGACGCTGCGCGAGATCGAGGCGATCCTGAAGCGGACGTATCAGGGCAACTTTGCGCTTCAGTTCATGCATCTTCAGGACCCCGAGCCGAAGAGCTGGCTGCAACAGCGCATCGAGGGTCTGGGCAAGGAGATCAGCTTCACGCCTGAGGGACGCAAGGCGATCCTGCAGAAGCTGATCGAGACCGAGGGGTTCGAGAAGTTCCTCGGCGTCAAGTACATGGGGACGAAGCGGTTCGGTCTGGACGGCGGCGAAAGCGTGATCCCGGCGATCGAACAGATCATCAAGCGCGGCGGTGCTCTGGGTGCGAAAGAAGTCATCATCGGCATGCCGCACCGGGGTCGGCTGAACATCCTGGCGAACGTCATGGAGAAGCCGTTCCGGGCGATCTTCAATGAGTTCCAGGGTGGCAGCTTCAAGCCCGAAGACGTCGATGGTTCCGGCGATGTGAAATACCACCTGGGCGCGTCGTCGGACCGGACCTTCGATGGCAATGAGGTGCACCTGTCCCTGACCGCGAACCCAAGTCACCTGGAGGCGGTCAATCCGGTCGTCCTCGGCAAGGTGCGCGCGAAGCAGGCGCAGTATGGTGACGAACGGACGGGCGTGATCCCGCTTCTTTTGCACGGTGATGCAGCTTTTGCGGGACAGGGCGTCATCGCGGAAGGCTTTGGTCTGTCGATGCTGAAGGGTCACAAGACCGGCGGTACGATCCACATCATCGTGAACAACCAGATCGGCTTTACCACGGCGCCGCACCACAGCCGTTCTAGCCCATACCCGACCGACATCGCGAAGATGGTCGATTGCCCGATCTTCCACGTGAACGGCGACGATCCCGAGGCCGTGGTGCATGCGGCGAAGGTCGCGACCGAGTTCCGGCAGAAGTTCCAGCGCGATGTGGTGATCGACATCTTCTGCTATCGCCGCTTTGGGCACAACGAGGGCGATGAACCGATGTTCACCCAGCCCCTGATGTACAAGGCGATCAAGAAGCACAAGACGACCGTGCAGATCTATGGCGACCGTCTGGTCAGCGACGGCCTGATGACCGACGCTGCGCTGGAGGACACGAAAGCCCAGTTCCAGTCGTTCCTGAACGACGAGTTCGAGGCCGGGAAAGAATATCGGCCCAACAAGGCCGATTGGCTGGATGGCCGCTGGTCGGGCCTCGCGACCGGTGAGGGCGAGTATCAGCGCGGTCAGACCGCCGTGCCGTTGGATACGCTGCGTGAAGTCGGCTCGGCGTTGACCAAATTGCCGGAGGATTTCACACCGCACCGCACGATTTCGCGCCTGCTCGAGACGAAGCGCGAGATGATCGAGACCGGTCAGGGGATCGACTGGGCGACGGCGGAGGCAATGGCGTTCGGGTCACTGCAGCTCGAGGGGTACAAGGTCCGCTTGTCGGGACAGGACTGCACACGCGGCACGTTCAGCCAACGCCATTCCGGCATCACCGATCAGAACACGGAAACGCGGTATTATCCGCTCAACCACATCCGCGAGGGTCAAGCGAGTTTCGAGGTGATCGACTCGATGCTCTCGGAATACGCGGTCCTGGGCTATGAGTACGGGTTCTCGCTGAGCGAACCGAACGCGCTGGTGCTGTGGGAGGCACAGTTTGGCGACTTTGCCAACGGTGCGCAGATCATGATCGATCAGTTCATCTGTTCGGGCGAGCGCAAGTGGCTGCGCATGTCCGGGCTGGTTATGCTGTTGCCGCACGGATACGAAGGCCAGGGGCCCGAGCATTCGTCGGCGCGGATCGAGCGTTACCTGCAGCTTTCGGCCGAGGATAACTGGATCGTCGCCAACTGCTCGACGCCTGCGAACTACTTCCACATCCTGCGCCGTCAGTTGCACCGGAGCTTCCGCAAACCGCTTATTCTGTTCACGCCGAAGTCGCTGCTGCGGCACAAGCGGTGTGTCTCGACCATGGAGGAACTGGCCGAGGGGTCTTCGTTCCACCGTGTCCTCTGGGACGATGCCGAGCAGGGCAATTCGGAAACCCAGCTCAAGCCCGATGCCGAGATCAAGCGCGTCGTGCTGTGCTCTGGCAAGGTCTATTTCGATCTTCTGGATGCGCGCGATGAAGCTGGATTGGACGATGTCTATCTTATGCGGCTGGAACAGTTCTATCCGTTCCCGGCGCTCAGCCTGACCCGAGAGCTTGCCCGGTTCGCCGGTGCCGAGGTCGTCTGGTGCCAGGAAGAGCCCAAGAACCAGGGTGCATGGTTCTTTGTCGAACCGAACATCGAGTGGGTTCTCAGCCGCACGCGTCCGGCGGGGGGCCGGGCCGAATATGCCGGGCGCGCTGCTTCGGCTTCACCGGCGACGGGGCTCGCATCACAACACAAGGCCGAGCAGACCAAGCTGGTGCGCGACGCGCTCGGGCTCGGCGAATAAGAGGGACAGATAATGACAATAGAGGTTCGGGTCCCGACGCTGGGCGAATCGGTGACCGAAGCGACGGTAGGCAGCTGGTTCAAGCAGCCGGGCGAAGCCGTGGCTGCAGACGAGATGCTGTGCGAGCTCGAGACCGACAAGGTCGCGATCGAAGTGCCGGCGCCCGTGGCGGGCGTGCTGACCGAGCACGTTGCCAAGGAAGGCGACACGGTCGAGGTCAACGCCTTGCTCGCAACGATCGAGGAAGGGGCTGGCGCGGTTGCGGCGGCGCCGGCCGCAGCGGCCGCCGAGCCTGCTGCCGCAGCGGCACCTGCGCCAGCGGCTTCTGGGCCGAAGGACATCGAACACGCACCGTCTGCGAAGAAGGCAATGGCCGAGGCCGGGTTGTCGCCCGATCAGGTTGCTGGCAGTGGCCGCGATGGGCGCATCATGAAGGAAGACGTCGCAAAGGCTGCTTCGGCCCCGGCGGCGCCCGCTCCGGCGGCTCCGGGCGTGGCGGCACCCGCATCAGACGGTGCACGCGAGAAGCGGGTGAAGATGACGCGCCTGCGCCAGACCATCGCGCGCCGCCTGAAGGAAGCTCAGAACACCGCTGCCATGCTGACCACCTTCAACGAGGTGGACATGACCAGCGTCATGGACTTGCGGAACGAGTACAAGGATCTGTTCCTGAAGAAGCACGGCGTGAAGCTCGGCTTCATGTCGTTCTTCGTGAAGGCCTGCTGCCATGCGTTGCAGGAGGTTCCCGCAGTGAATGCCGAGATCGACGGGAACGAACTGGTCTACAAGCATTTCGTCAACATGGGCGTGGCCGTCGGGACGCCGACGGGGCTGGTCGTGCCGGTTGTTCGCGACGCCGATCAGATGGGCTTTGCCGACATCGAGAAGACCATCACAGGGTTGGGCGAGAAGGCGCGCGACGGCAAGCTGAGCATGGCCGACATGCAGGGCGGCACGTTCACCATCTCGAACGGTGGTGTCTATGGCTCGCTGATGTCCGCGCCGATCCTGAACCCGCCGCAGTCCGGCATTCTGGGAATGCACAAGATCCAGCAGCGCCCCATGGTCGTTGGCGGCGAGATCGTCGCGCGGCCCATGATGTACCTGGCGCTGAGCTATGATCACCGGATCATCGACGGCAAGGAAGCGGTCACATTCCTGGTGCGTGTGAAAGAGGCACTCGAGGACCCGCGCCGCCTTTTGATGGATCTCTGATCCGGAGGACCCGGTGCTTCCAGCGATCGTGCCATACCTGACCGTCACGGACGCCAGGGCTGCGTTGGAATTCTATGGTGAAGCGCTGGGTGCCGAGACGCTCATGATCCTTGAGGAAGAAGCGGGAGTTTTCCATGCGCGGGCGCGGATCGCGGGCGGCATCGTGATGCTCTTCGAAGAGAAGACAGGTGCCGATCGGGCCAACCGTGCGCCGGATGCGTTGGGCGGATCACCGGTTGCGATCAGGGTAGAGCTTGGGTCGGCTGAACGGGTGGACGCAGTCGCGGCCCAATGCGCACGGGCAGGGGCGGACGTTCTCGTCTCCCCAGTTGACCGGCCCTGGGGCCGTCTTGCCGAGATCAGGGATCCGCAGGGTCACATCTGGCGGCTCGCGGCAAGTTCTGGCAAGGAATGACCGGAGGTGGAGCGATTGATGTCCGTGCATGATGTGTTGACCTTTGCGAATGGTTCCGTTGGCGATGCCGATGCGATCATTGTGGCACGCACCAGATGGTTGGCTGCGAGCCACGGGGCACTGACGCGTCCACGCATCGCGCCGGCGGGTTTGTGATGAGCCCGGAGGTCACCGTGCTCGGCTGGGCGGTCGTTCTGGCCTTCGCGCAACTCGTTCTCTATGCGGTCCCGGGAAACTTGCAGTTGGGTGTCGGCTATACGATGGGTCCGCGCGACGAGGCGCGCCCGATGTCCGGGATCGGCGGGCGGTTCCAGCGCGCCTTCAACAACCATATCGAAGGCCTTGCTCTGTTTGCCGCCGCGGTCGCGGTGATCGAGTGGGGAGAGGTGAATTCCCAGGCCACTGCAACGGCTGCGTGGATCTATCTCGGCGCCCGCGTTGCCTATGTCCCGGCTTATGCCGCGGGCATTCCGGGCCTGCGCTCGGCGATCTGGGCGGTCGGTGCGGGTGCCACGTTCTTCATGCTGATGACCGCTTTGCTGTGAGCGGCGGAGGAGATGACTGATGTCCGATTATGATGTTGTGATCATCGGGGGCGGCCCCGGAGGGTATGTCTGCGCGATCCGGGCGGCGCAACTGGGCTTGAAGGTTGCCTGCGTCGAGGGGCGCGGTGCGCTTGGCGGCACCTGCCTGAACGTCGGGTGCATCCCGTCAAAGGCGCTGCTGCATGCCTCGGAACTGGTGCACGAGAGCAACCACACCTTCGATAAAATGGGTATCTCGATCGGAGAGGCCACCGTCGATATGCCAAAAATGCTCGACTACAAGGATGGTGTGATCAAGTCGAACACCGACGGGATCGAGTTCCTGTTCAAGAAGAACAAGGTCGACTACGTCAAGGGCTGGGGCAAGATCACGGCTGCTGGCGAGGTGACGGTCGGCGATCAGGTTCTCAAGACCAAGAACATCGTGATTGCGACCGGGTCGGAACCGGCCAGCCTGCCTGGCGTCGAGGTGGACGAGGAGCGCATCGTCACATCGACCGGTGCGCTGGACCTGCAGCAGATCCCGAAGCGTCTTGTGGTGATTGGCGCAGGGGTGATCGGGCTGGAACTGGGCTCGGTCTGGGGGCGTCTCGGCTCGGAGATCACGGTTGTCGAATTCCTGGACGAGATCACGCCGGGACAGGACGCCGAGGTTCAGCGCAACTTCCAGAAGATCCTGGCCAAGCAGGGCTTCAATTTCATCCTGGGCGCCGCGGTTCAGTCGGTCGAGAAGGGGGCGGCGCTGACGGTCCACTACAAGACCCGCAAGGACGAAGCCGATCATACCCTGGAAGCCGATGTGGTTCTGGTCGCCACCGGGAGACGGCCTTACACCGAGGGTCTGGGGCTCGAGGAGATCGGGATCGAGACCGAACGCGGCATGGTCAAGACCGATGCCCATTGGCAGACCAATGTTCCGGGGATCTACGCAATCGGCGACGTGATCGCGGGGCCGATGCTCGCCCACAAGGCCGAGGACGAAGGCATGGCGATTGCCGTGCATATCGCCGGAAGGCACGGCCATGTGAACTACGACGTGATCCCCGGCGTGATCTACACGGCGCCCGAAGTTGCCAGTGTCGGCAAGACCGAGCAGCAGTTGAAGGCGGATGGCCACGCCTACAAGGTCGGCAAGTTCGGGTTCATGGCGAACGGCCGGGCCAAGGCGAACTTCGTCACGGACGGGTTCGTCAAGATCCTGGCGGACAAGGCGACCGATCGTATCCTGGGCGCCCACATAATCGGCCCCGCGGCGGGCGATCTGATCCACGAGATCTGCGTCGCGATGGAGTTCGGAGGCTCGGCCGAGGATCTGGCGATGACCTGTCACGCGCACCCGACCTATTCTGAAGCGGTGCGTGAAGCGGCGTTGGCCTGCGGGGACGGACCGATCCATTCCTGACGAAATGTGATCGCTGGGACGATGGCCGGGCCTGACAGGGCTCGGCCTTGTGCGTTAAGACGTGACCAATGACGGGGAGATTGACATGACGAAACTGCTTGGGATCTCGGGCTCGCTGCGCAAGGGCAGCTATAACTCGATGCTCGTGCGCGAGGCGGGGCGGATCTTCGGCCCGGACGCGTTCACGTTTGCCGACATGAACCTGCCCTTGTTCAACGAGGACGTCGAGGCCGAGGGCATTCCCGATGCAGTTCAGACGATCTGCCAGCAGATCAGTGACGCCGATGCGATCGTCCTGTCGACGACCGAGTACAACAAGGGCCCGTCGGGCGTGATGAAGAACATGCTGGATTGGGTGAGCCGACCGCGCCCCGCGCCGATGGTTGGCAAGCCTGTGGCGGTGCTGTCAGCGGCAGCCGGTGATGCGGGGGGGCAGCGCGCGAAGTCGCACATGTACCTGTATCTGATCCCGTTCAAGGTGAAACTTGTCTACGATTCCGAAGTCAATGTCGGGAACGCCGGATCGAAGTTCGACGATGCCGGGCGCCTGACCGACTCGGCGAGCGAGAAGGCGCTGGAGCGGCTGATGTCTGAGTTGAAGGCTGCGATCTGACCGAGGATCCGCACGGCGAGACGACGGCGGCCGATATTCCGCTTGAATTGCTGGTCGGCGCTCAAGTCCGGGCGCTGCGTCAGGCATTGGGGATGACGCTGGCCGATCTTGCGGCGGCCGCATCGTTGTCGACGGGAATGCTCTCGAAGATCGAGAACGGGCAGACTTCGCCCTCGCTGGCGACGCTGCAATCGCTGGCTGCGGCACTGAACATGCCGCTGGGCAGTTTCTTCGAGACGTTCGACCAGAAGCGCGAGGCGACGTTCGTGCGCTCGGGTGAGGGATTGACCATCGAGCGTCGTGGGTCGGCCAAGGGTCACAAATACCAGTTACTTGGCCATGGCGTGCGGAGTGCCGTGCAGGTCGAGCCGTTTCTGATCACGCTCGATGAAGGCTCGGATGCCTATCCGATCTTCCGGCATGAAGGCGTCGAGTTCATCTACATGCTGAAAGGCGAGGTCACCTATGCGCATGGTGACAGCACTTATGTCCTGAAGCCCGGAGATTCGTTGTTCTTCGACTCGGGCGCGACCCACGGCCCGCTCGAGTTGCGGACGTTGCCTGCGGTCTATCTTTCGGTGATCGTGACGCCGCCTTGATTTCACTCAAGGGAAGAAAAATTACTAGAAAGTGAAATCTATAATCCGGTATCAGGCGGTCCGAACGGAGGGATCTGGCGATGTGCGGAATTGTTGGCCTCTACTTGAAGACGCCCGCCTTGGAGGGCGATCTTGGTCGCCTGACGGCGCTGATGCTGAGCGAGATGTCGTCGCGCGGACCGGACTCGGCAGGCTTCGCGGTGTACGGCGGGCAGACGGCGCATGACCGGGTATCCGTGCTGTCGCGGACCGGAGAGACGGATTGGTCGGCCTATGAGACGGCTTTGTCCGAAGCCGTTGGTGCAGTCTCGGTGCACACGTTGTCGGATCATGCGGTCTTCGAGACGACGGATGGGCAGGCGGCGCGTAATTGGCTGATTGCCAATGCGCCCGATGTCAGCGTGCTGGGCGTCGGTACGGCGATGGAACTGTTCAAGGGGATCGGAGATCCGGACGCGGTGGCCGAACGGCTGCACCTGTCCGGCCGGACGGGTACCCATGCGGTGGCGCACACGCGGATGGCGACCGAGAGTGCCGTGACGACCGAAGGCTCGCACCCGTTCTCGACCGGCGCCGATACCTGTCTGGTGCACAACGGATCGCTGTCGAACCATAACGGTCTGCGCACGGTGCTGGAAAAGGACGGCGAAACCTTCCAGACCGAGAACGACTCCGAGGTCGCCGCGGGGTATCTCGCCAACCGGATGCGCAAGGGTGACAGCATCGACGGCGCGATCGGCCACGCGATCCGTGATTTCGACGGGTTCTACACCTTTGCAATCGGCACGCGGGACGGGTTCGCGGTGGTGCGCGATCCGATCGCCTGCAAGCCCGCGGTGATAGCCGAGACGGACGAGTGGGCGGCGATGTCCTCGGAGTTTCGTGCGATTGCCAGATTGCCGGGTGCTGAGCATGCCGAGATTTGGGAGCCGGAGCCGACGAAGATCTATGCCTGGAGCCGTGCGGAATGAGCGAGGTGAACGGACGCTGCCTGTGCGGAGCGGTGACCTATGCCTACGAGGGCGATGTCAACTGGACTGGCTATTGTCATTGCGAGAGTTGCCGGAGGAACTGTTCGGCGCCGGTCACGACGTTCTTTGCAGTGAACAACGGGCAGTGGCGCTGGACCGGTGTGGCGCCGTCTGTCTATGCGTCGTCGCCCGAGGCCAAGCGCTACTTCTGTGCGACGTGCGGCACGCCGATGGCGTACACGCACGACAAGTTCGATCACGAAATCCACTTCTACGCGGCGTCGCTCGATGACCCGGAAGGTTTCGTACCGACGCAGCACTTCCACTATGACGAACGGCTTCCGTGGCTGCACCTTTCGGATGATTTGAAGAAGCATGGGGTCGGCGGGTTATGAGCGCGAATACCGATCTGGACTTCGCGACCCTGAACCGGCGCGAGATCAACAAGGCATTGCAGCAGGCCGAGGCGGGAGCCTTCACCGTGCTGAACCCTGGCGGAGCGCACGCAGTTGCCTGTGGTTTGCTGAGCCCCGTCGAGGTGACGGTGAAGGGGCATTGCGGCTACTATGCCGGTGGCATGAACAAGGTCGCCAGCATCACGATAGACGGCAATGCCGGCACCGGTGTCGCCGAGAACATGATGTCCGGTACGGTGCGGGTGACCGGTGATGCCTCGCAATCGGCCGGGGCGACCGCGCATGGCGGGTTGCTGGTGGTCGAGGGCAATACCTCGGCGCGCTGCGGGATCTCGATGAAGGGTATCAACATCGTGGTCGGCGGAAATGTCGGCCACATGAGCGCGTTCATGGGGCAGGCCGGGCGGCTCGTGGTCTGTGGTGATGCGGGCGCTGATCTGGGCGACTCGATTTACGAGGCGCGGCTCTATGTGCGTGGCTCGGTGAAATCGCTCGGCGCGGACTGCATCGAGAAAGAGATGACGCCGCATCATCTTGCCAGGCTGACGGAGTTGCTTGCGCAGGCCGGTTTCGATCACGATCCGGCGGAGTTCCGGCGCTATGGATCTGCCCGCAAGCTCTACAATTTCAGCATCGACCAGATGGACGCATACTGATGGCTGACTACGGCAACGCACCCCGCACGACCCCGCGCAAGGCGGCTTCCTTCGATGACTACACAGTGTCCGAAATCCGCCGTGCTGCGGCGACGGGGATCTACGACATTCGCGGTGGCGGCGCGAAACGGCGGGTGCCGTGTTTCGACGATCTGGTGTTCCTGGGCGCGTCGATGTCGCGGTACCCGCTGGAAGGCTACCGCGAGGCCTGCGGAACCGATGTCATCCTGGGTGACCGGTTTGCCTCGAAGCCATTGCATCTGAAGACGCCGATCACGATCGCGGGCATGTCCTTCGGGTCGCTCAGCGCACAAGCGAAGGAGGCCTTGGGGCGCGGCGCGTCCGCCATGGGCACGTCTACCACGACGGGCGATGGCGGTATGACACCGGAGGAGCGCGGGCATTCGGATCTGCTCGTCTACCAATACCTGCCGAGCCGTTATGGCATGAACCCCGACGATCTGCGCAAGGCCGATGCGATCGAGGTTGTGGTCGGGCAGGGTGCCAAACCCGGTGGCGGCGGGATGCTGCTGGGCCAGAAGATCAACGAGCGCGTGGCCGACATGCGAACGCTGCCTCAGGGTGTCGACCAACGCAGTGCCTGCCGACATCCTGATTGGACCGGGCCCGATGACCTGGAGATCAAGATCCAGGAACTGCGCGAGATCACGTCCTGGGAAAAGCCGGTCTATATCAAGGTTGGCGCCGCCCGACCCTACTATGACACGGCGCTTTCGGTGAAAGCGGGTGCCGATGTGGTCGTGGTTGACGGAATGCAGGGTGGCACGGCGGCGACGCAGGAGGTGTTCATCGAGCATGTCGGGATCCCGACGCTGCCCGCTGTGCGCGAGGCTGTGCGCGCGCTGAAGGATCTGGACGCCCATCGCAAGGTTCAGTTGGTTGTCTCGGGCGGTATCCGCTCTGGCGCAGATGTTGCGAAGGCACTGGCCATGGGGGCGGACGCGGTCTCGATCGGGTCCGCCGCGTTGATCGCGCTGGGCGATCAAGACCCGGCGTACGAGGAAGAATACCAAAAGCTCGGCTCGACTGCGGGGGCTTACGACGATTGGCACGAGGGTCAGGACCCGGCCGGCATCACCACGCAGGAGCCGCATCTTGCCACCCGGCTCGATCCCGTGAAGGCCGGGCACCGGCTGGCGAACTATCTGGCCGTGATGACGATGGAGTTGCAGACGCTTGCCCGGGCGAATGGCAAAAGCCATGTTCGCAATCTGGAGCCAGAGGATCTCGCCGCGCTGACCGTTGAAGCGGCTGCGATGGCGGGCGTACCGCTGGCTGGAACGACCTGGATACCTGGCCGGTAGCAGGTTACTTGGCCGGTAGGGAGCGAGCGTTGATGTCCGAAGTTGCTGTCGTCGACATTGCCAGCCTGTTCGGAGATGAGCCTGATCCGGCGACCGACAACGCCATTGCAGGGCAGTTCGCGACCGAGGCCGCCATCGTCGTGTCGGGGTTTCCGGGATCGAAGACGCTCGAGGAGCGCGTGGCGTACCTGCGGTCCTTCTTTGCCACGCCGGATTCTGTGAGGCGCAGATTGGCCACACGGCGGCACGAGCCGCGCAATCCAAACCTTTATCGGGGTTACAATCCGCCGCCGGTCAAGCCGCACTGGTCCTACAACGAAACGTTCGACATCGGTCCCGAACCGCCTTTGCCCGCACCGGATCTGCCCAGCCGTGCCGCGTTCACGGAGGAGAACGTCTGGCCCTCGGACGCGGAGATGCCCGGATGGCGTGACGCCGCTTTGTCTTACGTGCGCGATTGCAAGGCAATTGCTGCGGCGGTGATCCGCTCGGCCGCACGGGGTCTGGGGGTCAATCCAACACAGTTCGATGTGATCTGCGAAAGCGAGAACAGCACGCTGCGCCTGCTGCACTACCCGGTTATGCCCGAGGGATTTGAGCTTTTGAACACGGATGGCTCGGCAAAAGCGCATCTGGTGGATGGCCGCCCGACGATCACGCGCGAACACGTCGATACCGGCGGTCTGACGATCCTGTGGCAGGACGATCAGGGTGGTTTGCAGATGAAGGGTCGCGACGATGTCTGGCGCGACGTGCCGACCGGCGACGGTCTGCTCTCGATCCATTGCGGGGATCTGCTCTCGACAATCGGTGGCCCAGCTCTGGCATCGACGCCGCACAGGGTGCTCGGCACGTCCGGTGAGCGTTTCTCGATCGGCTACTTCATCGAGCCTGAATTCATGTCGCACGTGATGCCGCCCAACGGTGCCGAGGCGAAGACCTATGGTCAGCATCTGACCGATGCCTTCCCGACGCGCTTTCTCCCTCCTGGCAGCGTGGCAGCGGCCGGTTGACACAAGACGGGACAATTTGCCCGATCTATGCCACATTTCAGAACGAAAACGTAAAGTGGTGAGTGGGTGCAGTCTTGGGGCTGCGGTCAGTGAGAGTGGGGAAAATCGTGGAGACTCAGGAGGATGCCCGACAGGTCGGGCGGCACTTGACATCGGCCGAGACGGTCGAGTTGGCACGGATCCAGAAGGATCCTTCGGTCATCGGCTATGCGGTGTTGGATCTGGATGGCAATCAGATCGAGGCGAGCGGGGTCTGGGCCTCGCAGATCGCGCCGGTCTTCGCCAATGTCTTCGATCTGGCCGATCGGATGGGCGGGGAATTCGGCGAAGAGGACGGCTGTCCTGTCCTGTTCATGGAAAGCCCTGATTTCGAGGTGGCGGGGCTGCTGCTGACCTCGGCCCGTGCGGTGATCATCAAGCGCAAGCCGAAGCGCGTGGCGGAGGGATTGCGCAGTGTCGAGTGACGCAGGGCCGGTCGGCGTCGTTCTGGACAAGATCTGCGCTCATAACACCGACGTGTTGGGCTGCGTCGTCGCGCGCGATGGTGCCGTCTATCAGAACCTGCCCGAGATGTACGAGCTGGTGGATACGGCGGACGTGGTCGAGCAGGCCGGGAACATGCTGGAACTCACGCAAGGTCTCGAGACCGAACACGCGCCGTTCGACCAGGTGTTCCTCGAGTATGATCACCACGCGGTCTATGCGCGGCGGTTGGAGCAGGGCGTGCTGCTGCTGCTCAACAAACCGATGGAACGTGCGCAGTTCAAGAAGATGCAGCTGGGCGTGAACCTGTTCCTGAAGCCGTTGAACCGTGCTTTGGCCGACACGACAGCAAGCCCGAAGGTACCCGACGAACAGCAAGAAGGCGGTGCGATCCGCAGGACGAACCGCAAACGCTGGTTCTGACACGGATTTCCTGCGCGCGCGGTCTTGACCGGGAGGGGCGGTTGCTCTCCGATGGCGGCAACGACACGCCATGCAGGGAGCACAGCATATGGCAACCGATCTCGCCAAGGAAGCCAAGGCGCGGGGCATCAATTACTTTCTGATCTCGTTCACGGACCTGTTCGGCGTGATGCGCGCCAAACTGGTTCCGGCCAGCGCGATCAAGGACATGGCCAAGGAGGGTGCCGGTTTCGGCGGCTTCGCGGCCTGGTTGGACTCGACACCGGCCGAGCCCGACATCTTTGCGATCCCGGATCCCGAAAGCCTGATCCAGTTGCCCTGGAAGCCCGAGGTCGGCTGGCTTGCGTCGGACGTCTGGTGCGAGGGGGTCGAGTTGGACCAGACGCCGCGCAACACGCTGAAACGGGTGCTCAAGGACGCCGCGTCCAAGGGCTGGAACATGAAGCACGGGGTTGAGTGCGAGTACTTCCTCGTCAACCCGGACGGTTCGGCCATTGCGGACGCGCATGATACGCAGGAAAAGCCCTGCTATGACGTCGCCGCCCTGATGCGCCGCTACGACGTGATCCGCGAGATCTGTGACGCGATGCAGGCGTTGGGCTGGGGGCCGTACCAGAACGACCACGAGGATGCGAACGGACAGTTCGAGATGAACTGGGATTTTGACGACGCGCTGATCACGGCCGACCGGCACGCGTTCTTCAAGTACATGGTCAAGTCGATCGCCGAGAAACACGGCCTGCGCGCGACCTTCATGCCGAAGCCGTTCGCTGATCTGACGGGCAATGGTTGCCACGCCCATGTCTCGATCTGGGGGACGGGTGGCGTGGCCAAGGGCAAGGAGAAGAACCTGTTCGCCGACAAGAAGGGCGAGTTGGGGGTCTCGAAGCTGGGCTACAATTTCATGGGTGGGCTGATGGCGCATGGAACTGCGCTGACGGCGATCTCGAATCCGACCGTGAACAGCTACAAACGCATCAATGCGCCACGCACGACGTCGGGGGCCACATGGTCCCCCAACACGCTGACCTATGGCGGTAACAACCGCACGCACATGATCCGCATTCCCGACGCCGGGCGGTTCGAGTTGCGGCTGGCCGACGGTGCTGCCAACCCGTATCTCTATCCAGCGGCGGTGCTAGCGGCGGGACTTGACGGAATGACCCGGGAGCTGGATCCCGGCAAGCGGCTCGACATCGATATGTATGCCGAGGGCCACAAGGTTCGGGGTGCCAAGAAGCTGCCTCTGAACTTGTTGGACGCGCTGCGTGAACTTGACAAGAACCGTACGCTCAAAGGCGCACTGGGGCCGGCCGCAGATGCTTTCATCAAGCTGAAGATGGGCGAGTGGAACGACTATTCCCGGCACCTGACGCAGTGGGAGCGCGAACACACGCTGGACTGTTGACCCGGGTGCGCGGCGTTCCGGGCGCTGTGTAGCGTGAAATGCTGCTCTGCTGAACTGGGACCGCCCCGAGCGGTGACAGGCGGTCCCGGGTCTTCGCCCGGGACACCTCGCAGACGAAAGGAGACCGATGCGCTTCTCCGGCAAATCCGTCCTGATCACGGGTGCGACGCGCGGGATTGGCAAGGCCTGTGCCGAGGCCTTCCTGCGCGAAGGCGCGCGCGTCGCGATCAATGGCAGGACGCCGGACTCGGTCGCAACGGCAATGCCTGCGTTTGATGGCGAGGTCGTTGCAGCGCCCGGAGATGTGTCGACCGCTGACGGTTGCCGCGTTGCCGTGCACAAGGCTTTGGACGCCTTCGGTGGCCTTGATGTTCTGGTCAACAATGCCGGGATCTTCCGTCGTGCGACCATCGAAGCGATGGAGGAAGCGGACTGGGACGCAGTCATGGCCGCAAACATCAAGTCGGTCCAGTTCTGCACGAAATACGCCATCCCGGCGCTGTGGGAGGCGCGCGGCAACGTGATCAACATCGCCTCGGAGTCCGGGCTGAACGGGTATCCGGAGACGACGGCCTACTGCGCGTCGAAGGGCGCGGTGGTGAACCTGACCCGCGCCATGGCGATGGAGCTTGCCCCGGAAATCCGGGTCAACGCGCTTTGCCCGGGTGTGGTCGAGACCGATATGTCGCGTGCGGGTTTTGCGGTCGATGGAGACGCCGAAGAAGGCATCCGCCGGCAGCACATGGCCTATCCGTTGCAGCGTATCGGAACACTTGAACAGGCGGCGGAGGCGGTGCTGTTTCTTGCATCAGAGGGTGCCGGGTTCATCTCGGGCGCGGCCCTGCCCATGGAAGGTGGTGCCACCGTCGGCAAGTGGGCCTGAAGGCGTACCCGCAGGTTGATCTTTTCAGCGCCGCGATTTGTCGGCTGGCGGTGTGTTCGGAATCGGCCTAGGAAATCTTCGGCGATACGCATCGCTCAGATCACCCCGCGCGAGGCCCCGATCCGATGACCGGCAACACCCGCGGCATCCTTTTGATGCTGCTGTTCACGATCGTGCTGCCGTTCAACGATGCGATCACCAAGATCCTGATCACCGACTACGAGGCCGGGCAGCTTTTGGCGATCCGCTTTGCCTTTCTTGTCGTTTTGCTGGGCCTGCCGGGTGTGTTTCTTCCAGCACCGGTGATCCTGCGTCCTGTCGGTCGCGGGCTTCTGATGGTGCGCGGTCTGCTCATCGCCACCGCGTCGCTGTTCTATGTCTCGTCGCTGGCCTATTTGCCGCTGGCCACCACCACAGCGATTTCCATGCTGTTTCCGCTGATCGTCACCGCCCTTTCGCCTTTTGTGCTGGGGGAGCGTGTCGGTGTGATCCGTTACTCCATGGTCGGCGTTGGCTTCATCGGGGCGATGCTGGTTGTGCAACCATCGCTTCAGGGTGTTGGCCGGGGCGAGATGCTCGCTTTGGGCGCTCCGCGCTGCTTTTCGGTCTATGTCCTGATGACCAGGCGCATGTCAGGGCAGTCGACGCAACTTGGACAGTTGTTCTGGACGTCGATCGGGGCATTCGTTCTGCTGGGCGTGCTTGGCTGGCAGGTCTGGCGCGATCCCGATGCATTCGGTTGGGGGATGATCGTTCTGACGGGGCTCTTTGCGCTGGTGATCTATATGTTGCAAATCGCCTCGCTTTCGGTGGGTGAGGCCAGTGTGATCGTGCCATTCAACTATGCGGCGCTGGGGACGTCGGCGGTGGTCGGATACATGATCTGGGGTGAGCTGCCGAACGGGCTGGCTCTGGCCGGGATCGGGTTGATCGCGCTGTCCGGCGTCATCATCGCGGTGCGATCCTGATGCTTGTGCACCGCGGTCCTGCATGGTCTGCTGGAGTCCTAGGGAGAAGAGAATGACGAACCACTATCGCAAGTCTGCGGCCGAGATCGCAGCCCTCGTGACGGCACGCGAGATCACCGCACGCGAAGTCGCCGAGGATGCTCTGGCCCGGATCGACGCCGTCAATCCGGCCATCAACGCCGTCGTGCAGCACCTGCCCGAGCAGGCCCTAGCCGAGGCCGACCGTGTCGATGCGATGATCGCGCAAGGCGGTGATCCCGGTCCGTTGGCTGGCGTACCGACGACAATCAAGGTCAATACCGATCAGGAAGGCATGGCGTCCACCAACGGCTTGCGGATCCAGAAGGATCTGATCGCGGAACAGGATAACCCGGTCGTTGCCAATTTGCGCAAGGCAGGTGCTGTGATCATTGGGCGGACCAACACGCCCGCGTTTTCGCTGCGCTGGTTCTGCCGCAATTCGTTGCATGGCCACACCAAGAACCCGCGCGATCCGGCTCGGACACCGGGCGGATCCTCGGGCGGGGCCGCCTCGGCCGTCGCTGCCGGGATTGGTGCGCTCGCCCATGGAACCGATATCGCGGGATCGGTACGCTATCCGGCCTATGCCTGTGGCGTGCACGGTCTCCGAACCACACTGGGCCGCGTGCCCGCGGTCAATTTCACGTCCGGTGATCGCCAGATCGGTGCGCAGGTCATGGCGGTATCCGGACCGCTCGCGCGCACGATCGACGATGTCGAACTGGGGTTACACGCGATGGCTGCCGAGGATCTGCGCGATCCATGGTGGGTGCCGGTGCCGGTGCACCTGCCAGAGCTGCCCAAACGTGCGGCGCTGTGCGTGGCGCCCGATGGGATGCAGACCGCTCCTGAGGTCGAGGCGGCGCTGCGCGAGGCTGCCCGCGCATTGACCGACGCCGGATGGATGGTGACCGAGATCGACACGACGCCACCGCTGCGCGAGGCCGCCCTGCGGAACGTGGAGCTCTGGATGGCCGAATACCAGTCTGGCGGGAGTCAGGCGATCCTCGACGAGGACGATCCGGACGCGAACCATGTCTATGCCATGCTGTCCGAGATCTCCGCGCCACCTGATGTGAACGGCCTTCTCGATACCTTGCGTGTCAGGGCCGGTCTGGTTCGGGACTGGCAGATGTTTCTGGCCGATCACACACTGATGTTGTGCCCGGTTTCCGGCGAGTTGCCGTTCCCGGATTTGCTGGATGTCGAAAGTGCCGAAAGTTTCCGGCGCTGTTTCGATGCCCAGCTTCTGCAGGTCGGCACGCCGTTCATGGGTTTGCCGGGACTGACCGTCTCGACCGGGTTGGTCGGAACGGTGCCAGTCGGTGTGCAACTGGTCGGTGGGCGGTACCGCGAGGACGTGTTGCTGGACGCGGGCAGGATCATCGAGGCTGCGGGAACGCCGCCGATGCCGTGTGATCCAAGTCCCGCGTGACGCTGACCGACAACGCCAAGGGAGCCCTCTGGATGTCGGCTTCGATGGCCGGCTTCGTCGTCAACGATGCGCTGATGAAAACGGTGTCGGACGATGTGCCGTTGTTCCAGATCATCTTCATCCGCGGGCTGTTTGCATCGGTTCTGATCATCCTGTTTGCCTGGGCGCGCGGCGCCTTGCGCTTCGGGTTCGCCGCGCGCGATCGCAAGCTGATTGGCTGGCGTCTGGTCAGCGAGGTGCTGAGCACGGTTTTGTTCCTTACGGCGCTGTTCAACATGCCACTCGCAAACGCCGTGGCGATCATCCAGGCTGCGACGCTTTCGGTCGCGCTCTGTGCCGCCTGGTTCCTGGGCGAACAGGTCGGCTGGCGCCGCTACACCGCGATTGTGATCGGTTTCGCCGGTGTGCTGCTGATCGTCCGGCCGCTTGGCGCGGACTTCAACATCTATGCGCTCGCGGCCTTGGCAGCTGTTGCCTCGATCACTCTGCGCGACCTGATGACCCGGCAGATCTCACGCAGTGTGCCGGGGTTGGCGGTGACGGTTCTGACCAGCCTGACAATCACGACGATGGGCGGGATCGGGACGGCGTTTTCGGATTCCGTGCCGGTGACCTGGGAGCATGTCGCGGTCCTGGGCGGTGGCTCGATGTTCCTGCTGGTCGGCTACTATGCCGGGGTCGAGGCGATGCGCGTGGGCGAGATCGGCTCGGTCTCGCCGTTTCGATACTCCAACCTCGTCTGGGCGATTGTCCTCGGGTTCGCGATCTTCGGTGAGATACCGGATTTGCTGACATGGATTGGTGCGGCGATCATCGTTCTGAGCGGTCTTTACACATTGCACCGGCAACGGGTGCGCGGCGGCGCGTAAGCCATCGCGTTCACTGACCTTCGCGCACGGTGTGGATCGCGTGCCAGATCCGCCCGGGCGTCAGTGGTTTCTCGACATGGCGCACACCGAGTGAGCGTAACGCATCCATCACCGCGTTCACCACCAGACCCGGTGTGCCGATCGACGGCATCTCGCCAACACCCTTGGCCCCGATCATCGAGTTCGGGCTGGCCGTCGGCATCCAGCTGTTCCCGAAGAACGGAACATCATCGGCGCGCGGCAAAGTGTAATCCATCAGAGAGCCTGTCAGCGGCTGGCCGTCCGGGCTGAAGGACATGCCTTCCAGCAGCGCTTCGCCGATGCCTTGTGCCAGCGCGCCGTGGATCTGCCCCTCCGCCGCCGGTTCATTGAAGACCTGTCCCAGATCGTTGACGCAGGTCAAGCGGTCGAGCCTGACTTGCCCGGTTTCCGGGTCCAATTCCACTTCGCAGGCCATCGCGCCATTCGGGAAGGTTGTATGCGTGCCTTCGAAGTCCACCTGGGCGACGCAGCCGGGTTCGTCTTCTTCGGTTGGCAGTGCCGCTGCGACCTCGGCCAACGAGACTTTCCTGTCGGTGCCAGCGACCCGAAAATCGCCTGCGCCGTATTCGACATCAATTCGCGCGGCTTCGAGCATCTCGGCGGCTTGGACTTTCGCTTGATCCAGCATCGCCAGGGCCGTGCGGTGCACGGTGTTTGCAGCGACCGGCATCAGGTTCGAGCCGCCCGTGCCGCCGCCGGTTTCCAGAAACGCGCTATCGCCCTGTTCAACGCGAATGCGGTCGGCCGGGATTTCCAGCGTTTGGCTTGCCACGATCGCAAGCGTTTCGCGGTGACTCTGACCGGAGTCCTGGCTGGATGTGCGGACAATCACCGTACCATCGGGCATCGCGCGGACCTCGGAACGTTCCGCTGTCGATCCACCGGTAGCGTGGAGCGTGAACCCGACCGAGGCACCGCGGATCAGTCCCTGGTCATCCGAGCCTTCTTTCCGTTCATCGACGCCCTCCCAGTCTGCCGCATCGAGCATGCGATCAAGGATCGCCGGGAAGTTGCCGCCGTCGAAGGTCTCGCCGACTGCGCTGCGATAGGGCAGGTCTTCGGGTTGGATCAGGTTCTGGCGTCGCAGTTCAACCCGATCTCGTCCCAGTGTTTCGGCAGCCAGGTCGATCAGCCGTTCCAGCACATGGGCGCATTCCGGCTTGCCGGCGCCGCGATAGGCATCGGTCGGCACCGCGTTGGTCAGCATCGCCTCGACGCGGTAGGTCAGTCCGGGGATCTTGTAGACCTGATTGAACGGGCGGATCGTGTTGGACGAGACGATGTTCGGCGCGGCCGTGTTCAGAAACGCGCCCATGTCAGCCTTGGCGTTGATCTCGAAGGCGAGGAACCGCCCGTCCGCAGCCACCGCCAACCGGGCAATATCTGCCCGTGCGCGTCCACCCACATCCGCCGTGAATGCCTCGGAGCGCGATCCCTCCCACGCAACGGTCTGCCCGCTTAGGCGTGCGGCCAGCATGACCAGCACATGCTCGGGGTACGGCCAGATCTTTACCGCGAAACTGCCGCCGACGTTCGGAGTCTGGACACGGATCGTTTGTGGATCAACGCCAAGGCATGCCGCCATCGCAGCGCGGATGCCGACAACGCCTTGCGAGGGCGTGACAAGGGTATAGCGCCCGTCTTCAAATTGCCCGAGTGCCGCGCGGGTCTCGATCGGAGAGATCGCAATCCGAGGATGCAGAATCTCGGCTTCGACCACATGCGCGGCCTGCGCGAAAAGCTCTGCCGCTTTGTCCGGGTTGCCACCCGTCCAACGGAACGATCGGTTCTCGAGGATCTCTGGCCAGATCTGTGCGCCTTCGTGGGCGCGGGTCACATCCGTGACGGCGTCAAGTTCTTCGATGTCCAGGCCGATCGCTTCGGCGGCGTCCTGCGCCTGTTCAAGCGTCTCCGCGACCACGGCCGCCACCGGTTGGCCCGCATAGGCGACCTTTTGTTCGGCCAGGACTGGGCGGCGTGGCTCGAAGAATGGCCCATCCGTGCATGCTGGCTTCGCGCGCAACGCCATGGGTTGAACGCCCTCGCGCGCCAGATCCTCCGCTGTCAGGACCAGATGCACGCCAGGCATTTCCGATGCTTCAGCGATATCCAGTGCTTCGATGACGCCGTGCGCGACCGGAGAGCGCAGCACCACCATATGAAGCTGCCCGGGCTTTCGGATGTCCGAAGTGTAGGGTGCGGTCCCGGTCAGGCGCGCTGTTGCATCGAACCGCTCAGGCGCGTCCATAGCCGCCCCCTGAAGGCGTTTGCATCACGAACACGTCGCCCGGATAGACCTCGTTCTGGTCATTGCCTCCGTGCTCGACGCGGCTGCCGTCGGCCCGTTCGATCCACTCGCGGCCAACCTCGCCCGGCGCTCCGCCATCGACGCCAAATGGTGGTACGCGCCGGTGCGAGCACAGCGTCGTCACAGTCATCTGCTCGAGGAAGCGCATCTTGCGCGTGATCCCGTCGCCGCCCGTGTGGTGCCCGATCCCGCCCGAGCCGCGCCGGATCGACCATTCCTCCAGCCGCACGGGGAAGCGAAATTCCAACATCTCCGGATCGGTGCCGCGTGTGTTGGTCATGTGTGTCTGGATCGCCGAGCACCCGTCGAAATCGGGCCCGGCCCCCGTACCGCCGCAGATCGTTTCATAGTTCTGGATGCGCTCGTTGCCCCAGACATAGTTGTTCATCGTGGCCTGCGAGCCCGCCATCACTTTCAGCGAGGCCATCAGCGCGTTGCACATCAACTGGCTGACCTCGGTGTTGCCAGCGATCACTGCCGAGGGATACTGCGCGTTGATCATGCTGCCTGCGGGCGCGATGATTTTGAGCGGCTTGAAGCAGCCTTCGTTCAGCGGAATCTCGTTCCCGACCATGGCGCGGAAGACATACAGCACCACGGCATGGCAGACCGCCAGCGGTGCGTTGTAGTTGTAGGGGTTCTTGTCGGCGGTGCCAGAGAAGTCGATCTCGGCCTGGCGGTTTTCTTTGTCGACGCGCACCGCGACACGGATAAACTCGCCATTGTCGAGTTCGTAGTCGTACGAGCCGTCGGTCAACGCGGTGATCACCCGGCGGACACACTCTTCGGCATTGTCCTGAACGTGTTTCATATAGGCGTGGACCACGGCCAAGCCGAACTGCCGGATCATCTTCTGCACTTCACGCACGCCGGTTTCGTTCGCAGCGACCTGTGCTGCAAGGTCCGCCATGTTCTCATCGATGTTGCGGCATGGATACTTGCCCGATGCGAGCAGCGCCCGGGTCTCGGCCTCGCGGAACTCTCCGGCATCGACCATCTTGAAATTGTCGATCAGGACGCCCTCTTCTTCGATGTGACTCGAATCTGGCGGCGCAGATCCCGGCGTCTTGCCGCCGATATCCGCATGGTGACCGCGTGAGGCGACATAGAACTGCACGACGCCGGTTTCCGCGTCGAAGACCTGAGTGATGACTGTGACATCTGGCAGGCGGGTGCCGCCATTGAACGGCGCATTCAGAACAAAGACGTCGCCCGGAACCATGTCCGGATTCAGCCGGATCACTGTCCGGATCGACTCCGACATCGAGCCGAGGTGCACTGGCACGTGCGGCGCATTGGCGACCAGCCCGCCGGTCGGGTCGAACAGCGCACAGGAGAAATCCAGCCGCTCCTTGATGTTCACTGAATAGGCCGTGTTGGCGAGCGTGGCGCCCATCTGTTCCGCGATCGACATGAAGAGGTTGTTGAACACCTCGAGCATGACTGGGTCGGCCTTCGTGCCGACGGCCTCCTGCCGTTCTAGCGGGATGATACGTGTCAGGATCAGATGGCCGAAGGTGTTGATGGTGCCGCGCCAGCCCGGTTCGATGACATTCGTGCCGGTCGGCTCCTTGATGATCGCCGGACCGGTCACGGCTTGTCCGGGCTGCATAACTGTCCGGTCATAGAGCGGGATGCCAAGGTGCTTGCCGTTGAAATAGGCCGGAACGTCATCCACGGGTTTGGGCGCGACGTCTGTTTCGGGCGCTTCGCGGTCGGCCACGTCCGAGGCACCGCCGATTGCCTCGACGGCGAGGGCTTCAAACACCAACTCTCGGTCGCCTGCCGTGAATCCGAAACGCGCCTTGTGTGCCGCGTCAAAGCGGTTGCGCAGGTCTTCCTGGCTGCCGAAGTCGACCTCCAGCGCCTGGTGAGAGCCACGATAGCGCAGGTGCGCCCGCTGCTCGATACGGATCGCATTCGGGTCGACGCCCTGATCGATCACCTCTTGCCGCGCTTCGTCGGCAAGCCGCTCCAGCATGGTCCGCGCGCCGTCGATGGCGGTGACAGGCGCTTCGTACTGGCGCTCGCGCAAGCTGCGGATCTCGGCCAGACCCATACCATAGGCCGAGAGAACGCCCGCGTAGGGGTGGATGAACACGGTCTCCATGCCCAGGGCATCGGCCACCAGGCAGGCATGCTGCCCGCCCGCGCCGCCGAAGCACTGCAGTGCATATTGGGTGACATCATAGCCGCGTTGGACGCTGATCTGCTTGATTGCATTCGCCATGTTCTCGACGGCGATGCGCAGGAAACCGTCGGCCAAGTCCTCTGGTGGACGCTCGGGCTCTTCGGTCGCCGCCGCGATCTCACTGGCCAGCGCCTCGAATTTCTGGCGGACGATCAACTCGTCCATCGGCTGGTCGGCGTTTGGTCCGAAGACGGCCGGGAAGTGTCCGGGGTTCAGCTTGCCGAGCATCACGTTGCAATCGGTCACAGTCAGGGGCCCACCGCGCCGGTAACATGCTGGTCCCGGATTGGCGCCCGCGCTGTCGGGGCCGACCTGAAAGCGCCCATCCCGGAAGAACAGGATCGAGCCACCGCCTGCCGCCACCGTATGGATGTTCATCATCGGCGCGCGCATGCGCACGCCCGCGACTTCGGTCTCGAAACTGCGTTCATACTGTCCGGCATAATGGCAGACATCCGTCGAGGTGCCGCCCATGTCGAACCCGATCAGCTTGTCGTGACCCGCGAGCGCGCCGGTCTTCACCATACCGACGACACCGCCTGCGGGGCCCGACAGGATCGCGTCCTTGCCCTGGAAAAGGGTCGCATCGGTTAGCCCGCCATTGGATTGCATGAACATCAGCCGTGTGCCCTCGGCTCCGCCCAGTTCGTCCGCGACCTGGTTCACGTAGCGGCGCAGGATCGGGCTGAGATAGGCGTCGACAACCGTCGTATCTCCACGTGAGACGAGCTTCATAAGCGGTGAGGTCTGGTGCGAGACCGAGATCTGGCCGAAGCCAAGCTCGGCCGCGATCGCGGCGACGCGTGCCTCGTGGTCCGGGTTCAGATAGCCGTGCATAAAGGCGATGGCGACGCTGTCGATCCCGTCCGACTTGGCCTGTTCCAGCGCTGAGCGGGCAGTTGCTTCGTCAAGATCGTGCACGATCTCGCCCGTTGCGTCGAGGCGGCCGGGCACCTCGGCCACCCGCTCATAGAGCAGCTCCGGTAATTGGATGTTCAGATCGAACAGCTTCGGTCGTGCCTGATAGCCAATGCGCAAAAGATCGCCGAAGCCGTCCGTGATCAGCAGCAAAGTGCGATCGCCCTTGCGCTCGAGCAGCGCGTTTGTCGCGACGGTCGTGCCCATCTTGACGGCTTCGATCGTTCCGGCCGGGATCGGCTCGCCTTCGGCCAGGCCGAGAAGTTCCCGGATCCCCTGGACGGCTGCATCGCGGTACTGCTCGGGATTTTCGGACAGCAACTTGTGCAGGACGATGCCACCATCCGGCTTGCGGCCCACGATGTCCGTGAACGTGCCGCCGCGATCGACCCAGAACTGCCACATGTGGGGAACCTCCGTCAGAACGATCCCTTACGTGGCGCGAAAATCTGTCAGAGTAAACCGTGCACCATTGACGCGTACCCAACTTCTGCGACACGGGTGCCTGATAGCCCTGCCTGGGAGGACATCTTGACCGATCCTGTTGAACTCAGTGGCGCGGGTCTGACGATACCGGCGCTGTCCGACATTGCTGAAGGGCGTGAGGTGAAGCTTTCGGCGCAAGGGCGTGCGAGCATGCAGAGAACGCGCGATGTGCTGATGTCCGCGATCGCCGAGGGCCGACCGATGTACGGCATCACTACGGGGCTGGGGCCGCGCGTGGTCGAACGGCTGTCGCCGGATGCGCAGGTGCGCATGTCCGTGAACACGGTGCGTGGACGCGCACACGCCGTTGGCCGGGCTTTGCCCGTGCCGGTGGTGCGGGCCGCGATGGCGGTGCGGATCAATGGTCTTCTGACGGGCGCTTCGGGCGCTGATCCGGCATTGGCCGACCTGCTGGCCGGGTGTCTGAACGCCGGGCTGACACCTGTGATCGGCGAGACGGGTTCAATCGGCGCTGCCGACCTGATGTGGGGTGGGATGATGGGACTCGCCCTGCTGGGCGAGGGTGAGATGGACACACCGTCGGGGCGACTGCCTTCTGCCCGTGCGCTGGAGGCAGTTGGACTGCGACCCTACAACCCCGGCCCGCGCGAGGGGTTGGCGATGGTCTCGCATTCCGCCACGGTTGCCGGGATCGCCGCGATGGGGCTTGCTCGGTTCGTGGTGGCGTTCGAGACGCTGCAGACCGCTGCCGCGATGTCGTTGGAAGGGTTTCGCGGGAACCTTACGCCATTCGATCCAGACGTATTGGCGAAGCGCCCTCAGCCGGGGCAGGACGTTGCGGCGGAAGGGATTCTGCGCCGACTGGAAGGATCCTTGCTGCGTATGCCTGGGAATGCACGGCGCGTGCAGGATCCACTGTCGATGCGCAACATTCCGCAGATCCACGGTGCTGTTCTCGCGGCGCAGGATTTTGCGCGAGAAGCTGTCGAGACCGAGATCAACGGCGCATCAGACAATCCTGTGGTCCTGGCGGAGCGCGACGAGATCCTGTCTGCGGGAGGGTATCTGACGCCACATCTGTCCATTGCGCTGACAACGCTCAATCAAGCCATCCTGCACGCGGCATCGGCTCAGGTCGCGCGCATGGCGAAGACGCTGATGCCGAGGTTTACTGATCTGCCCGTGGGACTGGCGTCTGCCGATGTCGACAGTGCCGGGATCGCCCCGGCGACGAAAACCTCCGAGGCCCTGTTCTCCGAGATCGTCCAGCTTGCCCAGCCGTCGCCGGTCTATCCCTCGGGTGCCGCGGACGGGGTCGAGGACGTGGTCACCCACTCGGCCATCCCGGCCAAAGCTTTGCACGACATCTGTGAGCGGCTCGAATTGCTTTCGGCGATGGAGTTGATGATCGGCTGCCAAGCGGTTGAGCTGCGAGCGCTGGACACGGTTGCCCCGAAGATCGCGACTGCTATGGCAACGGTGCGGAAGACTGTCCCGCCCGTCACCGTTGACCGATCGCTCTCCGCCGATATCGAAAGCCTTGCCGATATCGTCCGGATCGGGGCGTTCGCCTGAAGTCCCTTATGCGGTCAGCGCGGACTGCGCTTGGCGAGGATCCGTTGCAGTGTCCGGCGGTGCATGTTCAGTCGGCGTGCGGTTTCCGAGACGTTTCGGTCGCAAAGCTCGAACACGCGCTGGATGTGCTCCCACCGTACGCGGTCGGCGGACATCGGGTTCTCGGGCGGTGGCGGTTTGGCGCCCTGCGGGGTTAGCAACGCTTTTTCGACGTCATTGGCGTCGGCAGGCTTCGAGAGATAATCGATTGCACCGATCTTCACTGCGGCCACGGCTGTCGCAATGGCGCCGTAACCCGTGAGGACGATCACCCGGCTGTCGGGCCGGGCATCACGCAGGGCCTCGACGACTTCCAGGCCGTTACCGTCCTCAAGCCGCAGATCGATCACGCCGTATGCGGGCGGATTCGACTTCGCAAGCGCCAATCCCTCGGCCACGGATTCCGCCATGACCGGCGCGAAGCCTCGCTTCTCCATCGCACGCGACAGCCGCGTCCGAAACGGAGCATCGTCGTCAACGATCAGCAGCGAGTTGTCTTCGCCGATTTCTGCAAGGTCCTCAGCCATGACTGGTGCCCCTCTTATTGTTTTTATCCGGTTCGTGTTTTTGGTGCCGGCCTGCGGCAATTTATTTGGCGTCAATTCCTAAACATGTCACACGGGCACCGCAACCCATCCCTTTGGAGGGGCCAATGCCCTCCGGAATCGCCATTTCTGCACTCTTCGTGGTCCTTTGGAGCACCGGTTTCATCGGCGCCAAACTGGGTCTGCCACATGCCGAGTCAATGACGTTTCTGGCGTTGCGGTTCGCCCTTGTTGCCGCAGTGCTGTTCATTTGGGTCGCCGTCTCGGGGGCGCGGTGGCTGACGCGCGCACAGGTCCGGGATCAGGCACTGATCGGGGCACTGGTGCATTTCATCTATCTTGGCGGCGTGTTCGCGGGGATCGAGCAAGGCGTCGAGGCAGGCGTTGCCGCCATGATCGTCGGCTTGCAACCCGTCGCGATGGCGGTCCTGGCGCGGTATCTGTTGGGCGAACATCTTGTGCCGGTGCAGTGGGTCGGGATGATCCTGGGGCTTGGCGGCGTCGGGCTGGTGGTGTTGCGCAAGCTCGACGCGGGCTTGGGGACACCTGCCGGGGTTCTTTTATGCGCCGCGGCTCTGGTCGGGATCTCGTTCGGAGCGATCCTACAAAAGCGGCTTTCCGGCGACACGCCGATGCGAGCGGGAAATGCCGTGCAGTTTCTGGTCGCAGCGCTCGGCTGCGGCGCGATGGCATTGCTGTTCGAGCGGATGCAGATCCGCTGGGCGCCGGAGTTCATCCTGGCGCTCAGCTGGTCCGTGGTGGTTCTGTCGATCGGAGCCGTTGCCATTCTTTATTGGTTGATCCAACGCGGCGCTGCGGGCGAGGTCGCAAGCCTGTTCTTCCTGGTGCCGCCCTGTACGGCAGTGATTGCCTGGCCATTGTTTGGCGAGGTTCTTGGCTGGGCCGAGATCGGCGGCATGGCGCTGGCCGCCCTTGGCGTTCTGTTGGTGAACCGTCCAGGCATCATCGGATCGCGCGCCGCGAGTTGATCTGTACCCAGTCGTCTCGAAGGCTGCTTCGCTCAGACCGCACCCGCGCGTGCCGCGTCGATGTAGATCTCGCGCAGCCGGTTGGTGATCGGGCCGGGTGTCCCATCGCCGAGCGCCACGCCTTCTACAGCCACCACCGGTGTGACGAACGAGGACGCGGCCGTATAGAAGGCTTCGGCCGCCCCTTGCGCCTCGGCAATCGAGAACGGGCGTTCTTCCACCTTCAGCTGCGCTTCAGCCGCGAGTTTCAGGACCGACGCCCTTGTTATCCCGTGTAGAATGTCGTTTGACAAGTGCCGGGTCACGATCGTGCCGTCCTTGGTGACGATATAGGCGTTGTTCGACGTGCCCTCGTTTACCAGCCCCTCGGGGTCCGTCATCCAGGCATCGTCGGCGCCCTTGGCCTTGGCCTGCATTTTCGCCCAGGACGGGAACAGAAGCTGCGTCGTCTTGATGTCGCGGCGGCCCCAGCGCAGGTCCTCGACGGCAGCGACCTTGATGCCACGCTTTGACGATGCCGTATCGACCAACGGTTTGTCCTGGCTGAACAGCACAAGGCCCGGTGTCGGATCGTCGGGCCACGCAAAATCGCGATCTGCTGCACCGCGCGTGACCTGTAAATAGATCGTGCCCTCGTTCAGATCGTTCTTGGCAACAAGATCCCGGTGGATCTGCAGCAATTCATCATCGGTGCAGGGCGCTGCCATCTCGAGCGCTTCGAGCGAGCGGTGCAGACGCGTGACGTGGGCGGCATAGTCGCAGAGCTTTCCTTCAAGGACCGAGGTGACCTCGTACACAGCGTCGGCCATCAGGAAACCGCGATCGAACACGCTGATCTTGGCGTCTTCCTCGGGCAGGAACTCGCCGTTCACGTAGACAATTCTGCTCATCTTATCCCCACAGGTCAGCGCTGGGCGGGTGCACGCCGTCAGCGTCATACGTCAAAGGAGTGTCGCGGTCTGTCGCTAGCAGCAGCGGACCGTCGAGGTCGACAACGGCGCAACCTTGCGCGATCAGCGTGGCGGGAGCCATGCCGAGCGACGAGCCGATCATGCAGCCGACCATCACCTGAAAACCCTGCGCGATGGCCTCGTCTTTCAGGGCCAGGGCCTCGGTCAGGCCGCCGGTCTTGTCCAGCTTGATGTTGATCATGTCGTACTTGCCCACCAGCGCGGGCAGCGAGGCACGGTCGTGGCAGGCTTCGTCGGCACAGACCGGCAGCGGGCGATCCATGCCATTCAGGGCCGCGTCATTGTCGGCAGGCAACGGTTGCTCGACCATCGCGACACCCAGATCCAGAACGACCGGTGCGATCTTCGCATAGGTCTCGGCATTCCAGCCTTCGTTTGCGTCGACGACGAGCTTCGAATTTGGGGCGCCCTCGCGCACAGCCTGCAAACGCTCGATGTCTCCGCTGCCACCAAGCTTGATCTTGAGCACGGGTCGGTGAGCGTTCTCGGCGGCGCGAGCGCGCATCACGTCGGGGTCCTCGAGCGACAAGGTGTAGACGGTGATCTCAGGTCCGGGTGCGGGCAGACCCGCGACGTCCCACATCCGTTGGCCCGCCGATTTGGCCTCGAAGTCCCAGAACGCGCAGTCCAGTCCATTGCGCGCAGCGCCTGGCGGCATGGCGTCCTGAAGGGCGATCCGATCCATGCCGTCGGCCAGAGCATTCGCCTGTGCCTGGATCTGCGCAATCACACTTTCGACTGTCTCGCCATAGCGGGCATAGGGGTAGCACTCGGCCCATCCGCGCACGCCGTCACTTTCGAGTTCGACTGTGACGACGCGGCTTTCCGTCCGCGTGCCGCGGCTGATCGTGAACGCCCCGGCAATCGGGAAAACGTCTTCGCGGACCGTGAGTTTCATGTCGGACCCGGCAACTCAGTCCAAAGCATCGACCAACCGCCCCGCCCCGTGGCGGAACGGATCGACACATGGAAGGCCCAGGATCTCTTCTTGCTCGGCGAGGTAGTCGTTCGCCGCCGCTTCGGACAATGCAGCCGTGTTCACGGCGCAGCCGATGACCTTGCAATCCGGGTTGACGATCTGGGCCAGTTGCAGCGCCAGCGGGCGCAGGTCGGCCATCGACGGAACCGGGAAGTGCGGCAGGCCGCGCATGTGGGTGCGGGTCGGCTCGTGGCAGAGCACCAGATAATCCGGCTGGCCGCCATGGATCAGCGCCATGGTCACGCCTGAGTAGGACGCGTGGAACAGCGAGCCTTGCCCTTCGATCAGGTCCCAGTGGTCGGCATCGTTGTCCGGCGTCAGGTATTCAACGGCCCCACCCATGAAATCGGCGATCACCGCATCCAGCGGTACACCGTCGCCAGTGATCAGGATGCCGGTTTGGCCGGTTGCGCGGAAGTCGGCATTCATGCTGCGGGCGCGCATCTCCTTTTCCATCGCGAGTGCTGTGTACATCTTCCCGCAGGAGCAATCGGTGCCGACTGCCAGCACACGTTTGCCGGTACGCCGTTTCCCATCGCCAATCGGGTAGTCGATCGTCGGGAGGCGGACATCATGGAGCGCACGGCCGGTGCGCTGGGCGACGGCGACCAGATCGTCCTGCTTGTTCAGCAGGGTGTGCAGGCCGGCGGCGATGTCCATGCCGGCTTCCATGGCCTCGATCAGCACGGCTTTCCACGCATCCGAGATTACGCCGCCCCGGTTCGCGACGCCGATCACGAGCGTCTTGGCGCCTGCGGCCTGTGCCTCGGGCACGGTCATATCTGGCAACCCCATGTCCGCATTGCAGCCCGGCAGGCGCAACTGGCCGACGCTGGCGTCCGGGCGCCAGTCCTTGATCCCCTGCGCGACCTTCGCGGCCAACGCGTCCGGGGCATCCCCCAGGAACAGCAGATAGGGATGGGCAAGCGACATCGTTTCTCTCCATTGGTCTCGCGCGGATCCTTGGCGTACCTGCATCCGCGCGTCGTGATACGCTGGCACCAGTTGGGGCCAGATCGCAGGCCAGACTGCGGCTTGCGCTGCACCGCGTCAATGGTGAGGATGCCGCTCGGCAGGGAGGGTATGATGACGGAGCTTCAACAACGGATTCTGGATGCGGTCGACGCAGGCTGGGACGAGCAGCTTGCCTTCACGCGGGACCTGATCCGGTACCCGTCGCTGCGTGGGCAAGAGCATACAGCGCAGGAGTTCGTGTTCAAAGCGTTGCGTGGGCGCGGCTACGCCATGGATCGTTGGGCAATCGATGTCGATACGATCAAGGACCATCCCGGATTTTCGCCGGTTGCCGTGCCCTATGACAACGCCATCAATGTCGTTGGAACGCACACGCCGAAGCAGGCGAGCGGCAAGTCGCTGATCCTGAACGGTCATATCGACGTGGTGCCAGAGGGTCCGCACGATATGTGGTCGCGCAATCCGTTCGATCCAGCGGTCGAGGGTGACTGGTTGTATGGCCGCGGTGGTGCCGACATGAAGGCGGGAATCGCCGCCAATATCTTTGCCGTCGATGCGCTGAAGCGGATCGGCCTGCAACCTGCAGCGACCCTGTACCAGCAGTCGGTGACAGAAGAGGAGTGCACGGGCAACGGTGCACTCTCGGCCTTGGTTCGCGGGTACACCGCCGATGCCGCAATCATCCCGGAACCTGAGGACGACATGCTGGTGCGCGCCAATTGCGGCGTGCTGTGGTTCGCGGTCGAGATCAAAGGCAGGCCCGTACATGTGCGCGAGGCCGGGACCGGCTCGAACGCCATCCTGTCCGCTTGGACGGTGATCGAGGCCTTGCGCGGGGTCGAGGCCAAGTGGAACGCCGAGAAGGGAATGCACCCGTACTTCGAGGATCTGGATCACCCGATCAACATCAATATCGGCAAGATTGCGGGTGGTGACTGGGCGTCCTCGGTCCCGGCATGGTGCCGTCTGGACGTGCGGGCTGCGATCTATCCCGGCGTGGAGCCGAAGGATGCCGCCGCCGAGATCGAGCAGGCAATCAGGCGGGCCGCTGCGGGCGACCCGTTCCTGTCGAACAGTCCGCCGGACGTGATCTTCAACGGCTTCTTCGCCAAGGGCTACGTGCTGGAGGAAGGGACGGAAGCCGAGGGTATGCTGTCGCGGGCGTTCGAGCAGGCCTATGAGGGCGAGCGGCTCAAGTCTTTCACGACGCCCGGTTATCTGGATGGGCGCGTCTTCGTTCTGTATGGCGAGTGTCCGTGCCTTGTGTTTGGTCCAAGGTCTGAAAACATCCATGGATTCGATGAGCGCGTCAGCCTGGAGAGCGTGCGCAGGGTGACCAAGACCATCGCCCTGTTCATTGCCGACTGGTGTGGAACAGAAACAATTTGAGATAAAAATGCCAAATTGACGATCAAAACGCACATCAGGGTATTGACGCGCACGCCTGCGCGTACCATTGTCACACTATATTTATTTCACCGAAGAAGAGTTTGACATGCACATGAAACGCATAGGTCTTCCTTTGGTCATTCTCCTGCTGCCAATCACGGCGGCTGCTGGCCCTCAATTCACGGCCGACGACATCGTTGCGCACTTCGCAAAACAAAAATCGCGATCCGTGGCGCCCTCGAATTCCGGTGTGGTGATCAAGGGCGGAAATTCCAAGGTTGATACCCCGCAGTTTGAGTCCGTCGTCAATCCAGGTGGCAACACGGTGCTGTCGGACGGGTTGGTCATCCCGTTGACCGGGGCGAAACGCGCGGCCGGTGCAGCGGCGCCTGCGTCGACGCAAACGCAGCAGGTTGCATCCACAGAAGCCGGGATCAGCGCGCCTGCAGGCGATGCGGGATATGATCTGTTGGTGACGTTCGAACTGTCCTCGGACACGCTGACGGATCAGGCCCAGCGCAATTTGCGTGAATTCGCCATCGCCTTGCAGACGCCGGCACTGGCCGGATTCAAGTTTGCGGTGGAGGGCCACACCGACGCGTCGGGCTCGGCCGACAAGAACCTCAAGCTGAGCGAACGCCGGGCGGCGTCTGTCGTCACGTTCCTAACGAGCCTGGGCGTACAGGAACAAAGGCTGTCCGCGAAGGGTTTCGGTGAGACGCGGCCATTGCTGACGGATCCCGAGGATCCGGGAAATCGGCGGGTCGAGACGCGCCGGGTCGAATAGCGCAGGCCTATGCGGCGGCGCGGGCCTTCGCTTCGTCCTCGGTAATGTCGGTCACCAGCATGCGCCCTGGTGTGTGGGTGATGCAGATCGGCGGACGTGCTTCGGTTAACACGTTCTGGGGTGTCACCCCGCACGCCCAGAAAACCGGGACGTCGTCTGGATCAAACAACGCCTTCTCGCCCCAGTCCGGGCTGTCGAGATCATGGACACCAATGGCGGCGCCATCACCCGAATGAACCGGCGCACCGTGTGCATGCGGGTAATCCGATGTCACGGCGATCGCCAGGTCGACCTGATCGCGCGGGATCGGCCGCATTGAGACCACCATGCCGCCGGAGAACGGACCAACCGGCGTCAGCGCGATGTTGGTCCTGTACATAGGCACGGTCCGGTTCTGCTCGATGTGCTTCATGCGGATGCCTGCAGCGGCCAGCGCGCCTTCGAAGGTGAATGAGCAGCCCAGCGCGAAGGCGACCATGTCGTCCGTCCAGAGATCCGAGATGTCTGGTACGCTGCCGTCCAGTCCACCATTGCGGTAGATGTTGTAACTGGGGATGTCGGTGCGGATGTCGATATCGCCCAGCATTTCCATCCGGGGATCGCCGCGTCGCGAGACGCCGACCAGCGGGCAGGGTTGCGCGTTGATCTTGCAGAACTCATGGAAGTCGTCGGCATAGCCATCGCCAAGGATGGCCAGGTTGGCCTGAAGGTTGCCCGGGGCAAACCCGGCGGTTTGACCTTGATAGCGGTTCGAGCGGATCTGTCCGCGAATAGCTTCAATTGGTTGCGCACGCAGTGAGTCGTAGTTCGGTCCGGTCATTGTAGCCCTCCGTCCATCAGCAAGATGCCCTGATGGAAGCATTTCCGCAATCCGAGAGCTCGCGAAATTGAGGGTTTCCTTTTGCACTGCGGTGCGTATCGTCTCCGACCGAGAGTGGCACCAGTCTACTCCGGGGCAACAGAGAGGGTATAGAAATGAAGCGCTTACTGGGAGCTGCCGCCGCAGCGGCGATGCTCGTCTCGGCACCGGTACAGGCCGAAGAGATCGACACCAAAGAGTTCGCCGTCGTTGGCACGTGGGGCAACCTGTTCAACTGGCGCGAGCATGAGAGCCGGTTGTGGGGCGACGTGCTGCCATCGGCATCGGACGGCAAGCTGACCGCGAACGCAAAGCCTTATACCGAGCTTGGCCTGTCGGGATACGAAGTTGTAAAGCTGCTGAAGCTCGGCACCTATGACGCCGTGCACGCGCTGACAACCTACACGTCGCAGGACAGCCCGGCGCTCGAGGGCATCGACCTCGCTGGCGTGTTCCAGGATTTCGGCACCTATCGCAAGGCGCTGAATGCCTACAAGCCGATCATCCAGCGCGAGCTTCGTGACAAATACAATGCCGAGCTGGTGATGCTCTACACCTTCCCGTCGCAGCAGCTGTTCTGCAAGCTGGATGACGGCGAAACCGGCTCGCTGGCCTCGCTATCGGGAAAGAAAATCCGGACCTACTCAACCTCGCTGGCTGATTTCATCGAGGGCCTGGGCGCATCGTCAGTGACCATCGCGTTCTCGGAAGCCGTTCCCGCCTTGCAGAAGGGTGTGGCAGACTGTGGAACGACGGGCACGGCACCTGCCTACAATGCCAAGTGGTATCAGGTCACGACGCACAACGTTCGCGTTCGCCTGGGCTATGCAGCGACCTTCATGGCGTTCAATGGCGACGCCTGGGACGCGCTCAGCCCGGATACGCAGGCGCTGATTAAGGAAAACGCCGCCAAAGTCGAGAACGAGATCTGGGACTCGATCGAAGCGACGGACTCGATGGCGCTGACCTGCAACACCACTGGTCCGTGTGATTGGGGTGAGACGGGTAATCTGGTGCCGGTCGAGATGAGCGATGAGGACAACGTCATCATCAAGAACGTCGTGGAAAACTATGTCCTTAAGCGCTTTGCCGACCGTTGCGGCAAGGAGTGCGCCGAGACGTGGAACGAGACCATGGGCGACATTGCCGGATTCCAGGCGCCGCTCTGAGCGTCTGGATCACATGGATGCCCTGCGCCATCCGGCGTTGGGCATCCCAGTTGCATTGATCACACCTTGACCCAACTGGACGCTATACACCGCCTGTTCGAGCGCCTTGCTTCATGGGCGGTCTGGCTCGGTGGTATTGCGCTGCTGCTGTCCGCGTTCATGGTGACGATCGAGGTGTTCGGCCGCAAGCTTGGCGGGGTCGAGGTGTTTCCGGGGTTCATGATCCCGCAATTTCGCATTCCGGGGTCGGACGAGTATTCCGGGTACGTCTTCGCCGGGGCGACGACCTGGGCGTACTCGTACTGCCTGATCCATCGCAGCCACATCCGGATCGACGCGCTCTACAACATCCTGCCACGGGGCGTCCGCGCGGCGTTCGACATATTCGCGCTGCTGGCGCTGTTTGGATACATGGCGTTCTTCACGTCCAAGGCATGGCCGGTTTTCGTCGAAAGCTGGGAGCTGAATTCGGTCTCGGTCACGCCGCAGTTGACGCCGCTCTGGATGCCGCAGATCGTCTGGGTCATGGGGCTGATCTTCTTCAATCTGACCCTGATTTTCATGATCGTTTACACGATCACCGCGTTCTTCAAGCAGGGCGCCGGTGCCGTGCAGGCCGTTGCCGGCACGATGTCGGTCTCGGAGGAGGTCGAGGAAGAAACCCGCGGCGTCCAGGAAATGGGCCGGTAGGGGGCGCACTGAATGGCACTTTGGATTGTCGTTGCGCTGATCGTGCTGGTGCTGGCTGCGGTGCCGGTGGCAGCCGTGCTTGGCTTGCTTTCCATGGGACTCGACGAGGTTTACATGGGTGGGCGGCTCTCTCGTGCCATGGGCGAGTTTCTGTGGGACAAGCAGAAAGAGTTCCTGCTGATCGCCATCCCGATGTTTATCCTGATGGGCGAGATCATTCTGCGCGCAGGCATCGCCCGGAAAATGTACGAGGCGGTCGCCGGTTGGCTATCGTGGCTTCCGGGCGGGCTGATGCATGCCAACATCGCATCGTGCACGATCTTTTCGGCGACGTCTGGCTCCTCGGTCGCGACCGCAGCGACGATCGGCACCGTCGCCTATCCCGAGATCGAGGCGCGCAAGTACAATGAGAGCCTTTTCCTCGGCTCAATCGCTGCTGGCGGCACGCTGGGAATTCTGATCCCACCCTCGATCAACCTGATCCTTTATGGCTTCATCACCGACACCTCGGTGCCCGAGCTGTTCATGGCGGGCATCCTGCCTGGGCTCGCTCTGTCGGGCCTGTTTATCGTGATCATCGTGATCGCCTGCCTGTTCCGACCCGATTGGGGCGGCGACCAACCTAAGGTCAGCTGGTCTGAACGCATCAACAGCTTGGTTGATCTGCTGCCGCCGCTGCTGCTGATCATCGGCGTGATGGGCTCGATCTATGGCGGGTTTGCGACCCCGACCGAGGCGGCATCTGTCGGCGTCGTTCTGGCACTGGCGCTGGCGGTCTGGACGCGCACGCTGTCGGTCGAGATGCTGAAAGGCGCCTTCGAGGGCACCATGCGGACCACCGCCATGATCATGCTGATCATCCTGGCGGCCGTGTTTCTCAACTTCATCCTCGGCTTCATCGGGGTCACACAGGCGCTGATCGCATTCATCGGAGAGTTGGGCTGGACGCCGCTGCAAACGATGATCGCGCTGGTCATCTTTTACCTGATCCTGGGCATGTTCATGGAAACGCTCTCCATGATGCTCACGACGGTTCCTGTTGTGTTCCCGCTGGTCGTTGGCATGGGCTATGATCCGGTCTGGTTTGGTATCCTGGTCATCGTGCTGATGGAGACGGCACTGATCACGCCACCGATCGGGGTGAACCTGTACGTCGTCCACGGCATCCGCGCGCGGGGAGGCCGCTTCAATGACGTTGCCTGGGGCGCGTTGCCGTTTGTGCTGATGATGATCGCAATGGTCGTGCTGCTGCTCGCGTTCCCGCAGATCGCGCTCTATCTGCCGCAGCAGTTCTATTGACCGCGAGGATGGGCGAGGCGCCCATCCTACGGATCCGCAACCAATACGAATGCCAGTGACAATCTTCACGCTGCGCGTGCGTACCCGGTGGTAGAATTGCGCCTCCGGACCATGGGGCGTCCGGGCGCAAGCGACATGGAGATTTCCGATGAACGGCTACGATCCGAGTTTCCTCGGCACCCCGGTTCCGCTGCCGACCTTCGCGCCGGACCTTGTCGAAAAGGTCCTGCAACGCGACGAACTCGCCGACCGTATCTATGCGCATTACCACAACTACACCGTTGCCATGCACGGTCCGTTGCGCACGCCGCTGTTCGCTGCACTGAACATCGATCAGGCGCTGATCAAGTCGGTCGGCCGGTCGAACAACTGGCGGACCGACAGCCGCATCGGCGACATGAACCAGCTCAACAACGATTACTATCACTCGAACCCATGGGACCGGGGTCACCTTGCGCGGCGGTCGTCAGCGGCCTGGGGCCATACAGGGCGCGAGGCCAAGCTGGCGTCCGACGATACGTTCTTCTACTCGAACGCTTCGCTGCAACATGCCAACTTCAATCAGGACGAGTGGCTCGCGCTGGAGAACTGGGCGAAGGAACTGGACGTCGACGCGACGGACAGGGTGAGCACGCTCTCCGGACCGATTTTTGGCGATCACCCGCGCTCTATCACGCCTGCGGGGCGCGAGATGGCGATCATCCCGGCGGCCTTCTTCAAAATCGTCTTCTGGATCGGCGCAGAGAGCAAACTGCATGTGCGCGCCTTTATCATGGCGCAGGATGCCGAGGCTTTGAGGGACAAGCGTGGCTTCCGCTCGAAGAACACCGGCAGTGCGGGTTCGGCCCGGCGGCTCGAGGATTTTCAGCGGTATCAGGTCAGCGTCACTGAGATCGAGGAACAGACTGGTCTGATCTTCCCGCAGGAGATTCCAGACGAGAACCCTCTGTTCTTCAATCCGTCGGATGACGCCATGGCCAACCTGAACGTCACCCGCTTTCCGGAACGGATCGAGGTTGACCGCCCGGCTGAGGGTATCGCCCCGGATCAGCCCCGCGAGGTGGTGATGGACGACGATATCGACGTGTTCATCGCAGCGGCACTGGTGAATGCGTCGGGCGATGAGCGTTTGGGCGAATGGGTCTCGATCATCAACCTGTCGAACGAGTGCATCGATCTGGCGGGCTGGAAGCTCAAGGACCCGCAGGACGAGTTGGCGATCGAGGGATCCCTGGCGCCGGGTGAGGCTATCCAGATCGGGCCGCTCTCACCTGTCAGCCTGGGCAACAACGGTGGGACGATTGGGCTGTATGACGATCAGGACCGCCGTATCGACCGGGTGAAGTATCCCAAGCAGGGTGGAGACCTGGAAGACCGCCCGGCGATCTTTGCGATGCGAGACATGACGATCACGGCATGAGGAGGGATCGTGGACGGGTCAGCCTGCGCCCAGTTCAAGACCGTTATCCCGGTGCCAGGTATCGACGTCGAAGGCGACATGGTCACCGAAATAGTCGATGGTCATGGCATCGGGCAGAGTGCTTGGCGTGTACTCGGTCTCGGCTCTGTCCAGGCGCCGAACCTCAAGCTGAGACTGGCGCGCGAGCCATTCTTCGACCGGGAGCAGCGTGCTTTGACGCTGAACGACGTTCCATGAGTAATAATGGTGCGGCACGACGATCCTAGGTGCGACCCGCTCAATGACCTCGGCCACCATCGGGTTACCCATCACGTGCTGGCTGTCATCGACCGGCATCAGCAGGATGTCGGTGCGCCCGAGACGCTCCCACACGTCCTCTGGCGGATTGTGCCGGTTGTCACCCCAGTGCAGGATCCGGACGCCGCCCGTCTCGACCGTGATCAGGATGTTGTCCCAGGACCGCGCATTGTCCGGAGGTGTCAGCTTCTGACCACCAAAGTAGCTGTTGATCCGGTTGAAATCGTAGGTCGCATAGGTCGGATCGATCGCGTGTTTGTCGGCGACACCGGTGATGGTCACGTCACCGAACGAATAGGTCCCAATAAGCCGGTCCAGCAAGACCGAGGCATCCAGCCGGTTCAGCGCGTCATGGTCGAAATGCGCATGCGTCGAGACGCCGATATCGACCGAGGTTTCGGGGAAGTCGTGAAAGTACCAGTCCCATTTCCCGGTCGGCAGATTGCGCCACGGGTCGATCATTATGGTCATGCCCGACGGCGTGGTGATCCGGAATGCTGACGATCCGAAGAACGCCAACTTCACTGGTCCATCGCCCGCGCCCATGCCGCGCTGGAAACCGATCATCCGGTTCTGATTGGTCTGTTGGCGCCAGGCACAAGGCCCTGTGTCAATGCTCATTGGCTGAGCCTGACATGCCAGGGCGCGTCAGGCAATATTCGCAATCCAACGGCTCACCCGAAGAGGCTGTCCCCGTAGAATGGTCGATCCTCGTCCGTCGCGGTGCCGTTCACGAAGGACATCGCGAGTTCATAGGCGGACGCGCCCACATCGGTGCCCAGTGCGCGGCCGTTCAGATCGCCCTCGGTGAAGTGGATTCCGCCATAGAGGCGCGAGAACCCGGCTTCATCCGCGGCTTCCGTGAAAGTGGCCCATTCCAGGGTGACTTCGTTCTCGGGCACCCCCGCCTCGAACTGGATCGAGTCCGGAGCGAAGGTGACCTCTCCGCCGAAGTCGTCCGAGCCGGTGAACTGGCGCAGCACTTCGGCACCGGCGGCCGAGAAGGCAGAGTGGCCGGATGTGTACTCGGCGAATGGCGGAGATGGATCGGCGCCCGGACGTTGGAAGGTGATAAAGTTCTCGGCCAGAATGGTCTGTGTGCCGCGTCCCGTGCCGTCTTCGTTGAAGCCACCAAAGGCAGTGATGACGAATCCGGTCTCGCCGGTGTTTTCGTCGACGCCTTCCTCGCCCAACAGACCAAGCTCGCCCAGATCGCGGATTGCGCGCACCGGACGGACATAGTCATACTCGACCTTCGCCTGCCAGGTCGCGATGCCCGCATCCATGACGGCGTTGCCCATTGCGAAGAACATCTGCGCGTCCTGATCCAGCGAGTTGTTGTCGCGGGCTGAGACGAACTGCGCAAAGGACATGAACGTGCCCGGAGGGAACGCCGTGCCGCCGCCGTCTTCCCAGAATTCGGCAATGATCTTCTGCTCGTCCGTCAGGTTGGCCGAGATGTCGATGACGTTCTGCGCCTGATCGATGAAGCCCTGGTTGATGACCTCGCCAAGCAGGTCCTGGCTGACCGCAATCGTATCGCCCGCCAGAAAGTCGGTCCCGTCGATGGTGGCATTCGAGCCCAGCGTGATGGTCTTGTCTGCGAAATTGAGTGTGGCGTCCGAGAAAGCATCGGTGAAGAACGGCTGCGGTGCATCAGGCAGTGTCTGCGAGAAATCTGTCGAGCCATCGGCGTTCTCGGGCAGACCGAAGCCTTCCACATCCAGCCATTGCGCGGTCAGGAAGCTCTGCTCCGGCGGGCTGGCGTCCTCGGGATCGATCGGCACGTTCTCAGGTGTCCAGCGGGTGATGTCGTTGATCTGGGTCGGATCGGGATTGAACGGTGTGTAGCCGGTCGTGTCGGCATATCCGTTCGATTGGTTCGAGCCGTCATCGCCACGCAGGGCGAGCAGGTCCTCGGCCGCGTCGATGCCGATCTGAGCCTCCTCGCTGCCATCATCTTCCAACGCATACCCGAGGCGGTCCTGCATCACCTTGACGTAGAGATCCTCCATATCCGGGAACAGGTCGCGCAGAACCGTGATCGCGGCGAAACTCATCGCCTTGGCCTTCGCAGCATCTCCGCCAGTGCCCGAGATATTGTCGCCCTCGGCATCGAACGAAACCCGCACCGCGGTATCATCGTACGAGGCCCAGGCATCATACATTGCCGTGTGCATCATCGCATATGCGCGCGACGCGATGGTTGGGCCGACGAAGCTTTCGGTCTCGATCACCGCCTGCTGGACGACGCGGTCCCAGATGACGCTGATCGTCGGGTCCGTGTCGTTGACGGTCAGTGCTTGCGTTCCGTCCGCAACAGTAATGAACGGCGCTTCGGCATTGCGCCCAAAAGCCTCTTTCAGTTCTGCTTTGGTGAAGGATCGATCGGCAAACTCGACGGTCTCGAACCGGCGGGCCACCATCTCCTCGCCCGAGAACCGATCTGTCAGGATCAGCTTGTTGCCACGCCACGCAAGATCGACGTCTCCGGTGTTGAAGTTCAGGGTCAGCGTATCCTGACCTCGCCCTCCGTCTGCATAGTCAATTAGCTGATCGAGTGTCAGGTCGTCGTTGCCGCGACCCAGGTCGACACTCTTGGCATCTGCTTCAAGCACGACAGAATCGTCGCCGCGTCCGGCATCGACATATCGCACGGTCTCTGTTGCCAGCAGCGTATCGTCACCGCGCCCCAGATCGACAAAGTTGACCCACGCGTCCAGCGTGACGTCGTCGTCGCCTCGGAAGGTTGAGACCAGCAACGCCGGTTGGTCGACGGTCAAAACATCGTCGCGCCGCGTTCCAGTGACAAACAGATCACGCCAGTGAAGTCTTGAAAGGAAGGTGTCAGGGCGCACAAATGCGCCTAGTCCAAGCCATTGACTTGACATCATTTTCTCCTGGTCATGTGATTAGCTGGCAGAAGTGCCCGGCTGGTATTCGTCCAATGAGATTATTGTCTCACGGTTCCGTGATCGATGGGAAGTGAAAAGTTGTTAACCAAGACCCGGAGCGCTCCCTGGTTGAAAAGCAGCAAATATCTTGGTCGACTGGCGCCTCACGGTTGAAAAGCAGTGCGAAAGTCGTCCTATTCTCGGACCGCAAGCTGCGACCAGCGACAGGAGTCGATTCGTATGCCCCGTGTTCGCACTGTTCCCGCCGAGGAGGTCACCGGAAAAGCCCGCGAGGTCTATGACAAGGCCGGAACCTACGGCTCGTTCTCATCGCTGGTCGGGGTGATGGCCAACCGGCCACCGGTGCTTGAGCATACGTTTGGCCTGCTGCTGGATCTGAAGGCTGAAGGCATGCTGCCCGCGCGCTATCTGGAACTGGCGCTCGTGACAGTTTCGAAACTGAACGAATGCACGTTCTGCGTTTCGAACCACACGCCGCGTCTGAACGCATCCGGGATCAGCCTGACCGCTGCCGAGAACATCCTGAATTACGCCGAGATCGATGAATTCGACGCGGTCGATAAACTGGTGGTCGAGTTTTCCATTGCCGTGACGACCGATTTCCACCGGGTTCGGGACGCGGTGTTCGACCGGTTGCGGGAACACTTCGACGATGCTCAGATCGTGGAACTGACCTGGCGGATCGCACTGTGCGGGGCGTTCAACCGGTTCAACGACGTCTTGCAGACCGAGATCGATAACGGTGTCGAAGTGCTCGATCAGGGCGCGGACGCGGCCTGACGGGGGTGGCGCATTGCGGCGCACCCCTCTATATGCGCGCGCATGACCGGAAGGGCCGAGACACCGCCGCCGCTGCACTTTCGCAAGATGCACGGTCTGGGCAATGACTTTGTGATCATCGATCAGCGGTCCAGTGAGTGGCCGCTGAACGCCGAACTGGTGCGCGCGATCGGCGATCGACATCGCGGTGTCGGCTTCGATCAGTTGGCCGAGATCCGTCCGGGTGGGAACGTGGCGGCGGATCTGATCTTCTGGAATTCGGACGGCTCGACCGCTGGTGCTTGCGGGAACGCGACGCGCTGCGTTGCCGATCTGCTGATGTCGGAGAGTTGCACAAAGGCATTGTCGCTGCGGACGGAACGTGGCGTGCTGCCGTGTGCGCGGATGGATGGTGGATTGATCTCCGTCGATATGGGGGCGCCCATGCTGGGCTGGGCGGACATTCCGCTCGCGCATGAGGTCGACACGGCGGTGCTGCCACTCGACGGCGCACCGGCCGCCTGCTCGATGGGCAATCCGCATTGCACCTTCTTTGTCGCGGATGCGGAAGCTGTTGATCTGGCAGCGCAGGGCGCCGCGATCGAAACCGACGCACTTTTCCCGGAGCGGACCAATGTGCAGTTCGTGCAAGTGATGTCACGGACCGAAGCGCGCGTCCGGGTCTGGGAGCGCGGGGTTGGCGTAACGCTTGCCTCTGGGTCATCGTCCTGTGCTGTGGTGGTGAATGCCGTTCGCAAAGGTCTGATGGACCGGTCTGCCGTGTTGCACATGGATGGCGGTGACATTCGGATCACGTGGGCCGAGAATGGCCACGTCCTCATGGAAGGTCCGGTCGCTTACGTTTTCGAGGGCGTGTTCGACCCGCGCTTCGTGACACCATGACAGTGCCCGTGTTCGAGACCTTCGGCTGCCGCCTCAACGCGTACGAGACCGAAGCGATGCGCGGTCTCGCCTGTCAAGCGGGGCTGGAGAACGCGGTTGTTGTCAACACTTGCGCGGTGACGGCCGAAGCTGTCCGGCAGGCTCGGCAGCGCATCCGCAAACTACGCGCCGAGAACCCGGAGGCGCGCCTGATTGTGACCGGATGCGCGGCGCAGACCGAACCGGAGACGTTCGCGGACATGCCAGAGGTCGACCTGGTCCTCGGCAATCTCGAGAAGATGCAGGCCCAGACGTGGAACGGGCTCGATCTGATCGGTGAGACCGAAAAAATACGCGTCAACGACATCATGTCGGCGACCGAAACGGCGGGCCATCTGATCGACGGGTTCGGCACGCGCGCCCGCGCTTACGTCCAGGTTCAGAACGGCTGCGATCATCGCTGCACGTTTTGCATCATTCCGTATGGCCGGGGAAACTCGCGGTCGGTGCCAGCCGGCGTCGTGGTCGAGCAGATCACACGGCTGGTCGCGAATGGCTTCAACGAGATCGTGCTGACTGGCGTCGACATGACGTCGTGGGGGGCGGACCTGCCCGGCGCGCCGCGCCTTGGCGATCTGGTGCAGCGCATTCTCAAGCTTGTGCCCGATCTTCCGCGCCTGCGGATCTCGTCGATCGACTCGATCGAAGCCGACCCGGCGTTGATCGACGCCATTGCTGGCGATACCCGATTGATGCCGCATCTCCACCTGTCGTTGCAGGCCGGAGACGATATGATCCTGAAGCGCATGAAGCGCCGCCATTTGCGCGAAGATGCGATCCGCTTCTGTCAGGACATCCGAGCGGCGCGGCCCGAGATCGTATACGGTGCCGATCTGATCGCGGGATTCCCGACCGAGACCGAGGCGATGTTTGAGAACTCGCTGAAACTGGTCGAGGAATGCGGTCTGACATGGCTGCATGTGTTCCCGTACTCACCGCGCCTGGGCACGCCTGCAGCACGGATGCCGCAACTGCCCAAGGCAGAGATCAAGGCGCGCGCGGCGCGGCTGCGGTCTGTCGGTGATCGTGCGAAGGCGGATTATGTCGCCGGCCAGGTTGGACGCGACCATCGTGTCCTGATCGAGCGCCCGCGGATGGGGCGTACCGAAACCTTTGCTGAAGTCGCGTTCGACAGCGATCAGCCAGTGGGCGATGTCGTCCATACACGGGTGTCAGGTGTCGATCCGCGCGGCCACCTGATCGCCTGACCGGGGTGTTCAAGCCTCCTCCTCGATCAACAGCTCGACACGGTCTGCGCAGAAACTCGTTCTGGAGTACTCGATCGGTCGATCATCCTCGGTCACGTTGAGCGACCGCGTTCGGATCACCGGCGCGCCCTCCGTGATCTGCAGATGCCGCGCGACAGTGCCCGACGCGCGTTCCGCTGTAAGCCGGGTCCACACGCGGCGATAGCTGTCGATCCCGCAGGCATGAAGGGCCTCTGTGATGGATCCAGTCTCGTTCATTGCCTCCGGGAATGTTTCCAATCCTGTGGTTGGGAACAACGAATACCCCAAGAGCGCCGGTGTGCGGTCGATGTAGCCGATGGCCTCGAGGATGTGAATCGGGTCGCCCTTCGCAATCCTCAGCGCATCTGCATCGGCGCGCGAAGCTTGCGCTGTGTCCATCCGGAGGATCCTGCGCGCGCCCGTCAAACCTGCGGCCCGAAGGTTCTGAGAGAACCGCGTTCGTCGCCCAACCCGATAGGAAACTGGTGTTGCCCGGACGAAAACGCCCGAGCCCCGGCGCGCGTGCACCAGACCCGCGTCGCTCAATTCGGCCAATGCACGGCGCACCGTATGCCGGTTGACGCCGAACCGCTGCGAAAGTTCAGCCTCGGTCGGCAGTTTGTCGCCTGGCATAAAACGTCCCTCGGCGATTTCGTTGTGCAAGGTCGTCTGGATCTGCAGCCAAATCGGCGAGGCCATGGCGTGCTCCGTCATGAAAAGTTCGCGATTTCCTTCTTGGCAAAGGTAAGTTGAACTTGTATAGTTGTCTAGTAATATATACAACTTTGTGAGTTGTCGAAATGCAGACTGTCGAACCCTCCAGCGATGCCCGGCGCGACTGGATGTCCGTGATGGCGAAGGCGTTGGCGGAGGAGCTGAGCGCGTGTTTTGAGCGCCTTGGGCGCGCCCCGAACTTCACGTGGCTGCGCCCGCCGGAGATCGGCGCGGTGATGGTGCGTGGCCGCACGGGTGCAACCGGTGCGCCGTTCAATCTTGGTGAGATGACGGTCACGCGGTGTTCGTTGCGGCTCGAAGACGGCTCTGTCGGGCATGCTTACGTGCCGGGCCGTGACCGCGATCAGGCCCGCAAAGCCGCCATGTGCGATGCGATGCTGCAGGGTGCTGCAGCAGAGGATGTGCTCCGCGAAGTGATCGAGCCGCTTCGTGAAGCTCATGACAAGCGCCGCGCGGCGACGGCTGGTGAGGCTGAAAAGACCCGGGTCGACTTCTTCACGATGGTTCGAGGCGAAGGATGATGCGCGCCGAAAGTATGGAGGGCGGGTTTCAGAACCCTCCGGTGGACGCGGCAATCGCCTTCCGCGCAGCGTTGGATGCTATGTCCCGGCCAGGCAAAGTCCACACGGTCGCTGGAGCGACCGCGCCGCGACCCCTGTCGCGTGCCGCAGCTTGTTTGGCGCTGACGCTCTGCGATCCCGATACCCCTGTTTGGTTGGCGCCAAGCGTCGCCGGGCAGGGTGTACAGGACTGGTTTCGCTTTCACACGGGTGCTCCGATTTGCGATCGGGTGTCGGCCCAGTTCGCCTTTGGATGCTGGGACGAGATGCTTCCGCTCGATGATTTCCCGATTGGAACGCCGGACTATCCTGACCGTTCGGCGACCCTGATTGTCGAAGTGCCTGATCTCGGAAGTGAGCATCGCCTGACCGGGCCGGGGATCCGCGACGAGGCGTGGCTGACCGTGCCATCGCCTGCGGTCTTCCAGTCAAACGGTTCGCTGTTCCCGCAAGGTTTGGACTTCTTCCTGACCTGCGGCGAGCAGTTGGCGGGCGTTCCCCGGACAACCCGTGTGGAGGCCTGAGCGATGTATGTAGCGACCAAGGGCGGCGAGAAGGCCATCGATGCGGCCCATGCCTGGCTTGCTAAAATGCGCCGCGGCGATGCGTCCTTGCCGGGCTTGACGCTGGATCAACTTCGCGAGCAGTTGGCACTGTCGGTCGCCCGGGTGATGGCAGAAGGGGCGCTCTTCGACGAAGACCTGGCGGCACTGGCGATCAAGCAGGCGCGCGGCGACTTGATCGAGGCGATCTTTCTGATCCGTGCTTATCGGACAACGTTGCCGCGGTTCGGTGCCTCGAACCCGATTGATACCGGCGCCATGACATGTATCCGTCGGATTTCGGCCACCTACAAGGATGCGCCAGGCGGGCAGATCCTGGGCCCAACCTTCGATTACACGCACCGCCTTTTGGACTTCGCACTGGCGGCCGAGGGCGAGGCGTTATCAGAGTCCCACGACACCACCGTCGCGCCGGAACCCAAGCCACATATCACCGCGTTTTTGAGCAAAGAGGGGCTGATCCAGGTCGAGCCTGAAACTGATACGACGCCGCCTGACCTTACGCGTGAGCCGTTGGAATTGCCTGCCGAACGTCCGCTGCGGTTGCAGTCTCTCACGCGCGGGGATGAAGGATTCCTGCTGGGCATGGCCTATTCGACGCAGCGTGGATATGGGCGCAATCATCCGTTTGTCGGCGAATTGCGCATCGGCGAAGTCGCCGTTGAGATGGATGTCCCGGAGCTCGGCTTCGCGATCGAGATTGCCGAGATCACGGTGACGGAATGCGAAACGGTGAACCAGTTCGTCGGGTCAAAGACCGAGCCGCCTCAGTTCACTCGGGGCTACGGTCTGGTGTTTGGTCAGTCCGAGCGTAAGGCGATCTCGATGGCGCTGGTCGACCGGGCGCTGCGCTGGGAGGAACTGGGCGAGGACAATGTCGGCGCCCCGGCGCAGGATCAGGAGTTCGTCCTCTATCACGCCGATAACATCCAGGCGACGGGCTTCGTCGAGCACATCAAGCTGCCACATTACGTGGATTTCCAGTCCGAACTGGAACTGATCCGCAAGATCCGGGCCGAAGCCCTCGCGGCACGGGAAGCCGCAGAATGAGCTTAGTCACCGCCTCCGCCGCCATCGGAACCACTGTCGCCGCCGACGTCATGTCTGCGACTGCGGCCTCCACCGGCGTTCCACGTTCCCGGCATGCCTTCTTCAGCGCTGTTGTGGTTTCTTGGCGCGTTGTGCCTGCGATTCAGGACCAGCAGCACCACAACGCCGACGATCAGGATCAATCCTATTGCAGGAAAAAGGCCCATCGGCGTTCGTATGCACCTATCGCTCTATCGGCAGTCGCCATTGGCAGGCGTATCGTGCAGGTCGCCAGCGGCTTCGCTGTCATTCCCGCCCTTGATATACGCCCGAAACTCAGGGTTCTTTGCGACATAGAACGCGAGGCAGACGAGCGCTGCCAGCAGCGAGAGTGTGATCACAACGGGGTCCAACATGTGTTTGCATCCTGCGACGATCTCCGAAGAAATCTATCACAAGTTGCGCGGAGTCCCAAAACATGAAATCCGTGATCTTCGATGTCGGCCAGGTTTTGCTTTTCTGGGACCCGCGCCAGATCTGGGTCGAGGACTTTGATTCCATGGCCGAAGTTGAGGCATTCCTCGACGAAATAGCCTTCATGGACTGGCACAAGGAGCAGGATCGAGGGCGGACATTTGCCGATGCAGTCGCTGCTCATGCGCGCGAGTTTCCACACCATGCGGACATCCTGGCGAAATATGACAGCGACTGGGACCGCTCGATCGATCACGTGATCGATGGTTCAGTCGAGGTTCTGCGCGCGCTGCGTGCTGCCCAAACACCCCTGTATGGGATCACCAACTATCCGGCCGAGAAATTCAGGATCGCGCGCCGCCAGTTTGACTTCTTGAACCTGCTGGCGGACGTGGTGGTCTCGGGCGAAGAGAAGCTGATCAAACCGGACCCGGCGATTTACCACCGTCTTTTGAACCGGAATGGATTGGCCGCAGGCGACTGCATTTTTATCGATGACAGTCCGAAGAATATCGACGCTGCAAACGCTTTGGGGATCGACGGCGTTCTTTTCACCGGACCGGACGATCTGAGAACCGCGCTGCGCGACAGGGAGTTTCCAGTATGAGCGACTACAACTTTGCTTATCTGGATGAGCAGACCAAGCGGATGATCCGGCGCGCGTTGCTGAAGGCCGTGGCGATCCCGGGTTATCAGGTGCCGTTCGCCAGCCGCGAGATGCCTATGCCGTATGGCTGGGGGACCGGGGGGGTTCAGGTTACGGCGTCCTGTCTGGTGCCCGAGGATGTGCTGAAGGTGATCGATCAGGGAGCGGATGACACGACGAATGCCGTCTCAATCCGCAAGTTCTTCCAGAAGACAGCGGGTGTCGAGACCACCGAGGAGACTGCCGAGGCGACCGTGATCCAGACCCGCCACCGCATCCCCGAACGCGATCTGACGGAAGGGCAGATCCTTGTCTACCAGGTGCCGATCCCCGAGCCGTTGCGCTTTCTGGAACCGCGCGAAACCGAAACGCGGAAGATGCACGCGCTCGAAGAATACGGCCTGATGCACGTGAAGCTGTACGAGGACATCAGCCAGCATGGTCAGATCGCGACGGCCTACGCCTACCCAGTCAAGGTCGAGGGCCGGTATGTGATGGACCCCTCGCCGATCCCGAAATTCGACAATCCGAAGATGGAGATGGGGGCCCTGCAGTTGTTCGGAGCAGGCCGTGAGCAGCGCATCTATGCGGTGCCGCCCTATACTCAGGTCGTCAGTCTCGACTTCGAGGATTTTCCCTTCGAGCGGATGCGCGCCGAAAAACCCTGTGCGCTGTGTGGAGCCGAGGACAGCTATCTGGACGAAGTTATCGTCGATGACGATGGCGGGCGGATGTTCGTGTGCTCGGATACCGATTTCTGCCGCGAGCGCCGGGAGGCCGGACATGTCGGTGAGCAGGGCGCGCCCTATCAAGCTGAGGATGCAGCATGATCAATCAGTTGCGGATCTATGAGATCCCAGAAAGCAATACCGGGCCATTCCACGACCGATTCCGTGATCAGGCCCGCCCGATCTTCGAACGGCATGGCTTCCGCATTCTCGCGATGTGGGAGAGCCGAAAGGAGGACAAGGTGCTCTTCGTCTACCTGCTCGCCTGGCGGGACGCGGACGAAATGCGGTCATGCTGGGAGAACTTCATGGCCGACGAGGAGTGGGCCGAGATAAAACGGGTGACCGCTGCGAAGCATGGAAACTTCGTCAACGGCATCGACGAGTTCGTACTTGCGCCAACGGAGTATTCGCAGGCTTTAGGAGACGTGTGATGACGCCGTTGCTGCGTGTCGAAGATCTCTCGAAGTCTTACGGTCAGCGCATCGGCTGTACAGGGGTGTCTTTTGACCTCCACGAAGGTGAAGTGCTTGGCATCGTTGGTGAATCGGGGTCGGGCAAGTCCACGCTCCTGAATTGTCTGGCCGGGCATCTGGCGCCGGATAAAGGCAAGGTTATCTTCAATACACGGGTGGATGGGCCGCGCGATACGCTGACAATGTCCGAGCCTGAACGACGGATGCTGGGTCGGACAGACTGGGCGTTCGTGCACCAGAACCCCCGGGATGGACTGCGCATGTCGGTCAGCGCTGGCGGCAATGTCGGCGAGCGTCTGATGGCGGTCGGCGCACGTCACTACGGCAAGATCCGGGGTGCGGCGCTCGATTGGCTCGACAAGGTCGAGATTTCGGAGGACCGGATCGACGACAGGCCCTCGGCGTTTTCTGGCGGGATGCAGCAGCGCTTGCAGATTGCCCGGAACCTGGTGACGGGCCCGCGGCTGGTCTTCATGGATGAGCCGACGGGCGGGTTGGACGTATCGGTTCAAGCGCGATTGCTCGATCTGCTGCGTGGGCTGGTGCGCTCACTGGGGCTCAGCGCCATCGTGGTCACCCACGACATGGGCGTCGTGCGTCTGCTGGCCGATCGGCTGATGGTGATGAAGGACGGGCATGTGGTCGAGACCGGCCTTACGGATCAGGTGCTCGATGATCCACAGCACGCGTACACACAATTGTTGGTCAGTTCGGTTTTGAGGGTCTGACGATGATTGAAGTCCAGAACGTGTCGAAAAGCTTCACACTTCACCAGCATGGCAGCACCGTGATTTCAGTGTTGGAGGACGGGAACCTAAGGGTTGCACCCGGTGAGTGCGTCGCCCTCACGGGAGTGTCAGGATCAGGAAAATCGACCCTGATGCGGATGATCTACGGCAACTACCTGACGCAGGCGGGTTCGATCCGGGTCGGCGAGGTCGAAGTTGTCGGAGCGGAGCCACGCGAGATCCTCGCGCTGCGGCGCAAGACGCTCGGCTATGTCAGCCAGTTTTTGCGCGTGGTACCTCGGGTGCCGACCATCGATGTCGTCGCCGAGCCGTTGCTGGCGATCGGCACGTCTGAGGACGCTGCGCGGGCACGCGCCCGCGACCTGCTTGAACGGGTTCGGATTCCTGAAGCGTTGTGGACCCTTTCGCCGTTGACGTTCTCGGGCGGGGAACAGCAACGCGTGAACATCGCGCGCGGCTTCGCGCATGCCTATCCGGCGCTGCTGTTGGATGAACCGACAGCCTCGCTGGATCGGACAAACCGCGAAACCGTGCTGCAAATGATCGAGGAGGCCCGCGACGGGGGCGCTGCGATCGTCGGGATCTTCCACGATGTCGACGCGCGACAAAGGGTTTGCTCGCGCGAGGTCAACGTCTCGGCCTTCACGCCGATGGCGGCATGACCCGAGGGTCCTTCGTCGCGGTGGTCGGGCCGTCTGGCGCAGGCAAGGACACCTTGATCCGCGAAGCAATAGCCGGGCGCGCCGACATGATCCTTGCGCGGCGCGTGATCACGCGACCGCCTGCGCCCGATAGCGAGGATTTCGAAAGCGTCAACACTGCCGAATTCACCCGCCGCCGCGAAGCCGGGGTATTCGCCATGCATTGGGAGGCTCATGGCCTGAGTTATGGCATCCCGATCACTGTAGATGCTCAACTTGCTACGGGCTTCAACGTCATCGCCAATCTTTCCCGAAAATTGATCGAGACCGGGCGGCAGCGTTTCGAGAGCTTCCGAGTCATCGTGGTCGCTGCCCCGGTGGCTGTCTTAGCCGAACGGCTCGCGCAACGCGGGCGCGAAACTGCCGAAGACATCGCGAAGCGTCTCAAGCGGGCAGGCTTCGCTCCGCCGGTTGGGGATGATGTGATCACGGTCGAGAACGGCGGCGATCTGCAAACTGCCGTCGCGGCGTTTCGGGCGGCGCTGCCTCAGCCGGCCAATGGGTAGCGCTCGATGATCTGGAACTGTCCATCAGCAGCACGTTCGCCGAACAGCGCGATCTCCGTCATCTCGAACGGGGCTTTGCAGAAAGGTTCCGTAAGGGGTGTTAGGACCGCTTCAAGATCGCGGGCCTCTTCCGCGTCGAGACGGCCGGAAAGCGTCAGATGAAACCGGAACTCCTCGAGCACATAGGGATATCCCCAATCCTGGAGCAGCTTCTCCTGCCGATTGGTAAGACCGTTTGCGCGCCGTTTGCGCAAATCGCCCTCTGTCGGCGCTTCGCGAAATCCGAACAGACCACGCACGAGCGATGCGTGCAGGGCATTCAGATCTTCGGACGGCGCGGACGGCACCAGCGCAAGAAAGTGGCCCAAGCGTTTCAGGACAAGAGGTGCGGTTTCGAACGGCGCCGCAGTGGTGGCAATGGCCCGCGCAGCGGCCGAAAGCTGATCCGCGGAAGCACCGGACTTCAGTCGCAGCGGCGAGGTCAGCGTCCCGTGAAATCCGTACTTCCTGGGCGTCTCTGTCAGTCGGGCGACATCAACGCCGCACTCCGGATGCGCCAAGGTCCGGGCGCTATCAGCATCCCAGCCAAGCCACGAGGCTCCGAACCGCGCGAGACCGGAACCGGCATGGGGCGCGTAGTAGACGGCATATCGGGTGAATTCGGGCACGGTTCAGGCGATCCTCAAAGATTTGACTGCGCGCTTCTTGCACCGCTTTGTCACAAAACCGCGACGATCACATGCGACATGCTCGCAGTAGACGGAGACCGCCATGAATGATGCGAGTGCCGAGGCACGATCCGCGACACCGGTTGCAGCCGGTGAAACGGTTCTGACGAACGCACAACTCGTTCTGGAAGATGAAGTCATTGGAGGCTCCGTCCGGGTCGTCGGTGGCCGTATCGCCGAGGTTGCTCAGGGCCGATCATCTGTCCCAGGTGCTGTAGACTGCGAGAGCAATTTTCTGGCGCCCGGGCTGGTTGAGCTCCACACAGACAATCTTGAGCGCCATCTGGTGCCGAGACCCGGCGTGAAGTGGCCCCGCAGGAACGCGATCATCGCCCATGATGCTGAACTGGCCTCGACCGGGATCACGACGGTGTTTGACGCATTGCGGGTTGGGTCGATCCTGTCCGAGACAAAATCGAAATACGGCAAGTATGCGCGCGAAACCTGCACTGAAATTCTGGATCTTCGCGCCAGTCACCTGCTCAAGATCAGCCACTTCATCCATCTGCGTGCCGAGATCTGTTCGGAGACTCTGGTGGAGGAGCTGGCAGAATTCGGCACCGAGGATCGAATCGGCCTTGTCAGTTTGATGGATCACACTCCCGGGCAGAGGCAGTTTGCTGATCTGGAACAGTTTCGCACCTATTTGTCGGGCAAGCACTCCATGTCTGGGTCCGATATCGAGCATCACTTTGCAAAGCTCCGGTCGATCAAGGAGAGGTTTGGTCATGCCCACGAGCAAGCGGGTATCTGCCGGGCGACGGAACTGGGCGCGATCCTGGCGAGCCACGACGACACACTGGTCGAGCATGTCGAACAGTCGGCTTCAAATGGTGTCCAACTGGCCGAGTTTCCCACGACGATGGATGCAGCCCGCGCTTGCCGTGAGAAGAACATCGCCGTGATGATGGGGGCTCCGAACGTTGTTCGCGGGGGGTCGCACTCGGGCAATGTCGCGGCGCATGAACTCGCAGATGCCGGACTCTTGGACATTCTGTCCTCGGACTACGTGCCAGCTGCACTCTTGATGGGAGCAGTGATGCTCGGCGAGCGCTTGGGGAACATGGCGCAGGGTTTGGCGACCGTGACAGCGGCACCCGCGAAGGCGACACATCTGCTCGATCGTGGGGCCCTGGAGGCAGGCAGACGCGCAGACTTCGTGCGGTTTGCGATCAACGAACACATCCCGATGGTCCGGGCGGCCTGGGTTCAGGGCGTACAGGTGGCCTGAGGCGCCTCAGTCTTCGGGCTCGGTGGTGAACATCAGCGGAAATCCGTGCTCCTTGCCAAGCTCCATCGCGCGCTCGGCCTTCGTTTCAGCGATGTCCTTGGTGTAGACGGCAACGACGCAGGCGCCTTTCTGATGTGCCGTCATCATCACCACATGTGCGCGCTCGGGACCCATGCCGAACACTTCCTTCAGAACGATCGTGACGAACTCGCGCGGCGTGAAATCGTCGTTCAGCAAGATGACCTTGAACATCCGGGGTCGTTCGACCTTCGGTTTCGTCTTGGTTTTTGGATCTGCCGTATCGGTCTGCGCCATGGGCAACGAACATAGCGCGATGCGCTGGGCAACCAATGCGGCTGTTACGGCGATTTTTCCACCGTCACACAGCGTTTTTCGCACTGCAAAATATTGTTCCAAAGACACACGGTCCTACATCCAATCGGACTTCAATATTCTCGGAGGAACGACGCATGGACAGTGCCGCTAAAGGCATGTCGACGGAGACGAAGGCTGGCTTGGTGCTCGCGGCAGCGGCGCTGCTGGGGCTGCTCTTCGAGAACATCGCCGTTCTGACGCCGATTTATGACATCTTGCTGGGCGCGAAGCTGACTGTGGCCATCGAGGGCGCCGCCATAGACAAGCCTTTATTGCTTTGGATCAATGACGGCCTCATGGCGATCTTCTTCCTGTTCGTGGCGCTTGAGATCAAGAAAGAGATCGTCGAAGGCGCGCTGAGCGACTGGCAGAAGGCCGCATTGCCGGTCTATGGCGCGATTGGTGGCATGGCCATACCGGCGCTGGTGTTCGTCGGCATCGTCGGGATCGAAAGCGCCGAAGCACGCGGCTGGGCGATTCCAGCCGCCACCGATATCGCCTTTGCTTTGGGCGTGCTGTCTCTGTTCGGAAATCGTGTTGCGCCGTCGCTGAAGATCTTCTTGCTGGCCTTGGCAATCGTCGATGACCTGGCCGCGATCGCCATCATCGCGGTGTTCTATACCGACGAATTGTCCACCACGGCGCTGTTCCTCGGCCTGGGCGGCCTCGCCGTTCTAGGCGGCATGAACCTCGCTGGTGTACGCAATCTGGGTATGTTCGTCATCGTTGGCTTGGTGATGTGGGTCTGCGTTTTGAAGTCCGGGGTGCACGCGACCCTGGCCGGCGTGGCGCTGGGCTTCGCAATCCCAATCAAACGCGACAGCACGGGCTACTCCCCGATGATCACGCTGAAATACGCGCTGATGCCATGGGTCAGTTTCTTCGTGATGCCCGTCTTCGCCTTTGCCAATGCCGGTGTCCCGCTGGGCGGGCTTTCACTGGCCGACTTTGGCGCGCCGCTGACCCTGGGCATCGCGGCAGGCCTTTTCATCGGCAAACAGATCGGTGTCTTCGGCATGGCCTGGGGCGCAATCAAGCTCGGACTGGCGCAGCCGCCGGAAGGCGGTTCTATGCTGCAACTCTATGGCGTATCGCTGCTGGCGGGGATCGGCTTCACGATGAGTCTGTTTATCGGCACGCTCGCGTTCTCGGACATCGAGTTCCAGAACTCCGTCCGGCTGGGCGTGTTGTCGGGTTCGCTGCTCTCCGGCCTGCTTGGTGCCGCGGTGTTGGCCTACGCCACGGCAAGCGGCCATGCACCCTCTGCTCGCAAGGAAGCCTACGCTGCGGAATGAGCCTGCGCTTTCCGTGACGCAAGGGTGACTGTGTTTTCCCTTGCGTCGCCGGTTTGGCTCGGTCAACGTGTAGTGGTGATCGAGCGAAAAGGAACATTATCTCGTGTCGAGTACTGCCGCCGGGGATGTCGCTTTGCCTGACGACCTGCACGAGACCCTGATCGAGTTCCCTGACAATCGTCTTCTGATCGAGCTTTGCGGTCAGTTTGATCGAAATCTTGCGCAGATCGAGCAAGGGTTGGACGTCGTGATCATGCGGCGGGGCAATGTTCTGGCACTGCATGGTTCCGCAGACATCCAGGTCGCCGCCAAGGCCGCTCTTCAGGCATTGTACGAACGGCTTGAAGATGGTCGCACGGTTGAACCCGCCGATATTCAAGCGATCATCCGGATGGGCCCCGAGGCCGCTGGAGAGGCTGCATCGGCTCAGAGTGCTGCCACGCAACTCGACATGTTTCCCGGCGGGCGGCTCGAAATCCGGACAAAGAAGAGAACCATCGAGCCGCGTACGACCGCGCAAAGGGTTTACGTCTCTCATCTATTCAACAATGAACTGGTGTTCGGAATTGGCCCAGCGGGCACTGGCAAGACCTATCTTGCCGTCGCCGCAGCCGTGGCGATGTTCGTAGACGGCCAGGTTGACAAGATCATCCTGAGCCGTCCGGCCGTCGAAGCCGGTGAGCGCCTTGGGTTTCTTCCCGGCACGGAGAAGGAGAAGATGGACCCTTATATGCGCCCGCTCTACGATGCGTTGGGGGACATGCTGCCAGGCAAACAGGTCAACAAACTCATGGAGGAAGGCAAGATCGAGATCGCGCCGCTCGCCTTTATGCGGGGGCGGACGCTGTCGAATGCGTTTGTGGTGCTCGACGAGGCACAGAACACGACCGAGATGCAGATGAAGATGTTTCTCACACGGATGGGCGAAGGCAGCCGGATGGCGATCACTGGCGATCCAAGCCAGATCGATCTTCCGCGGGGTGTGCAGTCCGGGCTCGTACAAGCTTTACGGATCCTCGAACAGGTCGACGAGATCGGTTTTGTCCGGTTCTCTGCAGTGGATGTCGTGCGCCATCCACTGGTGGCGAAGATCGTGCAGGCGTACGACAAGGACGCTCCGGCTTGAGATGGCGATTGTCGATTTGCTGATCGAGCATCCGGGATGGCGGGAGGCGCTTCCGGAGATTGACGATGTCGCTGAGCAGGCCGCCGCCATGGCGCTGAACGTGCTCAGAGACTCCGATCGACCCTTCGAGATTTGCATCATGGCATGCGACGATGAGCGGATCGCGGCGCTGAACGGGGAGTTTCGGGAGAAGCCTTTGCCGACCAACGTCCTGTCTTGGCCAGCGTTCGATCTGGCGCCGTCGACGCCCGGCGGTGTGCCCGAAGAACCGCCGACATCGATGGTTGCAGGGCAGCCGGTTTTTCTGGGCGATGTCGCAATTTCGCTGCAGACCTTGGAACGTGAGGCTGACGCGGCATCTCGACCCTTGAAAAGCCACGTAATGCACCTGATCTTGCATGGATGCCTGCATCTTTTGGGGTTTGACCATGAAACGCCCGAGGACGCAGGCAGGATGGAAGCGTTGGAGACCTGCACAATGATTACAGCGGGCTACGGCGATCCATATGCGTAAGAGGGGCACGGTGCAGCCGCACCGCAGAGAAAGAAACGATGGACCCTGACCGAAGTCGCGGATCGCAGACCGGTCCGACCAAGCTCGAGATCTCGGACGAGATCAAGGAGCCACCGTCATCGCCTTCGGGCACCATCCGCACCAACGGGCATACGCCATCGTTCTTGTCGCGATTGTTCGGGCGGTCCAACGGGGCTGAAATCTCACCCAATGGCGAAGTGACCGATCCGTACGCTTTGGGTCCGGCATTCCGTTCCGGCACACCTGCCGAATTGGCGATGGTCAACAACATTCTTCGCCTGCGCGATCTGCGGGTTGAAGACGTGATGACGCCGCGCGCTGATGTCGAGGCAATCGCCGATGACACATCGCTCGAGGACTCGATATCGGCTTTTGAACACTGCGGCTTCTCCCGTCTTCCGGTTTATCACGAGACGCTGGATGATCCGCTGGGCTTTGTGCACATGAAGGACCTTGCGCTCGCGTACGGGTTCGGGCGCCAGCAGGGCACGAATGACTTCAAGGTCAGAGATCACATCCGCACAGCATTGTTCGTCCCTCCGTCCATGCGCATCGCGGCGCTTTTGCAAAAGATGCAGGGCGAGCGCGTCCACATGGCCTTGGTGATCGACGAATTCGGCGGTGTTGACGGCTTGATCACGATCGAGGATCTCGTTGAACAGGTCGTCGGTGATATCGAAGACGAACACGACAGCGACGAAGCGGCGGATGACTGGCATGCCGAAGGCGAGGGTGGTTATGTCGTGAATGCACGGGCAGACATCCGCGAGTTCGAGGCAGCGTCGTCTTTGACACTTGTTCCGGATGGATGGGACGAGGAGGTCTCGACCCTGGGCGGCCTCGTCTTCATGATCGCAAATCGCGTGCCGACGCGCGGTGAGGTGATCCTGCATCCAGAGGGTTACGAGTTCGAAATCGTCGACGCCGACGCGCGGCGGATCAAACGGATGCGCGTAAGCCGCGGCAACGGCGGTACGCCGCTGCGGCAGGCTGCGGAATAATCCAGTATGCGCGCGTTGACCGGGTTCTCGCCGGTCGCGGCAGCTTTGGGCCTGAGCCGGTGGCAACGCCTAGGCCTGGCGGCATTTTCGGGTGTGTTGATGACGGCTGGACAGCCGCCCGTCGACATCCCGTGGTTGATGTTCCTGGCGGTGCCGATCCTTGTGTGGCTTCTCCACGGTGCGCCGTCTGCCAGAAGTGCGGCGTGGACCGGATGGGCCGCAGGCTTCGGGTACTTCGTGACTGGCCTGCACTGGATCGGTAACGCGTTTCTGGTCGACCCGGACAAGTTCCTGTTGATGATGCCGCTGGGCGTCATGGGACTGCCTGCTGGGCTCGCGCTGTTCTGGGCTCTGGCGTTTTGGGCCGCGAAACGCTGCTGGGCTCGCGTGGGCTGGCACGGGGCCCTGGTGATTGCGACGATGCTTTCGGCCGTGGAACTGGCGCGCGGTTATGTGCTGACCGGATTCCCGTGGGCGCTTCCGGCATATGCCTGGGTCGATACGCCGATCATGCAGGCAGCAAGCTGGGCGGGACCGTTTGGCCTGACGTTCATCGCGTTGGTTCTGACGGGCGTTCCCCTGGTCGCGTTGGCCGAGCGACGGTTCGTCCCGGTTGCTCTGTCGCTCGCCGCATTCGCGGCGCTGTGGATCGCAGGGACTGCGCGCGTTCCGCAAGAGGTCGTCACCTCGCCCACTCAACCGCTCATCCGTCTGGTTCAACCCAATGCGCCGCAGCATCTTAAGTGGGAACCGGGTTACCGCGAAGAGTTCTACAAGCGCGCGCTCGATGCCACGTCAGCGCCACCCAAGACCGGTGACCAGACGCCAGACTTGGTCATATGGCCCGAGATGGCGGTGTTCTTCGTTCCCGCCGAGAACCCGGCGGAGGTTGAGCGCATAGCAAAGGCGGCGGGCGGGGCTCCAGTCATTCTCGGTGCCTTCCACCGTGAACAGCAGGCAGACGGCGAGTTCCTCAGCAACGCGTTTCACACAATTCTGCCGGACGGGACGCTTGGCCCGCGCTATGACAAGCATCATCTCGTCCCGTTCGGTGAGTACATGCCGCTTGTTGGGGTGCTAGGAAAGCTCGGCCTGCCGGAGTTCAGCCAAGGCGCCGGGTTCTCCCGCGGAACTGGCCCGCAGACGCTTGAACTGCCAGGGCTGCCATCGTTCTCGCCGATCATCTGTTATGAGGCGATCTTTCCGTACGAGGCTGTGGGTCCGGAGCGTCCCGCATGGATCGCGCAGATCACCAACGATGCCTGGTTTGGATCGTTCGCGGGGCCGCAACAGCACCTTGCCCAGGCGCGATTTCGGGCCGTCGAACAGGGCTTACCCGTTGTGCGGGCAACTAACACTGGGATCTCCGCTATGATTGATTCATACGGACGTCTGGTTGCATCAATAGAAATGCACAACTATGACAGATTAGACGCTAGGTTGCCTGATGCATTGCCCTCTACACTCTACAGTATAGTTGGCGATATATCTTTCACCATTCTGCTTGTTGCGATGGTTTTTTTCACTTTTTTGCGGCGACATGTATTTCGGTTCGATTGACATCTGTAAAATTATTTTACTACCCTGAAATCGGGAAGAGCGCTTGGGCGTTGGCTCAAGGAGGGGCGCAGGCATAAATAGGAGTTTTTCCGCGCCGGACTCGAATGCCGCAACCGACGGTTGAGGCGTGTTTCGAGGATTCTGAGTTGGCGCACCCAGGCTCAGGCGTTGTGCGATTTTCGGCTGCTGTATCAGGTCGAACCGTCACGACGCCCCGGAAGGTGGGAACGGGTGTGAGATCAGCAGACGATGTCGACGCATTTGTCGGAAGCCGTGTGAGAATTCGGCGGATGACGCTTGGGGTCAGCCAGGAACAGCTTGGTGCCGCGCTGGGGCTTACGTTCCAGCAGATCCAGAAATACGAGAAGGGCCAGAACCGCATCGGTGCCGGTCGGCTCTTCAAGATCTCGCAGATCCTTTCGGTGCCGGTGCAGTACTTCTACGATGGCTTGCCAGCACCAGAGTCCGATGTGGACGCAGAAGAGGTTGCGCAACGTACAGCGTCCGTACAGGCGTTTCTTGCATCTGCCGAGGGTCACGCGCTCTCGATGGCGTTCCTCAAGATCGATGACGTCCCGACCCGGCGCCGCATCGTGGACCTCGTAAGCACGATCGCTAAGGATACCCCCTGACGATTTGCGCTTTTTTCGGTCATTGACCGCCCGCGACGCCCGTGCCAAATGGGCGCCTTCCTGCCAATGCAAGGCCGAGCGGACACTTTCTGATATTCGAGGAGCGATTGCCCATGTCCCGGACCGACTACCTGTTTACTTCCGAGTCCGTCTCTGAAGGTCACCCCGACAAGGTTTGCGATCAGATCTCTGACACCATGATCGATCTGATCCTGAGCCGGGAGCCCGAGGCGCGTGTGGCCGTGGAAACAGCCGCGACGACGAACAAGGTAGTTCTGATGGGCGAAGTCAAGACCAGCCCAGAGAAGTCCGTCCGTGACGAGGAGTTCATCGAAGCCGCCCGGTCGACCATCAAAGACATCGGCTACATGCAGAAGGGCTTCCACTTCAACACCTGCTCGATCGACTGCTATATCCACGAGCAATCCGCTGACATCGCGCAGGGCGTCGACGCCGCCGACAACAAGGACGAAGGTGCGGGCGACCAAGGGATCATGTTCGGGTACGCGACGAATGAAACTCCCGAGCTGATGCCGGCACCGATCCAGTATTCGCACCGCATCCTGCACCTCATGGCAGAGGCTCGCCACTCTGGTGCGGCGCCAGAGCTTGGTCCGGATTCGAAGAGCCAGGTCACCGTCGAATACCGTGATGGCAAACCGGTCCGTGCGCACACGATTGTGGTTTCGACCCAGCATGCCGAAGGTTTGGAATCCCCGGACGTTCGCAAGATCGTCGAGCCTTATGTGCTGAAGGCAATGCCAGAGGGCTTTGTCGACGCCGACACCGTCTGGCACGTCAACCCGACGGGTCGTTTCGTTATTGGTGGACCGGACGGTGACGCGGGCCTGACGGGCCGCAAGATCATCGTCGACACGTACGGTGGTGCCGCGCCGCACGGCGGGGGGGCCTTCTCGGGCAAGGACCCGACCAAGGTTGACCGCTCGGCCGCCTATGCCGCGCGCTATGTTGCGAAGAACGTCGTGGCCGCAGGCCTGATGGACAAGTGCTGCATCCAGTTGTCCTATGCGATCGGAGTGCCAGAACCGCTCTCGATCCATATTGAAGACTACGGCACGGCCAATGCCGATGTTGCCAAGGTCGAACAGGCAATTCGCGACTCGATCAGCCTGACGCCGCGCGGGATCCGCACGCACCTGGGTCTGACCCGTCCGATTTATCGCCGGACTGCGGCGTACGGCCACTTTGGCCGCGAACCGGATGCCGAGGGTGGTTTCTCCTGGGAAAAGACCGATCTCGCCAACGCGCTGAAATCGGCTCTGTAAACTCAACGAGCAACTTCGAAGAAATTCCCGCTGTGTGAGCGATCTGCTCGCGCAGTCGATCCGTATCTTGGTTATTCGGCGGCCGAAAAGACGCTCGAATATTCATATAACCAAGAATTCCGGTTGATTTATCCGGAGGAATACGGAGGTTTTGTGATATGAGACTTGTTCTTCTATGTGCATCACTGTTGATTGGCGCCTGTAATTCGACCGACAATTACGTTCTGCTTGGAAACTCAACCGTCAGCGCGGCCGCTGCCGTCTCTGATGCAAACGCCGCAGTTCAGGCATCGCGTCGGTTCAATTGCGAGCCTATCAGCGTCGGTGGCGGTACGGGTCTGTCCACACCACCGCCCGGCGCCGATCTCGAGCTTCTCCAGGTCGGCCTCCAGCAGATCCCGAGGGAGTATGACGTCTACGTCGTCGTCGAATGTCCGGAGGGCACGCCGCTGCTTCTCGCTGAAAGCGGGACGCCTGCCACGCCGTAGCAGACGGCACGGACGGGGCGGTCTTGCCTAGGCTGCTCCGCCCTTCTAGACGGGCAACATGACGGATACACCGCAGTCTTCACAGCCCGAGCGAGCGTGGCGCAACTTCTATGGGCGTCGCCATGGAAAGAAGCTGCGCAAAGGCCAGGCGGAACTGCTGGACACACGGCTTCAGGACCTTGCACCGCCGGGCGTAAGTTGGGAGGAGAACCCGGACCGGACTCCGATTGACTTGGATGCGCTATTTCCTCGCAAGCAGGAGATCTGGCTCGAAATCGGCTTCGGATCGGGTGAGCATGCGATAGCGCAGGCTCAAAGTTATCCAGAGATTGGGCTGATTGCGTGCGAGCCATTCATCAACGGTGTCGCAGCGCTGCTGGCGAAGATCGAAAAAGCTGGTGTCACGAACCTCTCCGTCACCCGTGCGGATGCCCGCGATGTCATGGACGTTCTTCCGTATGCATCGATCGCTCGAGCGTTCTTGCTGTATCCCGATCCGTGGCCAAAGACCCGACATCACAAGCGCCGCTTCATCAATCCCAAACAGATGGACATGCTGGCGCGCGTCATGGCAACGGGCGCACAGTTGCGGGTGGCGACCGACATCGCGGATTATGTACGTCATACGCTGGAGGTGATTGACCAGGATCTGCGGTTCACGTGGTCGGCCGAGAGGGCCTCCGACTGGCGCAAGGCTTGGGTCGATTGGCCAGGAACACGCTATGAAGCGAAAGCACTTCGCGAAGGCCGCGTACCCTATTATCTAACGTTTCAGAGAACCTAGCCGTTCCTAGGCAGATACCGAGTTCCGCAACGCCTACGAATTTAGGGTAGAGGCCCTAGCGCGCTGCGAGGTCCGGGATTTTCGCCACGTCGCGCACCATCATCTCGACTTGATCACCGGTGCGCAGGATTTCGATGCTGAACGCCGCCTGACGTTCGTGTTCGTCCGCCAGCGTCAGCGCATGGTGCTGCCGATCTCGCAGCGCGACACGTGTGCGCAACGTCTCGCCATCCTGATCCGTCACCAGAAGCGTGAGGTCCAGCAGATCTTCGCGCGCGCGATAGAATGCGACGACGCTGAGTGTCCCGGTATCGATTGTTGCTGTCTGACTGGGCTGATCCAGTTTCGCCAGCCGGTCCTCGAGGAGCGGTGCACCATGCGCGACGGTTGCCAGCAAAAAGGCGGTGATGAAGATTAGAACGCGCACCATCGGATCACTCCGGCTTCGGATCGATAAAGCAACTTTACATTCACATCGCTTAACAAACTGTGATTCTTGTCACAACGGCTGTCGCGCCTTGGTTTGACGAAAGCTCGTGCATCGCCTCCTCGCGCGATCTTGGGAAAGATCCGTCAGTTTCCGGCGGCGAACGAGGCGTTCAGTGTGGTCGCAGGCGCACGATGCATCTCAACCGTGTAGCCCTTGCGACGGAAGGTATAGCGTTGCGGGCCAGAGTCATCGCCCGGTTCACCGACGACGATCGTGTGGCTCTGCCCGTCCATAAGCCGGACACGCGTTCGGAAGATGCTGCCAGGATCCTCGGGCTCCGAGAACAGCATGGTCAATTCCAGCATGTTCCCATCCACCTCGAAGAAAGCGGTCGCACTTGTCCCGCCGCTGGCAAGTCTTGCCGGCGTCCCAGGACGATCAAGCACGATCCCTTCTCCGTTCGGGCCCAACGACAAGTAGAGCCCGACGGCAACGAGGGCCGTGCAGGTTAGTCCAATGACGAAACTCAAAATCCGTCGCATATTGGGCGAAATGCCCCCGTTCCATCGCGTCCTGTCGAATCCCCACCCCAGGAGATTTAAGCCACAAAAATCGGAAAAACTGCGGCAGGATCGCGCTTATCCCGCCACATTTTTGCCACGACTCCCGAGTGCAGGCAAGCCGCACTGCCACGTGAAGTTGAGTAAACGAAGAACTTTTTTGAGACAGGTGGATGACACGATTAATTCAACATCCTAGATCTGGTAAATGGCGTGTACGGTTCAAAGATTGAACGTTCCAGTCTGACACAATCAGCGCGAGGCGAAGATGCAACCTGACGTAACGGCCTTTTTCGACGAGCCAACGAACACGGCAAGCTATGTCGTCCGCGATCCTGACACGAACGCTTGCGCAATCATCGATTCCGTCCTTGATCTGGATTTTCTGGCCGGGCGCACAAAGACGACATCGGCGGATCTGATCATCGACCACGTGACAGCGCATGGGCTGAACGTCGAGTGGATCCTGGAGAGCCACGTCCATGCCGACCACCTGTCAGCGGCGCCTTACCTCCAGCAACGCCTCGGCGGGAAGATTGGGATCGGATCCGAGATTACCGTCGTGCAGGAAACCTTTGGCAAGGTCTTCAACGCAGGGACCGAGTTCGAGCGGGATGGCTCGGACTTCGATCAGTTGTTCCGAGAGCAGGACCGCTTCCAAATCGGTGGTCTCTCGGCCTCGGTGCTCCACACGCCCGGCCACACGCCCGCTTGTGTGACCTACGTCATCGGCGATGCGGCCTTTGTCGGTGACACGCTGTTCATGCCGGATTTCGGCACGGCGCGCTGCGACTTTCCTGGTGGTTCCGCGCGACAGCTCTGGAACTCGATTCAAAAGATCCTCAGCCTGCCGGACGATACGCGCATCTTCACATGCCATGACTACAAGGCGCCCGGGCGCGACGAATTCGCGTGGGAGTCGACCGTAGGCGAGCAAAAGGCCAAGAACAAACATGTCGGCGGTGAGGCCGACGAGGACCTGTTCGTGCAGATGCGCGAGGAACGTGATGCGCAGCTCAGCCTGCCCAAGCTGATTATCCCATCGATCCAGGTCAACATGCGCGCGGGCAAGATGCCGCCGGCCGAGGATAACGGGACGCAATATCTCAAGGTGCCGTTGAACACGCTCTGATCCGACGCGCAAATCTGAAACCACCGGTCACACCGGCCTCGGCTGCCATTGTCGAACGGTTTGCATAGCGCTCGTTTCATCGTGACCATGGGGCACTAGAACTTTCCGGGTTGCGTACGAACCGATCGTCGGAGTCTCATTTCGGGAACCACCCAGGGTTAAATCATCGACCTGAAGTGCGCGTTGCTGCTGTGTCGCGTGCCTGTGGTCCGTGTTGAACGTTTGGCCGATGCTGCCGCAGGTCAACCTTCGACCGGGCCGATGATCAATGGGCCGATACGCGCTCAGAGCATCAGGTTTGTGCGCAATCGCGACGGCGATCTGGCTGTTCGCAGCCACGCTTACCCGATAGTGTTTCCGGTAATTCGTGAAGACTGATGCACAGGATCGATGCCGTGAAGACAACCCCGTTTTGGCACGAAGCCGCTCCGCCGCGCGAAGACGTTGGTACGGCATGCCCCGAACGTGCCGAGATCGCCGTCATCGGGTCGGGCTTCACCGGGCTTTCTTGCGCTCTCGCACTTGCCGAGGCGGGCCGTGACGTCGTTGTGATCGACAAGGGACCGCCGGGCGCGGGGGCATCGACGCGCAATGGCGGGATGATCGGGTGGGGTCACCGGGCGTCCATGGCGACGATGGCCAAACGGTACGGGGAAGAGCGCGCGAAGCTGATGCTGACCGAAGCCCGTGTCTCACTCGAATTCACGACCGAGTTGATCCAGACGCTGCCGGTCGACGCTTTGCACCGGAAGACTGGGCGTTTCCTGGGAGCGGGATCGCCCAGGCACTTCGAGCGATTGGCGGCGTGGGCGCAGAACGAAGCGCCGTCGCTCGACATGGAAGCCGCGGTGGTGCCCAGGGCCGAGCAGGGCACGTACATCTCGACTGATCTCTACCATGGCGGTGTTTACCTGCCGCAGCACGGCGGCCTGCATCCGGCTTTGTTCCACAAAGGGCTGCTCGAAGCCGCCGAGGCTAAAGGAGCCAAGGTCGTCGGGCATTGCGCCGTTGACCGGGTCGAGGGCAGTGACCAGGATTGGACCATCCGGCACGCGCAAGGCACGACGACCGCGAAGCATCTGGTCTATGCTGGGAACGGCTACACCGGCGGTTCGGGCGGCCCCTTCAACAAGATGGCGCGCCGTCTGATCCCGATTCCATCCTACATCATCGCGACCGAGCCTTTGGGCGAAAACCGCGTGCGGTCGCTTTTCCCGCAGCGCAGCATGATCGTCGAGACCCGCGCGCAGCATTCCTATTTCCGACCGGACCCCTGGGGCGAACGCATTCTGTATGGCGGACGATCTTCGTTGAACGTGATTGACGAACATCTCTCGGCGCAACGGATGCGTGACATCATGCTTTCCGTCTTCCCCGATCTGGGAGATGTCGCACTGACCCATTCATGGCGGGGCTTCATCGCCTTCACGTTCGACGGCTCGCCGCATGTCGGTCAGGCCGAGGGCATCTGGTACGCCTGTGGCTACAATGGCTCGGGCGTTGCAATGGCGCCGTATCTGGGTTGGCGGCTGGCGCAAAAGATCCTGGGAACCGATCAGGGCGGGACAGGCTTCGATCCTCTCCCGTTCAAGCCACAGAAGCTCTATGGCGGAAACCCGTGGTTCCTGCGGGTCGTCGAGATGTGGATGAAGGCTAAGGACCGCATCGAAGGCGTACAGGCTGTTCGGCGCCGGTCGTGATTCAAATTTAAATATCAATATTACTTTTAGTGTAGCATCTGGTACAGATCCGACTCATGTGAACGTGGTCCAAACCTGACATCGAAGACAACACGATGACAGGAGAAGCCTGGATGACAACCGGAACGGATGATGACGCGGAGCGCGGCGGGGCACCCCACAAAACTGGGCGACCGCAGCAGAACACGGCCACCGCGCCGCCCGACACAAACGCGCTTGAACAGGCCCGGCGCAGCAGCACACCCGAGGCACTCACCATCATAGACCCGATCGAGGCCCCCGTGCGCTGGCGTCTGCTTTGGGACGGTATGGATGTGGTATGACGGCGTGGAGCAAACCGACTGTGACAGGTGTCACGGTCCATGGTATTCTCCGTCCCGGATGTATTGCGGCGCGGCAGGTATCTGACGCTGCTTCGAGAGGGAAGATTTCATGAGCGACCAGGACAAGCGCCCCGAACAGGTTGAAGATGCTGACGTCGACTGGGCTCAGGGCGAGGGCATCGTGATCACAGTGGTCGACGTCCCTGGGGTAATCGAATGTCACAGCTCAGACTTCAACACGGCCAAGGGCGCCGACAACGGCGAAAGCTGGAACCTAACCTTCGGCGGGAAGTTCCATGGAACTGAATTCAACGCGTCGATAGAAGCGATGGAAAACAGCATCCGCTAGATCCTTTAAAGCCAACCCACCGCGATGACGGTGCGCCGTTTTCCCGTACCTCCCTCTGCCCGCCCTGCGCGTGAGGCAGGGTTCCTGGCGGGTTTCACGCTCGACACGCTCATCGCGCCAAGCTACCGGCCAAACTTCCTGCGCGACCACTGGGATCGGGCGCCTCTGGTGCTGAACCGACGGTTGAAGCGGTTCTATGCGGGCTTGCTGACACTCGATGACGTCGATCAGGCCGCTGCATCAGGCCGCGTGAAGATGTCTTGTGTCGACGCACGAGATGGCGAAGGGCGCACATGGATGTTCACCGAAGGTGACCCAGCGCGGCCAGAAACAGATGCCTTGCTCTCGCGGTTGTCTGACGGTGCGACGCTGGTCATCGACAACGCAGAAGGTGCGTTGCCGCGCCTCGGGCGGATGTGCCGCCTCCTCATGGCGCAAACGGGGCACGTATGGCACTGCAGTCTTTCTGCAACGCCGCCCGGTGCACAAGGCATTGACGGCCATGTCGGCGCGGCGGGGGTCTTCATTCTCCAGATCTACGGACAGAAAACGTGGTGGTTTGGACATGAGCAGCTCGCGCGGCCTCTTGCGTTCGAAGGTGGCAATGACGCCCCGGATCGTTGGGAGGATGAGGCACAGCAGGCCGTGCTCGCCACAGGCGATATGCTCTACCTGCCGCGCGGTGTGCCGCACGCAGCAGCGGCGAGCGACCACAGCGAGACAGGATCACTCCACATCACGCTGACCATCTCGGAAAGCAGTTATGCCGAAATCGCCGATGTCGATCCCGCGGCGCTGGAAGACGACGATCCCTTGCGTGATCTCGCTCCGATCGGATTTCTACAGGATCCTCAATCCCTGATTTCGGGACTTTCTGAACGATGGTCCGGCGATGCGGTTGCGGCAGTCGGCGCGTTCCTGCCCCGTCATGCTGCCCGGTTCCAACCGGATCAGGCAGGCCGCTTAATCGCCGCTCTGGAACCACAAGCGGTCTCGACGGCGACCGAAACCACGCCGCGCGATGACTTGCACTGGGATATCGGCCCCGAGGGGCCCGACACGGATATGCGGCTGCTTGTGTGTGGTCCGATCCGCTTGCCTTTTCCGGACCGCGCCGAACCCGCTGTCCGCCAACTTCTGATGCAACGGACCAGCGTCGAGGACCTGCCCGGTGATCTCTCGGAGAAAGAGCGGATCGCACTTGCCCAGATGTTGCTGGATCGCGCACTGATCCGGCACCGCTCCGGTTGACACGCCCACAGGCATGAGTCAGCAAAAGCTCCATGGAGGCCCTCCACCCCGTCGGACATCTCATCGGGCGGCTTAGCATCGCGCTGGGCTTTGCCATGCTGCTCCCTGCGATGCTGGACTGGTCCGATGGCAACTTGGGCTGGCAAGGTTTCCTGATCGCAGCGTCGATGACGGTCGTCGGCGGGGCGGCGTTTGCTCTTTTGTGCACGTCCGGCCGTGGTGCCGGGCTGGATCGGCGCCAGGCCGTTCTGCTAACCGTTCTGGTCTGGGTTGTTCTGCCGATCTTCGGCGCGCTGCCCTTCGTGTTTGGTGCTCCGGGAGCCGGCTACACCGATGCGTTCTTCGAAGCGATGTCGGGGCTGACGACGACCGGTGCGACGGTGTTCACCGGACTGGACGAGGCACCGCGCGGCATGTTGCTCTGGCGGGCGATGCTGCAATGGTTCGGCGGTGTCGGCATCGTCGTCGTTGCCATGGTGTTTCTGCCGGTCCTGAAGATCGGCGGGATGCAGTTCTTCCGCACGGAAAGTTTCGATCTGATCGGTGACATCCTGCCCCGTGCGGCCGAGGCGGCGACCCAGCTCAGTCAGATCTATGTGGCCCTGACGGTCGCTTGCATCATCGGCTACTCGGCCGCGGGCATGGAGATTTTCGATGCGCTGTGTCACGCCATGACGACCGTCTCAACAGGCGGCATGGGCAACTACGACGCATCGTTCGGGGCGTTCGACCCATCTGCGCAGTATGTTGCCGTCGTCTTCATGTTCCTGGCCGCCCTGCCGTTCCTGCGCCTGATGCAGTTCTCGCGCGGGCAAACCGGTCCGATTTGGCGTGATACTCAGATCCGTGGCTTTGTGGCGATCATTGGTGTCGCGACAGCTGCCATGATCGCCTGGCAGATCCAGCAAGACAGCCGCAGCTTTGAACCTGCCTTCCGCGCGTCCTTGTTCAACGTGACCGCGATCCTGACCGGTACAGGATATGCGTCCGAGGATTTCTTCCGTTGGGGCGGTTTCCCGGTTACGCTGTTCTTCATCCTGGCGCTGATCGGCGGCTGCGCGGGTTCGACGTCCTGCTCGGCCAAGGTGTTCCGTTACCAGATCCTGTTCGAAGCCCTGCGCATCCAACTGCGCCGCATCAATTCGCCCAACGGGATCCACCAGTTGCGCTATCAGGGCCGACTGGTCGACCCCGAGGTCCTGTCCTCGGTGATGGGGTACTTCTTTATCTTCGTATCGGCGCTCGCGGGCTGGGCCGTCTTGCTGTCGCTGACAGGGCTCGACACGATCACGTCGATCTCCGGTGCGGTTGCGTCGCTTGCGAATGTCGGTCCGGGACTGGGAGACACCATCGGCCCCGCCGGAAATTATGCCGAGGTCAACACCGCCGCGAAATGGATCCTCGCCGCCGGGATGCTGCTGGGACGGCTGGAATTCATGTCGGTGCTGGTCTTGTTCACTCGCGTCTTCTGGGTCCGGTGAGGACAGACATCCATGGGAATGCGCTGAGCGATGACGGATGAAACCTCGGCCATCGACGTGCAAGCCCATCTACATCACGAGTATTTCCTTGGCCTCCAATTGATGGTCTCCGTCGAAGAAGGCCGCGAGGCCATCGGCGAGTGGATGTTCCGCCTGTTCCGCCGCCAGCATGAAGCCAAGTTCCTGTCCAGCTTCGAGAAGCTTGGCCTCACAGATCAGCCCGATGCCGTCGCCTGTGCGAAGTACCATGTGCTGTCTAACACTGTCGGCGGGGTCGGCGTCGAATACATCGAAGAGTCTGACCGAAAAGCTTGGGTACGCTTCCGCTATCCGCGCTGGATGTATGACGGCCCCGCCATCTGCGGCATTCCTGCCGAGGCGAGCCGGGGCTTCCTGAAAGGGTGGTACGCGCAAAACGGGGTGTCCCTGAAGAACCCGCGCCTTGGCTTCGTCTGCGTCTCCGAGGATCTGACCGGTCAGTTCGGTCTTTGCGGGTACTTCCAGGAATACGACCACGACCTGAGACCGGACGACCGCCTGCGCTTTGCTCCCGAAGAGGTGCCACCGCCTCACGATCCATCAAAGCAACCAAGCCCACCCGATGAGCAGTGGAGCGCTGAGCGTCTGGCGAAGGCAGGTCGCAACTATGCGATGGAGTATTGCCGGAATGGGTTGCGCGAGCTTGCCGGTCTGATCGGACGTGACCGGGCTCAGGATATCGGAGGACGCGCGGCCCGTCTGACCGGCTTGCAGCAATACCGCTTTATGGCCGACGCACTGGATTGCGAAGACGGCGACGTGCCCGACGCTGCGCGATTCCTTGACGCAGTGCTTTCGGGGATGGGCGACGATGTCAGGACAGAAACCTCGGACGGGGACTTCGCGCGCGTTCACCAGCATGGCCTACGGTTCGTTCGCGGTATCGACGGTAGCGATCGTGAATTGCTGCTTTCGTGTTGGGCAGAGCTTTGGCACGGCGCCATCGCCTCGCACCGGGCGTTTATCCAGGTCACTCACGAAGATCGCGGCGACGCGGTGACATGGACGTTGTCGCCGCGCCGCTGACGCATCTGCATTCCGGTATTGCCCCGGAAAGGACAGGGCGAACCCACGACCCGCCCCGGCAATGCCTAGAAGTGCAGCGTCAGGTCCGTCGTCACACGCATCCCGTGGACGCCGGTGTTTTCGGTGTCGATGATGTTGTTCGACACCGCGGTCCCGAAAATCACGTTGTCGAGTACTCGATAGCGCGCACCGATGCCGACCGTGAAGACCATATCCGGATCCGAAGCACCGAAGTCGAAGACGTCCGTCCCCGTCAGCGTCGACCCTGCGATCCGATCGCCGCCATCAAAGGGCAGGATCATGTTTGCCTCGAACAGTGGAAAGAAGTTCTCGAACAGCTCGATATTGGCATGACCATGCGCGTGGACGTAGCTCCAGCTTTCTTCGGCCAGGCCGATCTGCGCGCCAATTGATCCTTGAAGCTGGAAATCGTCATAGGTCTTCGCGCCCGAGACGAAGAGGTCGACGAAGCCATTGCCCTCTCCGGTCAGACCGATGCCCGCGGATTCGATGTCCACATTGCCGGTCGGGGCTGTGTACCGCGCGCCAAGCGTGACGATCTCACCGGCCGCAGGGTCCGAGATCACGGCGTATTTCAGCCCTGCTGTGATGTCGAGGAAGCCGTTTGTGTTTGGCAGACCCGCATCGAAGTTCAGGTCGGCATACCCGTCCGTGGTGGCAATGAAGGCCAGCCGGTCGGTCAGTGCCATGCGCGCCTGGAGGGCATAGGCGTGGACCGATCCACCGCCGGTCAGAAAGTCGTTCGGGATCTTGTGATAGATGTAAATTGGCCGCGCCTCGGTCGTGATGAACGGGCTTTCGTTCAGGGTCGGCATGGTGACGGGTGGTACGTAGCGATCCTCGAACCCGCCCTCACCGAACGAGCCCTCAAGCGATCCGAGAATCCCGTCGGCAACGGCTGGGCCCGTTGCGACGATTGCGGAAGCGGCCAGGGCCGCGATCGTGACCGATGTCTCTCTCATGATTTGTGTCCTCACTAACCGCCGGTCTCGTGCCGGTCGGTGAGGTCAGCCAATCACGCGCGATCAGGCTGCGAGTTGACACGGATCAAATTGGTGCTGCGGTGCAACAACGCAGTTGCACAATCGACACAGCTTTGCGGCGGTGAGCGTCGGAGTCGCTCAGATGTCGCTTTCGTTGAGAACAGCATTTGCGATGGCCTGCCCGCTCTCGAACGCGCACTCGACGCGCGGACCCAGCGCCCAGTCGCCACCGGCATAAAGCGTACCCTTGTTCAGGAACGAACGGCCCAGCGGTGTCGTGACCATGGCATAGCGCCAGCGGTGTGCGGCGATGTAGGACGGTGCCGGCAAAGGGCCAAGATCAGTCTGCAGCATGGCGAACAGGCGGTCGGCGGCTTCCGGTTTGTCCAGTTCAAGATGTGCGGCACTCCAAGCAGGTGAGGCGTGCACCACCCAACTCTCGCCCGCGCGGCCGGGTTTCGTTCCGTTGCGCGCAATCCAGGCAAGATCGCTGTCCGTGCGGCGCGCTGTCCAGCCGGGGTCGACCGAAGCCTCGAAACCTAACATCAGTGCCCAGCACGGTGCCATGTGAACCTGGTCGAGCGGGTCGGCGAAACCATGGGCTCCGAGCAAGTTCTTTGTTTGCGGCACCGGTGCAGTTAAGATGACAACATCCGCCCCTAGCGATCCGCCATCGTGCTCAAGAACCCAGCCCGTACCGTCCGACCTCACCGCTCGAACCTCGCTCCCGCAGCGGATGTCCAGACCGTTTGCCATGTGCTTGACTGGGGCGCTCATGCTGGGCAGGCCAATATAGTGCGGCTCGTCGGCTCCCGAGCCGTCGTCCCAGACTGCGACCGCGCCCGCGTCCAAGGCGTCTTCGACGACGGCCCGAAACGCGTCGCTTCGCGCCGTGAAGTACTGAGCGCCATGGTCAAAGGTGAACCCATCCGTTCGCCGCGTCGACATGCGGCCGCCAGGACTGCGCCCTTTGTCAATCACCATCGGAACCAGACCGGCATCCGCCAGCGTCCGCGCACAGGCAACACCTGCCATTCCGGCGCCTATGATGACGATCTTTGGGTCAGCCAAGGACTACGCCGCCGAGTCCAGACACCAGCGCAGGATACCCTTCTGCACGTGCAGGCGGTTCTCGGCCTCGTCGAAGACCAGCGATTGCGGGCCGTCAAAGACCTCGGACGTGACCTCTTCGTCGCGATGCGCAGGCAGGCAGTGCATGAAGACGGCATCCTCGCGCGCCTTGCCCATCAGATCGGACGTCACCTGGTAGGGCTTGAGCTGGTTGTGGCGCCGGTCGCGTGACGAGATATCGTCATGCATCGACAGCCATGTATCGGCCAGCACGAGTGCGGCGCCATTCACAGCCCGATCAACATCGCGGTCGACCGAGACATGTCCATCGGCGAAGGCCATCACCTCAGGATCGGGGTCCAGGGTCTCCGGTCCCGAGAATACAAGCTCGAAGTCGAAGGCCACCGCCGCGTGTGCGAACGAGTTGAAGACGTTGTTGCCGTCGCCCGTCCAGACCACCTTGGCACCCTTGATCGGCCCGCGATGTTCCTCGAACGTCATTACATCCGCCATGATCTGGCAGGGATGCGAGGCGTTCGTGAGGCCGTTGATGACCGGGACCGTGGCAGCCTCGGACAACTCGTCCAGTGTTTCCTGCTTGAACGTTCGGATCATGATCGCATCGACAAAGCGCGACAGCACGCGGCCCGTATCGCCCACGGACTCGCCATGGCCAAGCTGTAGTTCCGAGCCGGACAGCACCATCGTCTGCCCGCCCATCAGGCGCACGCCGACATCGAACGAGATTCGCGTCCGCGTCGAGGGTTTCTCGAAAATCAGCGCGACTATGCGGTCCTTGAAGGGTTGCTCGGCATCAGGCGTCAGCTTCGGCAGGCCCTCGCGGGCCTGCTTGATGCGGATTGACTCGTCCAGAATCCCCCGAAGCTGATCCGGAGGAACCTGATGGAGGTCCAGAAAGTGCCGGCCGGTCATGCAGCCTCTGCCGCCTTGTCCCTCACGGTCTTGCACGCAGTCCCCAGGCGTTCGACGCAGGCGCCGAGTTCTGCATCGGTGACGTTCAACGGCGGCAACAGACGCACGGTGTTCTCGGCAGCGGGGACCGTCAGCATCTTGGCGTCATAGGCCGCGTTGACGATGTCGATGGCGGGCGCACCCGCCTTGAAGCGCACGCCCAGCATCAGACCCTCGCCGCGGACTTCCTCGATCATGTCGTCATAGGTGTCAGCCAGTTCGGCCAGGCGCTGACGCAGCAGGCTCGCCTTGCGCTTGACGTCGTCCAGGAAGCCCGGGGCCAGCAGCTCGTCCATCACGGCTGAACCGATCGCACATCCCAGCGGGTTGCCGCCATAGGTCGAGCCGTGTGTCCCGGGGACCATGCCGCATGCCGCATCTTCGGTCGCCAGACATGCGCCCAGCGGAAAACCGCCACCGATGCCTTTGGCAATGCCCATGATGTCCGGGTTCACTCCGGCCTGTTCGTGGAAGAACAGCGTGCCGGTCCGCCCGACGCCGCACTGGATCTCGTCGAAGATCAGCAGGATGCCATGCTCGTCGCACAACTCGCGCAGTCCACGCAGGCACTGGTGCGGGACCGGCTTGATACCGCCCTCGCCCTGGACCGGCTCGATCATGATCGCCGCCGTTTCCGGGCCGATGGCCGCCTTCAATGCATCATGATCGCCGAACGGCACCTGTTTGAAGCCCGGCAGCAGCGGGCCGAAACCGTCCACCAGCTTGGGGTTCATATAGGCAGACGAGATCGTTCCCAGAGTCCGCCCATGGAAGGCGCCCTCGAACGTGATGATCTCGACCCGCTCCGGCTGACCCTTCGCGTCGAAATGCTTGCGCGCGATCTTGATCGCGAGTTCCATCGCCTCGGCACCCGAGTTGCAGAAGAACATGGTGTCGGCGAACGTGTTCGCGACCAGCTTGTCGGCCAGCTCCTGCTGACGCGGAATGTTGTACAGGTTCGAGACATGCCACACGCGTCGCGCCTGCGTCTCCAAAGCCTCGACAAGCTTCGGATGGGCATGGCCAAGGCAATTCACGGCGATGCCTGCGCCGAAGTCGAGATACTTCTCGCCTTCCGCAGTCATCAGCCAGGCGCCTTCACCCCGCTCGAATTCGAGCGGTGCCCGTGCATAAGTTGGCATAACGGGCGCGATCACTGGTCTGTCTCCTCTGGTTTGGGCCGTTCGCATGGCCCCAAAAAGAAAAACACCCCAAGGCAGGATGCCCGGGGGCGAGGCGCATCTTATGCGGGATTGGGGCGATTAAGTCAATTCGGGCGGTGCGCTCAGCCTGGCTTTGCCTCGGCAAGAGATGCGTCCAGCAAGACCGGTGCAAGCAGCCGGTCGACCGGAGCGAAGTCGTCGGTCAGAAACACCAGGTTCTCTGCGCCGATTGTTCGGATCATGGCGTCCAGCGGAACCTGTACCCAGTCGCGTCCAAAGCCCGATCTCGCGGCGTGGTCATTGATGCCCGACGGTGTGTCCGAGGCAAGAACAATCCATGTGGTCCGGGCCTCGAGCGGCTGAACGCTCTCACGGTCGAGCCAAAGCTCCACATGATCGAACCGGGCTTGCAATGTCTGAGCCAGAGACAGCATGAAGCGCGGGCTGCGCAGTGCGTCGACGACGTTCAGAACATAGAGACCGCCAGGCTTCAGTCGGGCCTTGACCTCGGCATGGAACTCATCGGTTACCAGATGCTGCGGGATCGAGATGTCATGGAACGCATCGCCGAAGACGACATCGAAGGTTTCGGCTTCAGGCCCCTGCGAGAGCACCTGACGGGCATCGCCGTGGATAATTTCGGTTCGGTCGCCCCCGTCATACCAGAGCGTTGCCGACGCGGTTTCGGTCACCGCCGGGTCGATCTCGGCCACGGTGAAGCGCCCTTCCGGATAGCGGGCTTGCCAGGCGCGTGGCAGCGTATAGGCGCCACCGCCAACGAAGAACGCCTCCAAAGCCGGGCCGGGGAACCGGCGCGCCACCAGTTCGTCGACACCTTGTACATAGGGCGAGATCAGCAACTTCGGATCATCTCGGACGTTCACACCGTGCGCGAGATGGTCCAGCGCCAACACACGCGCCGGGCCGCCATAGCCGGGCACGGGGTCCACCCGGATGCAGAAGTAGGCGCTTTCTGTAAGACAGGGCGACCGGGGGGCGAACACGCCCGGCCACGTTGCAAGGAGACCGATGACCGTAAGACCCGCCATCGCCCGGCCGGGCCACAGCGGCCAGAATAACAGCGACAGTAAAGCGTAGGTGCAGCCGATCACCAAGACTGACAGTTCCGTTCCGAGCCATGATATCAAGACCAGCCCGGCGGTAACCGTTCCTCCGATCGCACCTATGGCGCCGAGCGCGAACATCAGGCCGAGTACACCGCCCTGCCTGTCCGGGTCCGCGGCGCGTAGCGCGATCACCGTCAGGAGCGGCGCCAACAACCCGGCAAAGGCGCTGGGCAGAAAGAAAGCCGTGACAGCCAGGAGCGTCATCTGCTCGATCGGATCGACGCCCTGCGCGAAAGACGCGGCAAACCTCAACGCGGCGAGGCTGCCCAGCGTTGTCAAAGCTGCGAACGTCAGCGAGCAGGCAACCGCGCGTTCCGGCCGGTTTGTCCGATCTGCCCAAAGCCCACCGATCCAATGTCCCAGCGACAGGCCCGCCAGCACCACCGCGATGATGATGGTCCAGGTGTAGAGCGACATCCCGACATAGGGTGCCAAAGCACGTCCGGCCACGATCTCCAACGCCATGGATGCAGCGGAGGTGAGCGTCAGCGCAATTGCCGGTCGGACAACTCCACCTTGATTTTTCATGCGCGGAATGCTCCGACAGGAACCAGTATGGGTGCCCGCCGGTTAGCGGCGGTAGGGCGCGGAAGGCAAGTCCGATCTTTGTGCCGCATTGCGCGGCCTAGTCTTGGAGACGGTGCAATGGAACGCGTTATTCTTGTCCGGCACGAGGACGATCCGATGGACGATCGGGTGACGCTGTGGTTGCGGCGCCATGGTGTTCCGTTCGAAGTTTTTCGGCCTTACCGCGGCGAATCATTGCCGGACGTCGATGGATCGGTGCTGGGCACGGTCGTCTATGGTGGCAAGTTCAATGTCTTCGAGGAGCATCTGCATCCGTTCCTGCACGAGGAAAATCGATGGGTTGAAGCCTGCCTGAAGGCGGAGACGCCGATTCTTAGTATTTGCCAGGGCGCACAGACCATGGCGCATGTGATGGGAGCTGGGTGTGGCCCGCTGAACCCGGAAGTGTACGAGTGGGGCTACTACGCGGTCACACCGACCGAGGCAGGCCGGGCCTTCTTCCCGGAGGATCTGCGTGTCTTGCAGGCGCACTTTCACGGGTTCGAGATCCCGGCCGGAGCAACACGGTTGGCTGGGTCCGAGCTTTTTCCGAACCAGGCGATGCAGGCCGGACCGAACGCTTATGCGTTTCAGTTCCACGCCGAGGTCGTGGAGGCAGGGTTCCGGCGTTGGCAGAACGGCGACTGGGCGCATTACGGCAAACCGGGCGCTCAGACGCGGGAAGATCAGGACGCATTGCTGCCGGTGCATGACCCGGTGATGGGCGCATGGTTCAACGGATTTCTTGATCGGCTGTTTGCGAACGTTCCGAAGCACGAACAGGAAACTGCCGCCGGGTAAGGTTGCCGGTGTCGGGATTGTTCAGGGTTTCAGCTTGTATCCGGTGGTCAACCACCGCAGCGCGACGAGCCAGAGTGCCACGTTGATCGCCAGTGTGACGCCGAGACCGATCCAGGGGCTCGAGTCGCTGATGCCGATTGCGCCGAACCGGAACCCGTCGATCAGGTAGAAAAACGGGTTGATGTGGCTGATCGCGCGGAAAGCCTCGGGCAGAGCAGTGATCGAGTAGAACGTGCCTGACAGAAAACTGAGTGGTGTGATCACGAAGTTCGTGATGGCCGACATCTGGTCGAAACGCTGGGCGTGGATGGCGGCCAGCAGTCCTAGTAGCCCCATCATCACCGACCCTGCGAGTGCGAACCAGAGCATCCAAAGCACGTTTTGTGGCGTGATCCCGGCCCATGGGAAGATGACGGCCATAACCACTGTCGCGCACACGACGCCACGGATCAGACCGCCGGCAATATAGCCGATCAGGATCTCTCCCGCCGAAAGGGGCGGCATCAGCGTATCGACGATGTTGCCCTGGATCTTGGCGATCATGATCGAGGACGACGTGTTGGCGAATGCGTTCTGGATGACAGTCATCATCAGCAGACCGGGTGCCAGGAACTGCTCGAACGGCACGCCCTGGACCTCGCCGCGCCGCGATCCGAAGGCAATCGTGAAGACGACCATGAACAACGCCGAGGTTGCAACTGGCGCGAGCACGGTCTGCGACCAGACGCTCAGGAATCGGCGAACTTCGCGCTCGATCAGGGTGTAGAGGCCCAGCCAATTCGTGCGCCCGAACCGGCGCTCACCCATCTGTCTTGGCAGGCGCTGCGGGTCGGACGGGCTGAGTTCGGTCATGCGGGATTCCTGGTCGGCTGGGCTTGCGTGGCGCCGCGACGCCTTGTAACGCAGCTTTCGCTTCTTATGATAGAGGCTCAGTTGCCCGCAATTCGTGTGTCCGTATCGGTGCCGCGCCGGGCCATAATTTGGAGAAGCCTATGTCCTGGACCGATGAGCGCGTCGAGAAGCTTAAGGAACTCTGGACCGAAGGTATGAGTGCGAGCCAGATCGCCAAGGTGCTGGGCGGTGTGACGCGCAACGCCGTGATCGGCAAGGTGCACCGGCTTGGATTGTCGAATCGCGCGAGCGGTGACGAGGCGAAAACGGCCGAGGCGCCGAAAGTCAAAGCGGCGACCGCAGCGCCTAAGCCCGCGGCGGAGCCTGCAAAGCCGACGGCACCCGAACCGGTGAAGGCCGACGCCCCGGTCCCGGCGCCAGTCGTCCGACGCACGGCACCTGTGATCCGCGATGCCACCCAACCGCGGGCGCCGGGCGCGCCAACCCCGGAAGAGGAGGCCGCGCGCGCAACGCTGGCCGAGATCGAGAAGTTCGCCAAGCGGATCCCGTTGCTGGATCTGACCGAGCGGACGTGCAAGTGGCCGATCGGCGATCCGACCGAAGAGAGCTTCGCGTTCTGTGGGCTGGACTGCGTGCCCGGCAAGCCGTACTGCGAATATCATGTGGCGGTCGCCTTCCAGCCGATGTCCTCACGCCGCGATCGGGCCCGCGCAAGCCGCTGAGACCGGGGCTCTGGGGCTTCGAGTTAAATTGAGCGCGCTAACGCGCGCACGCCTTCTTCTGCGCGCGGAGAAAATCCCAACTCTGCCAATCCTGCGGATTGGCGGCGTCAGGATTTTGGCCGCACGCTGGCACGTTCTGTTGGGTGCTGCTCTGACCTGCGGGCTCAGTGCCGGTCCTGCAACTTCAGCCGACACATGGCCTGTCTTTGCTGTTCCAAAGTCCAGGCCCGCGGGCCTCGTGAAACCGGGCGATGGGTTCGATACGGCGCGGATCTGCGATCTGATTAAGGCGAACGCCCGGGATTACGGTCTCCCCGAGGAGTTCTTCGCGCGTCTGATCTGGAAGGAAAGCCGGTTCGACATCAAAGCGCTCAGCCCGGTCGGCGCTCAGGGAATCGCGCAATTCATGCCGGCAACAGCACGGATCCGCGGATTGAAGGATCCCTGGGATCCGGTGCAGGCGCTTCCGGCTTCGGCGTCTTTTCTGGCAGATCTGCGTGCGCAGTTTGGCAATTTCGGGCTCGCCGCAGCGGCGTACAATGGCGGACCGAACCGTGTGGCGAAGTGGCTGGCAAAGGGCGGTCGCTTGCCGGGCGAGACCGTAGACTACGTGCAGTCGATCACCCACCGTCCAGTCGAGTGGTTTCGCAACATGGCGCGCGAGGTTGAGCACAAGCCCCTTGAGAAGGGCAAGAGCTTCGACGAGGGATGCCGAGCATTGCCAATCATTGCGACCCGCGCGATGGGCGCCGTTGCACGCGCGCCGTGGGGCGTGCAGATCGCGGCAGGCATTTCCAGACGTGCCGCAGTGAAGGCCTTCCGCCGCGCGCGGGCACGGGCATCGCATGTGATTGGCGGGCGCGGTGCAATTGTTGTTCGGTCGCGGAAGGTCGCGGGCCGACGGCTTTACTCGGCGCGCGTCGGTGCTCAAAGCCGTGTGGCGGCACGGCAGTTGTGTGCCCGGATCCGGCGGGCCGGCGTGAACTGTGTGGTGCGTCGGAACTAAGCCTTTGGCAGGCGACCTGAGCGCGACGGGAAGAGCCCTCGCTTTTCCCGTGGCCGTCGTCTAAGACGCGGCCCGCAACGACCACCCGATATCGAGAGGCGACTTCCGTGCCCGACCTGTTGCTCGAGCTGTTCTCCGAGGAGATCCCTGCGCGGATGCAGACCCGTGCCGCCGAGGATCTGAAGAAGTTGGTCACCGACCACATGGTCGAGGCGGGGCTGACCTATGCCGGGGGCCGCGCCTTCGCGACGCCGCGGCGTCTGGTTCTTGCGCTGTCCGGGCTGCCCACGGTGACGCCGGACACAGTCGAGGAACGCAAGGGACCGCGGACCGATGCGCCAGAGAAAGCGCTGGCCGGTTTCTTGCGATCGACAGGGTTGGAGAAGGATCAGCTCGAAGTCCGCGACGACAAGAAGGGGCAGGTCTACTTCGCCGTCATGAAGCGGCAGGGCCGTCCGGCTGCGGACGTGATCGCCTAGGCAGTCGAACACGCGGTCCGGAACTTCCCATGGCCGAAATCGATGCGTTGGGGCGTGGGAACCTTGCGCTGGGTGCGGCCTTTGCATTCAATCCTGTGCGTGTTGAGTGACGAGGCGTGGGTCGAGACCGTGCCGCTCGAGATCGATGGCATACGCGCCGGTGACGTGACCTATGGCCACCGCTTCCACGCACCAGCGCCAATCAAGGTGTCGAGCTTCGACGATTATGCGGCGAAGCTGGAAACGGCCAAGGTGATCCTGGATCCGGCCGAGCGAGTCGCTCGGATCGAGGCGGACGCGCAAAACCTTGCCTTCGCTCAGGGGATGGAGGTCGTAGCCGACAAGGGCTTGCTCGCCGAGGTTGCCGGATTGGTCGAGTGGCCGGTGACTTTGATGGGCGAGATTGGAGAGGAGTTTCTGGATCTGCCGCCCGAGGTGCTGCAAACCTCGATGAAGGAGCATCAGAAATTCTTCTCGGTCCGAAATCCGAAATCCGGCCGGATCGAGCGGTTTATAACCGTCGCTAACACCCAGGCTGCCGATGGCGGTGCGACGATCCTGGCAGGCAATGGCAAGGTGCTGGCGGCGCGGCTTTCGGATGCGAAGTTCTTCTGGGAGAACGATATGCGCACCGTGAAGGCGGGCGGCATGGCGGCGCTGGCTGAACCGCTGAAATCGGTCACGTTCCACAACAAGCTCGGCACGCAATGGGAACGGATCGAGCGTGTCGCTGCGCTGGCGGCTGAGATCGCGCCTTCCGTCGGCGCCGATCCCGAGGCCGCGCGCCAGGCCGCAATGGTCTGCAAGGCGGACCTGTCGAGCCAGATGGTCTACGAATTCCCGGAGCTTCAAGGGATCATGGGCCGCTATTACGCCGAGCACGCCGGGTTGGCGGCAGAGATCGCGGCTGCCTGCGAGGCGCACTATGCGCCACTGGGGCCGTCTGATGATGTCCCTTCTGAGACTATCAGCGTCGCTGTGGCCCTGGCCGACAAGATCGATATGCTGACCGGCTTCTGGGCGATTGACGAGAAGCCGACTGGCTCGAAGGACCCATTTGCGCTGCGACGGGCGGCGTTGGGGATTATCAGGACAGTGTTGGAAACAAATGTAAGGATCATGCTGCTCCCGCTGCTAGGCAAAAGAATCTCAGGTCACACCGGTCGAACCGGGTCCACTGATGAGTACGATATTGTTGAGACCGCAAAAAACGCCCTCGTAGATGCTGGGGAAGTAAAACTTGCCGAAGAGTTCTTTGAGCAGCGAGCTCGTGCGGCGATTGACAACGTTTATGCAGACCAAGCTGGTATCCTAGAGCAAATTTATTCCAAACTTGACGATCTCCTGTCATTCCTTGCCGACCGCCTCAAAACCTACCTCCGCGATCAAGGCATCCGACACGACGTGATCCAGGCTTGTTTCGACCTAGGCGGTCAGGACGATCTGGTGCTGCTCGTGAACCGGGTTCGAGCGCTCCAGGCGTTCGTCGACACGGAAGACGGTGCGAACCTGTTGGCGGGGTACAAGCGTGCTTCGAACATCGTTGCCGCTGAGGAAAAGAAGGATGGGGTCGAGTACTCTGGCGGCGCGGAAGAGAAGTTCGCCGAACAGGACGAGGAACGCGCCCTGTTCGCAGCCTTGGACTCGGCGGAACCGGCGATTGCCAACGCGCTAGAAGCAGAAGACTTCACCGCCGCCATGGGCGAGATGGCCAAGCTACGCGCACCGATCGACGCATTCTTCGATCAGGTGACGGTGAACGCCGACAATCAGATCGTCCGGCGCAACCGGTTGTGCCTGCTCACGCGCGTGCGGCAGGTCATGCGCCAGGTCGCCGTGTGGGAGGCGATCGAAGGGTAAGGCGGGGCGCGCCGACTGCAACACTCGTGGGCGGTGCGCCCACCCTACGCTGCGCAGATCACTCCGGCAGGCCGACCACCAAGTAAAGCGTCTTCGCCTCGGTCGACAGCGGGTAATTGTCGAGCTCGCTCAGGATCATCTGATAGATCAGCCCCGTCTCGTAGATCTTCGATAGCGCTCGATCCACGGCCAAGCGCAAATCGTCCTCGCCGCGCTTCATGACGATTGCGTAGGGCTCGAAGCTGAAGACATCCTCGAAAACCTGAACATCGTCGATCAGGCCAAGCCGCTCGATCTGGAAGAACAGAATGGCCTGATCGCCGAAGTAGACATCGATTTCGCTTGCCGCGAGCTCGGACAAGCCGGCCCCGTGGCTGTCGAATTGCTTGATTGTTGCATTCAGACTGTTGCGCGCGACCAGATCCTGAACAACGCCAAGGGTCGTGGTCCCGCCGAGCACGCCGAACGTGCCACCGTCCGTGTCGAAGATCGTATCAAAGTTGCCGTCCGGGCGAACCGCCGCTGCGGCACCGTCCACGAAATAGATGATCGAGAAGTCGAGCGTTTTACGCCGTTCCAGCGTGGCCGAGGCCGGTCCGCAATGCAGGTCGGTCTCACGATTGATCAGTGCTGGAAAGCGTTGCTTGGCATCGAGGACCTTGTACTCGATGCCGAGCCTGATCTTCTGGTGCCGTGCGATTTCCCGGACGACGGCGTTGCACAGGCTCACGGCCAGTCCGGCAGGTGCTCCATTGCCGTCAAGATAGGAGAACGGCGGCGCCGAAGACCGGATCCCGAGCTTGATCGATCCACGGTCCAGGATCTCCTTCAAGGCATCCGCACTTGCGGGCACGGCGATGACTGCGGCAACGCAAGCCGCGGCGATTGTTCTGAGCATTGACTCCCCCTCTGCCCAAACGGTCCACGCGCTACTTTTGCAGGATCCGGCGCGCGCCCCCGAGCGCCGATCGTCAAACGTGTGGTTGTTCAGGATGCAAACCATCGTACGGCGCCAGATAACCGCGTGTGTGGCCCGTTGCCAAGCGTCCTTTCCGGGCGTAAGTCGCTGGGATGGCACCATCAGCAGGGCGATTGGCATGAGCGAGCTGGCATTCCGCGAACCGGACGTGAAGGTGATCGCGGGGATAAAAGGCGATTGGGAACTGGTTATCGGGATGGAGGTGCACGCGCAGGTGGCCTCGAAATCCAAGCTGTTCTCGGGTGCGTCGACCGCGTTCGGGGCCGAGCCGAATGCCAATGTCAGCCTGGTCGACGCGGCGATGCCCGGGATGTTGCCGGTCATCAACAAGTTCTGTGTCGAGCAGGCGGTCAAGACCGGTCTTGGTCTGAAGGCGCAGATCAACCTGCGCAGCGTGTTCGACCGCAAGAACTATTTTTATCCGGATCTGCCGCAAGGTTATCAGATCAGCCAGTTCAAGCATCCGGTCGTTGGCGAGGGTGAAGTGATCGTTGATATGGAGCCCGGCGTTGCGCGGCGCGTGCGGATCGAGCGGATCCACCTCGAACAGGATGCCGGAAAGTCGATCCACGACATGGACCCGGCCATGTCGTTTGTCGATCTGAACCGCACGGGTGTGGCCTTGATGGAGATCGTCTCGCGCCCCGACATTCGCGGGCCCGAGGAAGCGGCGGAGTACGTCCGCAAGCTGCGCCAAATCATGCGCTATCTTGGCACCTGCGATGGCAACATGCAGGAAGGGTCGCTGCGCGCCGATGTGAACGTCTCGGTCTGCAAGCCCGGGCAGTACGAGAAGTATCGCGAGACCGGGGACTTCGGGCATCTGGGCACGCGTTGCGAGATCAAGAACATGAACTCGATGCGGTTCATCCAGCAGGCCATCGATTACGAGGCCCGGCGCCAGATCGCGATCCTGGAAGACGGCGGTACGGTCGATCAGGAGACGCGGCTCTACGATCCGGGCAAGGGCGAGACACGGTCGATGCGCTCGAAGGAAGAAGCGCACGATTATCGGTATTTCCCCGACCCGGACCTCCTGCCGCTCGAGATCGAGCAGGCGACCGTGGACGCAATCGCGGGCGCGTTGCCGGAATTGCCGGACGCCAAGAAAGCACGGTTTGTCGCGGACTACGGCCTGACCGAGTACGACGCGAGCGTCCTGACGGCAGACGTGGCCGATGCGGCATTCTTCGAACAAGTCGCTGAAGGCCGCGACGGCAAGACCGCGGCCAACTGGGTGATCAACGAACTCTTCGGGCGTTTGAACAAGGACGGTAAGACCGTCGATGACAGCCCGGTCAGCCCCGAGCAGATCGGCGGGATCATCGATCTGATCGCCAAGGGCGACATTTCAGGCAAGATCGGCAAGGATTTGTTCGAGATCGTCTGGGCTGAGGGCGGCGTGCCGGCCGAGATCGTCGACGCACGCGGCATGAAACAGGTCACGGACACCGGTGCGATCGAAGCGGTCGTTGACGAGGTGATCGCCGCCAACCCCGACAAGGTCGAACAGGCCAAATCCAAGCCGACACTGTCCGGCTGGTTCGTCGGTCAGGTCATGAAAGCGTCCAAAGGCAAAGCCAACCCGCAAGCCGTGCAGCAGATCGTGAAGGACAAGCTCGGCATCGAGTAAGCCTTTCGCGGTGGCGCGAGGGGCACGTTATCCGACGGATGCTGCAAGCTCGCGTGCGGTCCAGCCGGACCCGCCGTCCAGGATCCTCCGGTAGAGCTCCCAATTCGGCCTGTGCGTGAAGTGAACCCAGTGATCGCCCTGCAGGAACGGGCGGTCGCCGTCCAATTCGAGACCATGCATGAAACCCCAGGACTTCACCGCATCGCTGTGCAGGTCGATATCGACCCAATCCGAATAGGCCGAATCCGCGCTAGGATAGAACTTCTGCGGCGGCTTGCCCTCGCGTCCCAGCAGGCCCGCACCCTGAAGCAGTGCGGCCGCCCGATCCACGTCGTTGACCTCGAGCCCGGCTTCCTCGCGCGCGACCCTCAGGGAGGCCCGTGACCCGAGGATCCGCACCACCTCGTCGGCGCGCGACAAAATGTTGAAGAACTCGGGGCGCTGTTCCGGGTCTGCCTGATCGATCCGGTCGAGTGCTTTCCCCGCCTGCTCCCAAAGACAGGCACCGGCCAGCAGGATGACCTTGCCGACCTGCTCCAGAACTTTGTCCGGCGCGGGATAGCGCAGCGCAAGCGCCTCGATCGCCTTCAGGACCGTGCGGGTGCCCAGGCTGTGCGAGATGATGTCGATCCGCTGATGCCCGCGTCCCACGGCTTTCAGCCGTCGAGCGAGATGTACCAGGACCGCGGCCAGCGCGTGCCCAGCGATCATCGCGTCGATATAGGCCAGCGCATAAAAATTCGTCGGCCGCCCCAGCGGATTGACGAAATCGATGACCGAGTCGAGGAAATCCAGCATCCCCGGGCTCTCGTCGCTGACGGTCTCGCCGTAACTGGCATACCCGAAACAGACCGCGAGGCCCCTTGCCTGCGAGACATCTCCCATGCCGTTCGGACACAATGCCCGTGCCAGCCAAGGCGTCATCCGGGTGTCGTGCTCGTCGCTTTGGCTGCCCGGTTCCTCGAAATGAAACAACCGGCGATGCGGATTGTCACTTTCGAGACGCGCCTTCAGCTTGCGCCTGACCTCGAACATGAACCCGTGCACGAAGATCACAACCGGGCCGTCTGGATCGCCCAAGGCACTGTCTGGAATTGCATCAAAATGTGCGGCCAGTCGTGAGTCGTCCCGAAAGATCGGCTGGTCCGCAAACGCCAGCCCACCCGTCTGGCGATAGATCTGGTCGAGCCGGACACCCTTTCGCGCGTCGCCTTCCAGGACGGCAGGCGTCGTTTCGCCGAACAGTTTCCAGGGTGCCAGCGCATTGCCGAGTGCGCCATCTCTCGCGGCAGAAAATCGCAGAACTGTCATGGTCAAATTCGCCCGTTCTCAAAAAGCCGCGCAATTGTGCTCGAACGAATCGCATTAGGGAAGTGAAACCACGAAGTTGCGGTACTGTGCACGGTGCTGACAGGCGGTCAGAACGCCATGAACGAGACTGCGCAGCCGCTATCCGAGTTCCTGCCGCAGGCGCGCGACCGTCCAGTCGTCGCGATCATGCAGGATGTGGCGATAGAGCTTCCAGTTGCCTGGATGGCTGTACTGTACGAAATGGTCACCGAGCAGTCCGCGTTTGCCCTTCAGGTTGATTTTGCTGCGGCGCGCCCAACGCTGCACTCGACCACTATCGAGCGGAATGTCGATCCAGTCGACATACGGCTCCCCGAAGAATTCGTAGAGCTTGTGGGGTGGGACGCCGTTGCGCCCGATCGTGCGCCCGCCCATCAGAAGGCGCGTATCCGGCCATTCAAGACTGAGATCTTCGATGGCCTCGTCCCGTGCCGACCGTGCCGTCGATCGTGTCGCCAGGAAATTCAGCACATCGTCATTGCGCGAGGTGAAATTGAAGAACTGCGGGCGGAAGTTGGGTTGAGCGAAGGTGATGTTTGCCAGGGCGACAGCGGCTTGTCCCCAGTAGCATGCGCCACCCATGATCAGCACCCGGTCGATCCGCGACAGCGTCGTGTCGTTCGGCCAACGCGAGGCGATCATCGCCAGTGCCGACATCACAGCGCGTGCCCCGAGCGAGTGGCATACGATGTCGATCGGTCGGTCCTCGAGCCCGGCGTGATCCAGACGCGCTCTCAACTGGGTCATCACAGCCGCCAGGCCGAGGCCGGCATTCTCGGCGTCCCGGTAGGCATTCACATAAGGTTCGGGCGGTTGCCGCCGCCGTCTGATCCCGGTTTTTGTCATCAAACGGGTCTTGAGATCCGGCAAGTACGGATCAGGCCAACCGCCATAGGACGCGTACGAATATCCCACCGCCAGCCCGGTACAAGCCTCGGGCTGCCCACGTCCCTTCTTCAGCATCGCCCGGGCGAACCACGGCGTAATCCGTCCCTTCCGTTCCTCACGAGACCCGGTCCCGCCAGGCGGTTCGTCGAAATGGAACAGGCATCGATGCGCATTGTCACTGTGCGCACGCGCACGCACGGGACGCCGCGGTTCGTGCTCGAACCCGTGCACGAAGACCACCACCGGACCATCCTCGGCAAAGCCCAAATCCTGACCGGCCATATGCGCGCCGAACAGCGATTCCGGCTCGAACATCGGCGCACCGGGCGACGAGGCGATTTGCGCGAGATTGATGCCCGCGAGCGCGCTGTCTTCCAGGCCGTCCGGATAATCCGGCCGCTCGCCGAAGATGACCCACGGCAAGGTTCGGTCGCTCAGACGCCCCGCAGGCGCCGCTGAAAAGCGCATGAAGCTCATGAGACACAGACACCACAACACGCTTAACCACAGGTGAAACGCGCGCGCTCTGCGACCCCATCAGCGATTTTCGTGCAGTTTCTTGCGGCTTTTGGGCCAGAACGCGCCTGCCTCTTGTGCCTGTGCCCGGCATCTGCTGAATAGAGGGCACCGGAGTGGGGCGAGTCGAAGAACGGGAAGACCGGGGGGCATATGGCTTACGAGTACAAGTGCGTCGGAGCACCTGAGAAGGCCAAACGTCGGCGCGGCGCCAAGACGCGCACCGATCGCGTCGCCGCAGCCATGCAGGATATCATCGCCCAGGAAGCCGTCGGCGGATGGGAGTATCTGCGCACCGACTTGGTGCCGGTCGAAGAGAAATCCGGTTTGTTCGGGCGGGTCCACGAAGTCCACCGCGCGGTGCTGATCTTCCGGCGCGGAGAGCCGGCGGGATCGCACGCCCGCGCAGTTCAGTCCGACATCGTCAGTCCCGCACCGGCCATGGCAGCCCCGGCAGCGGCAGCACCACACGCCTATGCCCCAGAACCTACAGCAACATTCCCCGAGCCCGCACCAACTCAGCAGAACACCCCGGAGCCAACACCGGATGACGATTTCCGTCTTGCCGCACATCGCGACGAGCCCGCTGATCCCGCACCGCTGGCAGCGCGTCCTCTGCGCGCACCGCAAGGGCTGGGCTGAGACGCCTGCGGTTCAATCCGCGTCGTCATCCTCGTCGTCCCCGGTGACGAGATCCACCGCGCCCGAGACGACACCCGTCGTTACGTCAACACCCGTTTCGACCACGGACGTCGTCACATCGACAGCGGTTCCCACTATGGTCGTGGCCACGCAGCCGGACAGCAGGACCGGGGCAACCAGCAAGACGATCTTCAGGCGCATTATGTTCTCCCTTCGCGGTGAAACGCGTGGTGCTCACGCATCCGGCGGTGACAACTCCATCGCCAATGCATGCACGGTGGTCGCCAGTTCCTCGGCCAGACAGGCATTCACCGCCCGCTGACGCGCCACGCGCGACTGCCCGGCAAACGCCGCTGCCGCCATCCGCACACGGAAATGCGTCTCGCCGCCCTCGCGCCAACCGCCATGCCCGCGGTGCTGCTCGCTCTCGTCGATCACCTCGAGTTCGACAGGCTCGAACGCCTCGGTCAGCTTGGATTCGATCTGGGCTTTCATGCTCATTGCGGCGTCAACCCCCTCTTTGAAGTTGCTGGTTACAGTCCATCGGCTACATTTGGAGGAATCGGAAGGAGAAACCGCGCGCATGCCACCGCGTTCGATCTTTGACTACGACATCTCTGTCACCGCGGACAAGGCACGTCGTTCGCGGCGCAAGGGCATGTCCGGCGCCGTCGACGGGCAGACCCGCACCTGCGAATGGCCGGGCTGCGAGGAGAAGGCCGCCTACCGCGCGCCCGAATCCCCGGAACGCTTGCAGGACTTCCGCTGGTTCTGCCTCGATCACGTGCGGGAATACAACAAGTCGTGGAACTTCTTCTCGGGTTGGACCGAGGAGGATCTGGAAGCGCAGATGGTCGCCGACCGCACGTGGGAGCGTCCGACCTGGAACCTCAAGGACGGACAGCGCCATCCGGGCCAGTCGCCGCACGCCAATGGAAATGCCTGGAATCGTTGGGGTTTCAAGGACCCGCACGACGTGCTGGGCGAGAACGCCACGCAGAACCCTGGCGACAAGACGCAGCGCAAGCGCCGCTTCAAACTGCTGACCAAGGACGAGCAGCGGGCGATGGACACGCTGGGCCTGCCGCACGAGGTCGAGACCCGGGCCGAGGTGCGCACCCGCTACCGCGAACTGGTCAAGGACCTGCACCCGGACAACAATGGCGGCAACCGCACCGACGAGGCGCGGCTGGGCCGGGTTATCCGCGCCTGGGATATCCTGAAGCGCAGCCGCGGACTTCGTGATTGAAATCAAGGACCACGGGCAGCCCGCGCGGCACCCCGAAACCCCGCAATCCGTCGCCTGAGGAGATCGCCGCCGCGATCCTGGACGTGCTGGCCGAGCGGGATCCCGGCAAGACGATCTGCCCGTCCGAGGCCGCCCGCAGGCTCGACCCGGACCACTGGCGCCGCCTGATGACCCCGGTCCGCGAGGTCGCCAAATCCTTGGTGCATCAGGGCCGGTTGGAGATCCGCCGCAAGGGGGAGGTCATTGCACCGCAGGACGCGCGCGGGGTGATCCGTCTGGCTCTGCCGAAGGGCTAGCAATCCGGCCCTCTCTTGGCTCGACCCCGGACTTGATCCGGGGCCTCGACGAACTTCGCGTCTAAATCAGCGAGGTCTCGGGTCTCCGCCCGGGACCGAAGCAGCGTCAGCCGTCAATGCCAAACACCGCCAGCTTCTCCTGAATGCGCTCGCGCACTCTGGTTGCACTCTGGTACTCAAAAGACATGTGCTCGGGATCAAAGACCTCCAGCGCCAGATCAACATGGGTTAGTGCCTGTTTCAGATGCGCTGCCGCCCGGCCCGGTTCCGGGTCGGCCATCGCCTCAAACGCGATCGCGAGATTCTTGTTCGTCTCGGCCCATTGGACCGGCATCGTGTTGCGCGTTCGCACCTCCAGCGCGGCGCGGTAGGCGGTGACGGCCTCGGCCAGCAGGGTCAGGCGCGCCTTGCCCTCCGCCCGCTCAGCCTGAACTGACAGCGCATTGCCGAGATTGTTTTGGGTCATGGCCCAGTCCACCGGCATCGCGTCCCGCGTGCGGACCTCCAGTGCAGCGCGATAGGCGGTGACGGCCTCGGCCAGCAGGGTCAGGCGCGCCTTGCCCTCCGCCCGCTCAGCCTGAACTGACAGCGCATTGCCGAGATTGTTTTGGGTCATGGCCCAGTCCACCGGCATCGCGTCCCGCGTGCGGACCTCCAGTGCAGCGCGATAGGCGGTGACGGCCTCGGCCAGCAGGGTCAGGCCCGCCTCGCCCTCGGCGCGGATACCCTTTTCTTGCAGCGCAATTGCGAGATCGTTTTGCGCTGCGCCCCAGTCCTCGATGTCGTTATCGCGATCCAGCATCAAGAGCCGCCTCTGCCAAAGATTAACGACACGGGCTGGCGCATCGCCGGGAAACCGCAAGGCATGTTCACGCATTTCGAGGCCGTGTGCATAGAGTTCCCTGGCACTTTCCACCTTATCAAACGGCTCGAAGAACGCCGCGGCTTCGCAGAAGTGCCCATAGGCTGCATCAACCTCGAAGTTCATCAGGGCCGCCTTGCCGCGCTCGGCGCGGATCTTCGACTGTTTGCGGACCTGGACGAGCGTGTGTTCGGTCTGCTGGATCTCCTCGGCATCGGCCAGGCGGGCATCGGCCTCGTCAAACTCGCCCGCATCCAGCGCACCCTTTGCGGCGCCGACGAGGTTGGCGATTCGCCCGTCGGCCTCGGCCAGCGCGTCGAGCCGGGCCTTCATCTCGGCATAGTCCTTGGCCGCGTCGCGCAGATACGCCTCTAGCTTCGCCGCCGGGGCATCCGGGCTGGCGATCCCAAACCGCATTGCCAGATTCTGCAGCAGAAGTGGCGGCAGGTCGGGGCGGTCACCCTCCGCCGGTAGCACCACCGGTTCGCGGCAGGCGCGGAGTTCCTCGTCCGAGATGTTCAAAGCGACCACCAGCGGATCGACCGTGCTGGCCTGCGGATTCGCGATCTTGCCCCGCTCGAGGTCCGAGATCTGCGCCTTGCGCCCGTTCGGGCCAAACGCCTTGAGCGCAAGCTGCTCCTGCGTCAGTCCCTCGACCCCGCGCTTCTGGCGTACCAGTGCTCCGAACCTCACGCCGAAATCAAGCATTCCGTAACCAATCCGTATCCGACCCGGAACGACCCGTACCCGATCCGCACAAACCCGGATCGAAGCGCGCTCGTCCGGTGGGCACATTAACCGTGTCGAACGGCAAACCTCAACCGACTGGGCCCAGTCCTTTGACGAAAGGACGAAACGATGAAGACAGTGGTGTGTTTGCTCCATCTCGCCATGGCGGCGACCCTTGGCGCGATGATGATCTGGGGCGCTCCAGTTTGTGCTCAAGGAACGGTGATCGCGATCACTCTGGCGCAGGGCGTGTGCTCGGCCGTGCGGTAGTCGAAAAGCGGGCCGATATCCGGTTAACGACAAATTGCGTCAAGATCGTCACGCGCGATCTCATGCACGGTGTCATCCGCGATATCGGCCAATGCCACCCGCGAAATTCCTCCCTCCCATGTGATCGCGAGAGAGGTGTTGGACACCACGCCGCGCTTGCCCTTGCATTGCGCCGCCTTATGGTCCAGACGGTCCGGCGATGTGAGGAAGACAGATGGCAGATGGTACTCAGATGACGGCAGAGCGCCCGACGGTTGATATCTCGGTCCGGGACGCATTCGGTCTCGACACCGACATGGTGATTCAGGGATTTGCCGAGCAATCCGAGCGTGTGCCGACCCTCGACGAAGGTTACAAGTTCGACCACGACACGACGCTGGCGATCCTGGCGGGCTTTGCCCACAACCGCCGCGTCATGATCCAGGGCTATCACGGCACCGGCAAGTCGACGCATATCGAACAGGTCGCGGCGCGGCTGAACTGGCAGTGCGTGCGCGTCAACCTCGACAGCCATATCAGCCGGATCGATCTGATCGGCAAGGACGCGATCAAGTTGAAGGACGGGGTGCAGGTCACCGAGTTTCAGGAGGGCATCCTGCCCTGGGCGCTGCGCACGCCGACGGCGATCGTGTTCGACGAATACGACGCGGGCCGCCCGGACGTGATGTTCGTGATCCAGCGCGTGCTGGAAGTCGACGGCAAGCTGACGCTCCTGGATCAGAACAAGGTGATCCACCCGCACCCGTCGTTCCGGATCTTCGCGACGGCGAACACGGTCGGGCTGGGCGATACGACGGGTCTTTACCATGGGACCCAGCAGATCAACCAGGGCCAGATGGATCGCTGGTCGGTGGTGACGACGCTGAACTATCTGCCGCACGCCGACGAGTGCGAGATCGTGCTGTCGAAGTGTCCGGATTATCGCGGTGAGCGCGAGAAGATCATCGGCCAGATGGTCACCGTCGCCGAGCTTACGCGGAATGCGTTCATGAACGGGGACCTCTCGACCGTGATGTCGCCGCGTGCCGTGATCACCTGGGCCCAGAACGCCGAGATCTTCGCGCAGAACTACGGGTTCGCCTTCCGTCTGACGTTCCTGAACAAGTGCGACGAGCTTGAGCGTGAACTGGTGGCCGAGATCTACCAGAAGTGCTTTGGCGAGGAACTGCCGGAGAGTGCTGCCAGCGGCAGCCTTGGGTGACACCGGTGCGCCGGTCGCGCGGCTTGGCCGTTATTGGTGCGGTTGCTATGGTGTCCGGGTGCGTTGCCGCGTGAGGCGACTCGTTCAATGTCGCGCTCGCCAACAGCAGATCGATCGTCATCGAGTATGATCCTGCCGTCGTCAGTGTTCCAAGAATGCTGCAAACTGCTCAACAACACTGTGACAGGTTCGAGCGCGATGCGGTGCTCGACAGTTCGACGACAGGCAACCTGGGCATCCTGGTGAATACGTACCGATGCGAAGATCGTTAGGATCGGCTGGGCAAAGCTCTCGCAGGTTCGCCGGGCATTTCGCCCCCTGTCCCAGCGTAGCGGACGCACCTAGCCTTTAGGCATCCAATCGGATCAATGGCTCGAATACCGTCGCACCGTTAGGAAGCAAGGCGATACCACTTGAACTTCGGACAATTTGGGTGCTTTGAAGTGCAGGTCTTTTAGCGAACGCTGCGAACGTCCTCCCAGGGTCGGTCGTGCCGTGACTGCAAAGGAGCGAAACAGATGCACATCGGGTTGATCGGCGGGATCGGGGTCGCGGCGACGCTGGTCTACTATCAGCGCCTCACTGCGGCAGTTGCCAAGATGGGCAAGCAACTTGAATGCACCATCGTCCACGCTCAGGTCGATGACCTTGTTCGGACTAACACCAACGACCTGCGGCAGGAACAGGCCGAGATCTACGCGCCTCTGATCGACCGGCTGAAGGCGGCTGGCGCGGATTGCGCGGCGATCACCTCGCTGGGCGGGCACTTCTGCTTCGAGGAGGCCAAGTCGTTGTCCTCGTTGCCGCTGGTCTCGGCGGTGGCGCCACTGGACGATTACTTCGCCTCGGAAGGCCTCGCATCCGTCGGTATTCTCGGCACCCGCGTGGTCCAGCGCACCGGCTTCTATGGTCAGCTGCAGAAGACCCGAGCGGTCACGTTGGACGACGAGATCGACGAGATCGGTCAAACCTATACGGACATGGCGATCGCCGGGCATTGCACCGAAGATCAGCGCGCCTTCTTCTTTGGTGCCGCCCAGCGCTTGACGGACGCCGGCGCTGATGCGGTTGTCCTCGGCGGCACCGACCTCAATCTCGCTTTCGATGGGCGGCCAACGCACGACCGTGTCATTGATGCGCTCGATGTCCATGTCGACGTTTTGGCGCGGCTGGCAACCGGGCAGATTTCGCTGGCCGAGGCGTCCGGCTAACGGCGCATCCGTCGAACAGCAAGCTGCTGTCCGGCGCAGAACTCGTCTCCACGCACCGCGTTGTACCGTGCGCGATGCAGCATGAAATGCTGACCCGCAGACCCGGGACTGCGCGCTCAGGCGTTCAATGCTTGGGATTACATCCGGGGCCAAGCCTTCGATCAACGTCTCTGACGGTTAATCGGATCTAAGCCATACTCTGAAAAGCTGTCCCTGTGGCGCCGGCGTGTTGAGATCCGGCATTGTGTGGGGGCGGGCGTGTTTACATCACGGACATGGACGATCTTGGACTCGTTGACTGTCGGCGCATTGCTGGTGCTGTCGATGCGGATTCTGATACCGGCCAACTAGCCGGGTGTCGCTTTCGTCCACGGCGGTTCAGAAAGAACCGAGGCCATCGCACCGCTGCTGGTTCATCCCCCTCGTGAAGCAACGGACTGGGTCATGGCCCGCCTGCCGGCCCGGCTTGACGGAGCCATACGCTGCATCGGTCTGGCAGAGGCCGAGGTCCGCTACACCTGCAAGGATCCCTCCGGCCGCGCCTGTGTCAGAGCACGGGCGGAACGGACAGTCCTTACAAACCACCTTTGGCCAGAGCGCCAGGGCAGAGACTTCATCGTAGCCGCGAACGCCGGGATAGATCGCTACGCCAGTGCCTACACGTCTCTCGCAGAACGGCGATCAAACCGGTCCGATGCAAGTTCACGGTTGATCCGCGCCCGCGACGGTGCAATTTGCAGACAGTATCTCAAGTTCACCGGGACCCGTCCGCATGGCGCAGAAGACCGACAACCCAGCCGAACCGTTCAAGAAGGCCCTCGCCGAGGCGACGCGCGCCCTGTCGAACGAGGCTGAGCTCGAGATCACCTATTCCGCCGACCCGTCCGGCAAGACCGCGACGGGCTTCCGGCTGCCGCAGGTCTCGCGTCGGATGACCAAGTCCGAGGTTCTGCTGGCACGCGGCACGGCGGACGCCTACGCGCTGCGTGAACGCTTCCACAACCCGGAGACCAACGCAAAGTACATGCCGCGGGGCGAGGTCGCCCGACAGATCTTCGATGCGCTCGAGACAGCACGGTGCGAAGCGGTGGGTGCCCGCGCGATGCCTGGCGTTGCCGACAATCTGGACGCACGTCTCGCCAACAATGCCGAAAAGCAGAACTGGGCCGGGATGACCTCGACCACGGACGCGCCGCTGCACGAGGCGGCTCAACTGCTGCTGCGCAAGGCCGCGACCGGGCGCGAACTGCCCGAGGGTTGCGAGCATCTGCTGGACATCTGGCAGGGCTTCTTCGACTCCCATCTGGGTGAGGACGGTCTGGCACAGGTCGGCGACACCCTCGACGATCAGGCCGCCTTTGCGAAGACGGCCTGGCAGATCATCGACGATCTCGGCTATGGCGACCAGCTTGGCGACGATCCGGACCAGGACGAGCCCGAGGATATGGACGGCGATCCCGATCAGGACGAGGACGACCAGCAGACCGACGGCGAAGACGGCGGTGACGATGAAGGCGAGCAGGATGAATACCTGCCCGACGACATGCGCGGCGAGCAGGACGACAGCCAGCAGATGGAAGTCTCCATGGACGACTCGGATGTCGACATGGACGAGATGGAGGCGATGGAGGCCGACGACTCCATGCCTCCGCCTGACCGGCCCGAACAGGGACCGATCTCGGACGCCGATCCGAACTACAAGGTCTACACCCAGAAGTTCGACGAACAGGTCCTGGCCGAGGAACTGTCTGAACCCGAGGAACTGGAACGCCTGCGTGACTATCTCGACAAGCAGTTGGAGCCGCTGAAAGGCGCGGTCTCGCGGTTGGCCAACAAGCTTCAGCGCCGCCTGCAGGCCCAGCAGAATCGAACCTGGGAGTTCGACCTCGAAGAGGGGATGCTCGACTGCGGCCGCCTCGCCCGCGTGGTGGTCAACCCGACGACGCCGCTCAGCTTCAAGATGGAGAAGGACACCGAGTTCCGCGATACGGTCGTCAGCCTCTTGATCGACAATTCCGGATCCATGCGCGGACGTCCGATCTCGATCGCGGCAATCTCGGCCGATGTGCTCGCGCGCACGCTGGAACGTTGCCAGGTCAAGGTCGAGATCCTCGGCTTCACCACCAAGGCCTGGAAGGGCGGCGAAAGCCGCGAGGACTGGCTGAGCAACGGGCGCCCGCAGAACCCCGGCCGCCTCAACGATCTGCGCCACATCGTCTACAAGGAGGCCGACGCGCCGATGCGCCGGGCCAGGAACAATCTGGGCCTGATGATGCGCGAGGGTCTGCTGAAAGAGAACATCGACGGCGAGGCGCTGGAATGGGCCTATCGCCGGGTCGCGTCCCGGCACGAGGCGCGCAAGATTCTGGTCGTCATCTCCGACGGCGCGCCGGTCGATGATTCAACCCTCAGCGTCAACCCATCGAACTATCTGGAACGCCACCTGCGCGACGTGATCCAGATGATCGAGAAACGCCGCGCGGTGGAACTGGTGGCCATTGGCATCGGCCATGACGTGACACGCTACTACTCGCGGGCCGTCACGATCACCGATGCCGAGCAACTGGCTGGTGCCATAACGGAACAACTCGCCGCATTGTTCGACAACGATCCGAGAGCGCAGGGCCGGGCGGATCGCAGGGCGGCACGCCGGGCTGCCTGAGTGGCCCGTCCAAAACCGCCGATCAGGCCCGCACGGTCCGAATAATCGCAAAAAACAGCAAAATCCCTCAAAACTGTATCAAATGGCACAGACCATGCATGGGGTCTGCGTATGATTTGGGGTGTGGATGTTTAGCGAGGGTCCTTTTGCAATGTGCAAAGTTTCGGATGCAGTTGGCAAGTTGAGACAGTCTGAGGTTGAGTCGCTGGCGTATATCGGCACCGGTCCTATCCGAGACCGCGTGCCGACCAGCCACGCGTCCAAGCTGATAAAACTGGGACTGGCAGAGGTCTCGTGCGGACGCCTGGAGCAGACCCCGCTCGGTCGGCGCGCAGCGCGGCGGGTGGATCTGCGGAGCGCCGGGTCGTTCCGCGACCGGTAAACCCAACCGGGCCAAGCTCGTGTGTTGCGGTGGAACCGACCTACCGCACGCTCAATAAACCTTCCGCAATGTTTTCGGACGCCTTTCGGCCGATCTCGGAACGTTGCAGAGAAATTCGTGTCAATCCCGAACCATCGTGCCGCACCGGCCTAAGGCCGATCCTGCGCAACAGTGGTATCGGCATTCTGGGACATCGGGTCTCGGAGGAATCTCTTCGAATTTCCTCAAGTGGCCGTCTGCTTGCCCTCCATCGGTTTATCCACGTGAACATCAGCCTGAACAAAGTTTACCCACGTAGATACCCACATGGCATGTGGATATGCGTCAGTTAAGGCAGTTTGAACTGAGGCAATCCCGGATGCTGCCGCTTGCCAGGTTGATCCGGCGCGTTGCTTGATCAGTCGAACGGCGTATTCTACGCTCTGCGTGCGCCAATTGCGGAAAGAACTGGCCGCCCATGAAATCCGGTGAACCAAGCATGACGGCCCGCCTGTGCGCTGCTGCCCGCGGTGCGCATCTGCGCCTGGATCGGGCGCCATACGTTCTCGAAGATGCGCTGGCGGATGCATTATCGGGTTTCACGCCTGATGAACTTGCGACCGGTTCAGTCGAACAACTCGACCAGTTTCAGTCGCCGAGTACACGGGCCACGATGACGGTGCGCAGCCGCATCGTGGAGGATGTCGTCGCCGAGAACGCCGCCAAACGGCCCTTGCAGTACGTGATCTTTGGAGCGGGCCTTGATACCTTTGCTTACCGGAGGTCCTTGGCGCTGCAACAGGTTGCGGTCTTCGAGGTCGACTACGCGTCGACACAGGTCTGGAAGCGGCAGAAACTCGCCGAAATCGGTGTGGCCGTTCCCGAAAACACCAAGCTCATTGAAGTCGATTTTGAGACCGAGGCCTTCGAGGACAAGCTCGGCAGCGCGGGCTTCGATGCCGACCTGCCGACAGTTTTCTCTCTCCTCGGCGTCTCGCAATACATCACCACGGCTGCCTTTCGCGATCTCGCAGCGCGCACCACAACGTTGGTGAGCGGTCATTGTGAGTTGATCCTGAATTTCATACCCCCCGTCGACACATTGCCCGACGCCAGCGCCGAAGCGGTCCGAACAATCGCCAAGAAAAGCGCGGAGCGGGGCGAGCCTTTCGTCAGCTTCTATACGTGGGAGCAGATCGAAGCGGTGCTGACCGATGCCGGATTTATCGAGGTTGAACACTTCGACCCACCGAAAATCCGGCGGCTCTACTTCGACGGTCGCACTGACGGTCTGATCGTGGGCAATGTCCTGAGAATGGCCCGCGCGATCCGACCCGCATAATAACCCAGGTGCGCAGTGCGCACCCTACGAACCAGGTGTCGAGAAAACTCTGCAACTTGCGGCAGTGCCGCGCGCGCTTCGGCAGGGTGCGCACCGCGCACCCAAGAGATCAGTTGTCCAGGAAACTCCGCAGCTTACGCGACCGGCTTGGGTGCTTCAGCTTGCGCAACGCCTTCGCCTCGATCTGGCGGATACGCTCGCGGGTGACCGAGAACTGCTGGCCAACCTCTTCCAGCGTGTGGTCGGTGTTCATGCCGATCCCGAAGCGCATGCGCAGGACGCGCTCCTCGCGGGCGGTCAGCGAGGCAAGCACGCGGGTTGTGGTGTCCTTCAGGTTCGACTGAATGGCCGAGTCCAGCGGCAGGATCGCGTTCTTGTCCTCGATGAAATCGCCAAGCTGGCTGTCTTCCTCGTCGCCGATTGGCGTCTCCAGGCTGATCGGCTCCTTGGCGATCTTCATCACCTTGCGGACCTTCTCCAGCGGCATCTGCAGCTTGGCGGCCAGTTCTTCCGGCGTCGGCTCGCGGCCGATCTCGTGCAGCATCTGGCGGCCGGTGCGGACCAGCTTGTTGATGGTCTCGATCATGTGGACCGGGATGCGGATTGTGCGCGCCTGGTCGGCGATCGAGCGGGTGATCGCCTGGCGGATCCACCACGTCGCATAGGTTGAGAACTTGTAGCCGCGGCGGTACTCAAACTTGTCGACCGCCTTCATCAGGCCGATATTGCCCTCCTGAATAAGATCCAGGAACTGCAGCCCGCGGTTGGTGTACTTCTTCGCGATCGAGATCACGAGGCGCAGGTTGGCCTCGACCATTTCGGTCTTGGCGATGCGCGCTTCCTTCTCGCCCTTCTGAACGGTGTGGACGATGCGGCGGAATTCCGGGATATCGACGCCGATCAACTGGCCGACCTCGCCGATCTCGTTGCGGACGGCAAAGATGCGCTCGCCCTCGCGCTCGACCATCTTGGTCCAGCCCTTGCCCTTTAGCTTTCCGACACGCTCGATCCATTCCGGGTCCAGTTCCGAGCCGCGATATTCGGCGATGAACTGGCGGCGGTCGACCTTGTGCTTGTCGGCGAGCTTCACGAGCTGGCCTTCCAGCGTCATCAGGCGGCGGTTGATGCCGTAGAGCTGGTCGATGAGCGTTTCGATGCGGTTGTTGTGCAGATGCAGCGCGTTGACCATGTCGACGAGCTTGTTGCGCAGCTTCTGATAGCTGCGTTCCTGCGTCGAGGTAAACTTGGAGTCGGTGTTGAGCGCGGCGTCGAGGCGCGCGTCCTGCATCTGGCGCAACTCGTCATAGCAGGCAGCAATGTCGGCAAGGTTTTCGAGCACGTGCGGCTTGAGCGCAGCCTCCATCGCGGCGAGCGACAGGTTGGCCTGCTCTTCCTCGGCGTCGGCTTCCTCGGTGATCGCTTCTTCTGACCCGGGCTCGGCCTCGTCGCCCTCTTCCGCATCGGGGTCTACCGCTGCTGCCTCGGCGGCTTGCGCCGGGGCCGCATCAGTCGGAGCCGCCGCCGCCGGTGCGGCTGTGGCACCCGCCGGGTCCTCACCAAGCGGCTCACCCGGTGTCACCGGGGTCAGCTCGTCGTTCTCCGAGGCTTGCCCGAAGGTCGTCTCGAGATCGATGACGTCGCGCAGCAGGATTTTCTCTTCGAGCAACTCGTCGCGCCAGATCGTGATGGCCTGGAACGTCAAGGGGCTCTCGCATAGGCCGCCGATCATCGTGGCGCGGCCAGCCTCGATCCGTTTGGCGATGGCGATCTCGCCCTCGCGGCTCAGCAGTTCGACCGTGCCCATCTCGCGCAGGTACATGCGGACGGGGTCGTCCGTGCGATCGACTTCGGTCTTCTTTTCTTCGGTCTTGGTGACCTCGGTCGACTCTTCCTTCTTCTCGGTGTCCTCGCCCTCGCTGTCGCCGTCATTCTCGACGACGTTTACGCCCATCTCCGAGAGCATCGACATGACGTCTTCGATTTGTTCGGACGCATACTGGTCCTGCGGAAGGACGCGGTTCAGTTCGTCGTAGGTGATGTAGCCCTTGGCTTTCGCCTGCGCGACCATCTTTTTGACATCGGCCTGGCTCATGTCGAGCATGGGACCCGATGCCTCGGCGTTTTCGGTTTCCTGAGTCTGCTGGTCGTCTTTGGGAGCCATTTGAGAACCTTTCAATCGCCGACAAGCATGTCAGGCGCCGGACCCGACCGAGTCCTGCGTTGGGGGCACATATGGGGGCAATACTGGCCGTTGCAAGCAGGCATTTCGAATCACAGTCCCTCGCCCGGATCCGCCGATTCGCAGTTAGATAGCTGATTCGGCCCCAACGATCACCATTGGCGACGGCATCATTGCTTGTTTTCTGCAGAGTGAGGCAGCACGCCGCGCTTGTCGCGACGCCACGTGCCGTCATCAAGCATCCGTTGCAAATCACTGCTTGGCGGACCATCCGCGGTCGAGGCTGAATCCGCTGTTGCCCTGGCATTGGCCGCGACCAGATCTTTGTGCGCCGCGCGTATTCCGGGAACAGCACTTCTGTCCTCGGATGCGGAGGCATCGCGGCGTGCCTCGCGTATCTCGGTGTCGAGACAGATCATCGCCTGGTGCCGAACCAGGGCTTCGGAAAGGACCACGGCGACCGTCGCGGGGTCACACCCGGCTCGTGCCAGCGGATGCGCCCTGGCCTGCGGGATCCGCTCAAGAACAGTGCGGGCGGGCTCACCGAGCCGATGCATCACATTGGCATCAAGCTCTGCCCCATCCACACCCGCGCTGAGGATACCGTCGCGGATCGCGGCGGTATCCGGAACCAGGAACGGTGTGTTCTCGAGCTGATCTTCGACCTGCTCCAACACATCCGGATTACGGAGCAGGATCAGCAGGATCGTCGCTTCCCGGATTCGGGTATCGTCCATCCCGCCGCCATTGCTGCGGGCCAGTCCTGAGTTGACGGTTTCGCGGACCGGCTTGGCTGGGCCGCGCGCGCCGCGTGTGCGTTGCCGCCCACCCGGAAACTGCGCGTTGTTGCTCGTCCTGCCCACGCTTTGCTGTGCCGTGGCACCCGAGGCCGGCGCGAAGAGTTGGGCACGCCGGGCCTTGAAATCAGCACCATAGTGGTTGCGGATGCCAGAATCCTGGATCCGATTCAGGAGTGCGCGCAGGCGTTGGTCGAGTGCCGCTTTGCGTTCCGGCGTATCAAGCGGAGCTTCGGCCACCTCGCGGTCCCAGATCATGTCGATCAATGGGCGCGCGCTGTCCAGCACCGCCTGCATCGCGGAAGAGCCCTGCGCCTTGATCAGATCATCCGGGTCCTGCCCCTGAGGCATCAGGCAGAAGCGCAGCGATTTCCCTGGTGTGAGCAACGGCAAGGCAAGATCAGCGAGCCGTTCGGCGGCGCGAAGGCCAGCCGTGTCGCCATCCAGCGCGATGACCGGTTCGTCCGCAAGCTTCCACATCATCGCAAGCTGGTGTTCGGTGATCGCCGTGCCGTTCGGGGCGACGGCATGGTCGAAGCCACCTTGCGCAAGGGCGATCACGTCCATGTAGCCTTCGGCGACGATCAGGCGCCCGGTCTTGCCCGCTGCCTCGCGTGCCGGGCCGTAATTGAAGAGAACGCGTGACTTGTCGAACAACTCCGTCGCCGGAGAGTTCAGGTATTTCGCCCGCGCATTCGGATCCATTGCCCGGCCACCGAACCCGATGCAGCGTCCGCGCGGATCCCGGATCGGGAACATCAATCGATTGCGGAAACGATCATAGGGTTGCCCGCCATCGTCAGGCTGAATCACCATTCCCGCGGCGATGGCCTCTTCCAAGATGCCCTTTTCACGGTACATGGCAGTCAGGTGCGACCGGCTCTCTGGCGCAAAGCCGATCTCGAACCGCTTCAGTGTCTCGGCCGTTAGTCCGCGCGCCGCCGCATAGTCGCGGACGCCTTGCCCGGCGGCGGCGCGGAACGCCAATCCGAAGGCCTGGACCGCCTGTTCCATGACATCGGCCAGCCGCTGAGCGCGGTCGCGCTTCTCCGCCGCATGCGGGTCGCGCGTCTGTTGAGGCATCTCGACACCGGCCTCGCGGCACAGGATCTCGACAGCTTCGATGAACGAGACGTTGTCGGTCTCCTTCACGAAGTTGATCATGTCGCCCTTCGCGTGGCAGCCGAAGCAGTAGTAAAACCCCTTGCGATCATCGACATGAAAGCTGGCGGTCTTTTCCTGATGGAACGGGCAGGGCGCCCAGAAATCGCCCTTCGCAGGGTTCGACTTGCGCTGATCCCAGATCACCTTGCGCGCCGCAATGTCCGAAATGGACAGGCGGTTGCGCAGGTCATCGAGGAATCCGGGGGGCAGGGCCATCCCGATACTATGCCTGCTCACCCGTTGAGGAACAAGCACAACATATGGTTATTCCCGTGATCCTCAGGGTGGGGATAACCCCACCCCCAGGTCCCTAATCGTGCTCAGGCGTTATTGGCCGGCGGCGGTGGCGTGGCCGCCGTGGCTACATTCGAGAAGTCCAGAAACGCATCCATATCCGCCTGCGTGATGCCAAGATCCTCCAGCGTCGCCTGATTGCTATCGGCTGCGACCGCCTTTGCGAACGCCTCGTCCGAGAGCCGGGTGACGGGAACCTGGCTGTTCGGCATGTACTTGCGCCAGGCGTGGAGCGACTTGAACATCTCGGACTGCCAGAACTTTCCTGTGCTGCTGACTCCGATCGTGTCCCCTGTCACCATAAGATACACTTCTCTTGTAGCGGGCAGAAACGCATCCGTGACCGCATCCTTCGACACGCTAGGCTGATGTACCAGGGGCGGCGCACCAACGTTGCCAGCGCGCGGTGCCAGGGCGTGCGCCATCTGGCGGACCCCCATCCGTTCCCGTTGGCCTTCATGCGGGAACAATTCGCCGACATTCTTGGTGACCGTCTCACGGGTTGCGTACGCGATGTTCACCGATTTCGACGTGCCAGCCTTGATGAAGCGTTGGCACAGAGCGACCGCGTTGCGCTTTGAGACGGTCCGCATCGCCATCAGGAATTCATAGTTTTCCATCGACTTGTTGAACTCGAAATGCTTCTTCAGGGCAGGACCGGTCAGGTTGCTGTCTGCCAGTGTGTAAAAGTCCTTTGCGTAGTAGAACGGACCAATCTTCAGCATGTTGCTGCGGTCTTTGGATTTTCCAAATGGCGGCATTGTCTCTCTCCAACCAGGGCATCCGATGCGGATGGGTTCTTCTTCTTGCCGAGCGCCGGGTCGAGATCCGGCCTCTTGGCGTCTCGGAGGGTTGGTCGCGGCGACACGGAAAAAGGTTCAGATCGAATTCAAAAAAATTGCGAGCACGTCGCGAGCATTCGTGATCGGCGCAGGCTAGGTGATTTCACGGAGTCGGCGTAAGCCATTGCGATGACCGACGCACCGTTGCAATCCACCACGTGGCTGCACCCGGATCCGCCTGAGCGGCAGCGCCCCTTCGCGACGCCAGCGGACACGGATGGCAAGCTGGATTGGGACAAGGTCACCCGTCTCGGCTGGCGTCCGGCCTGGGCAATACGGTCTCGTCGCGGTGCGTGGGCACCGTTTGTTGCGATGATCAGGGCGTTGTTTCGCCAAGGTCCATCTGACGGCGCAAAGCCGCCTCTGCGACCTCCCAATCGCGCGCCCGCGAAGTCGCATCAGGACAGTTCGGAAAGATCCGATCGATAAAATCCGCCCATGCGAAGTGGACCCGGGTCGCCTGGGGCAACCACTTTGCGGCACTTTCGATCTGCGTGACAGAGTCATCAATGAACCCCATCGGCGCTTGTGCCGCGTGCTGGAGCCAGGCGAGCGCCCGCCCCTTGCCGCCCTGATTGACCACCATCGGATAGGGGATGCCAAGCGCGTCGAGGTTCTGCCGACGCAGATCGGTCGCCGGGCGCGGCACGTTGGTCAGGATCACAATCTGAGCATGCGTCGACAGCCGCTCAAGCGCTCTCGCCCCGCCGGGAATGGCGCGTTGCTCAAGTGTTTGTTCGGCGAAAAACCTGCGGATCAGACCGATGCAGTCCTCGAACGGCAGCGGATCGCCCGACCCCTTGGGAAACATCGAACCTTCGAGCTGATAGGTGACGAGCCGCATCTCGAAGCCGATCGTCTCCATCCAGCGGGACAGGTGGTCGACGAAGACGACGAGGACCTCATCGACATCCACAGCAAGGAGCGGCCTGCCGGGGATGATCGGCACGGCACGCAATTGTTCCAACGTTTGCGGAGCGAGTCCGTCTTCGACGTCGGCTATGTTGATCATGTCCAATGCGGCAGGTCTCCGCCAGGCAGAGCCGCGCGGGCGCGCAGAGGCCGGTCGGGGGCCAGCCCGGCTTCTTCGCAGAACGCGATCAGCGCCGCCTCGTCTTGCAGAAGATGGTCAAGGACAAAGCCCAGGAACTCTGGATCGGATGCCCGCTCTCGAAGATCGCCAGGCGACAGACCGGCCGAGCCCAGAAACGCTTCGGCCCGCTCTGCGTCATTCGCCAACCATCCAAGCGCTTGCAAGGCTAGCGTCTCGGCAATCTCGCGGGGCAATGCTTGTACCTGTTCAGAGTGCATCTCGACTGTTAGACCCCTCTTGGATGGCGGACCCTTCGTGTTTGGACCGATTGCTCATCTGGCTTGTGAATGCGAGCAGATTCACGCTTTCTTCAACCTCGCCAGACTATCCATGATATTGCAGCGTCGGCAACGTTCGCATGGTTTTGACGAGTTGGATTGGTGACAAGAGTCGTGGGATCTTTGACTGACCCTGAATTTCGAACAGCTCTTTCGGGCATGTGCTGATGCCTGGACGTATTCTGATTGTCGAAGACAGTGCGACAAACCGTTTGATCCTGAAGACGCGGCTGGCTCAGTCGTATTATGACGTGATCGAAGCTGAGAACGGCGAACAAGCGCTCGACCTTGCCAAGTCTGGCAACCCCGATCTGATTTTGCTGGATGTCATGATGCCGGGCATCGATGGGTTTCAAACTTGTCGGCTGCTCAAGGCAGACTCGACGACCTTGCATATCCCGGTGGTGATGCTGACCGCTCTCGACAAACAATCGGACAAGGTCATGGGGCTGGAAGCGGGCGCCGACGACTTCCTGTCCAAGCCGTTCGAGGAAGTGGCCCTGATGAGCCGGGTCGCCTCACTCACCCGGATGAAGATGATGGTCGACGAGATCGCGCTTCGGGGCGAGGCGGGCAGCGGTGTGAGCCCGGCGGACATGCTCGAGATTTCCAGGGCGACGACATTTCCGGACAGCTCGGTCCTGGTCGTCAACGACGACAACGACGGTGCGCGCGACATGAGACGCGTGATCGAGCGCGACATCCGGTGCCGTGTCGAAGTAGCGGAGAGCGAGGACGATGCTCGCGCGGCAATCGATTTCCTGAGTATCGATGCCATCATTCTGGGCGAATCAATGCAAGGCGCCGATCCGTTGCGCCTGGGTGCAACCATCCGCGCCCGGCCCGAAACGCGGCAGTCAGCAACGCTTCTTGTGATCGCAGGCAACGATCTCGAACTCGCGACCAAGGCGCTTGAGCTTGGCTTCAACGACTATATTGCAGGGCCGGTGGATCTGGTCGAGCTGACAGCCCGCCTGCGCTCGCAGTTGCGGCGCAAGCACTACTCGGATCAATTGCGCGAGAACATGCGCACCACCATGGTGCAGGCCGTCACGGACTCCCTGACCGGGACGTACAACCGGCGCTATGCGAACTCTCATCTGACGTCGCTGATCGAAAAGTGCCGCGAGAAAGACACTGGTCTGGCCGTCATGATGCTAGACCTCGACCGGTTCAAGCGGATCAACGATACCTATGGACACGCTGCGGGCGATGCGGTGCTCAAGGAGTTTGCGCGCAGGCTGCAGGTCAACGTCCGGTCAATGGATCTCGTCGCCCGCATGGGTGGCGAAGAGTTCATGGTCGTGATGCCTGACGTGACACAGGATCTCGGGATCGAGATCGCCGAAAGAATTCGTGCGCAAACCGCCGATCCAACATTTGTGATAGATGACGCTGGCACATCCATCGATGTCACGGTTTCGATTGGATATGCCGTGCTGCGCGAGAATGAATTCCCCACCGATTTGCTGAAACGCGCGGATGACGCGCTCTACGACTCGAAGAATGGCGGGCGCAACCGCGTCACGCTATCGGTCAAGGCCGCCTAGCACGTTTCGGTCGCCATCGGGTTTCTGCATTCGAAAGCGCATGGAGCCACGCCCGTCGACCTGCGGCACTGCCGCCAATCGATTTTGACGCATCGCATGGTATGGCCGCGCCGGGCTTTGGAGCACGGCTGATGGAACTCAGAAACATCGCGATCATCGCGCACGTCGATCACGGCAAGACGACCCTGGTGGACGAGTTGCTGAAGCAATCCGGCGCGTTTCGGGAGGGGCAGGCGGTCTCCGAACGCGCGATGGATTCGAATGACCTGGAACGCGAGCGCGGGATCACGATTCTCGCCAAGTGCACATCGGTCACCTGGAAGGATGTGCGGGTCAATATTGTCGACACGCCGGGCCACGCGGATTTCGGGGGCGAGGTCGAGCGTATTCTCTCGATGGTCGACGGTGTCGTGCTGCTGGTCGATGCCGCCGAAGGCCCGATGCCGCAGACCAAGTTCGTGACGTCAAAAGCACTGGCCCTGGGTCTGCGCCCGATCGTCTGTCTGAACAAGGTCGACAAGGCCGATGCCGAACCTGACCGTGCCTTGGACGAGGTCTTCGATCTTTTTGCGGCGCTTGGGGCAGACGACGAACAGCTCGATTTTCCAACGCTCTATGCGTCGGGCCGCGATGGCTGGGCGGATGCCGAGCTTGAAGGGCCGCGTGAGAACCTCGGGCCGATGTTCGACCTGATCGTCGAACATGTTCCGGCTCCACTTCAGACAAACAATAAGGAGCGCCCGTTCAGGATGCTGGCGACGACGCTCGAGGCGGATCCGTTCCTGGGCCGTATCCTGACCGGGCGGGTGGAAGACGGACGGCTTTCGGCGGGCGCGACCATCAAGGCGTTGTCGCGTGACGGAGGAGAGATCGAGCGGTTCCGCGTCTCGAAACTTCTGGCCTTTCGTGGATTGTCCCGGCAGCCGGTCGATCAGGTCGAAGCGGGCGATATCGTCGCGATTGCAGGCATGTCGAAGCCGACGGTCGCCGACACGCTCTGTGATCTCTCGGTCGACGAGGCCCTGCCGGCACAACCGATCGATCCTCCCACCATCTCAGTGACCTTCGGGATCAATGACAGCCCGTTGGCTGGCCGGGACGGCGACAAGGTCCAGAGCCGGGTGATCCGTACCCGTCTCATGCGCGAAGCCGAGTCGAACGTCGCAATCCGTATCACGGATACGTCGGGCGGCGAGGCATTCGAAGTTGCCGGGCGTGGCGAGTTGCAGATGGGTGTCCTCATCGAGAACATGCGCCGGGAAGGGTTCGAGCTTTCGATCTCGCGTCCGCGTGTTCTGTTCCGCGAGGAGGAGGGCAAACGGCTTGAGCCTATCGAAGAAGCAACGATCGATGTGGACGAGGAATACTCTGGTGTCGTCGTCGAAAAGCTCGCGCTTCGGAAGGGTGAGTTGGCCGAGATGCGCCCGGCTGGTGCCGGAAAGACCCGGATCGTCGCGCATGTCCCGTCGCGCGGTCTCATCGGCTATCACGGAGAGTTCCTGACCGATACGCGCGGGACGGGTGTGCTGAACCGGGTGTTCCACGGCTGGGCTCCGTACAAAGGCGCCATTCCAGGCCGCCGCCGCGGGGTCCTGATCTCGATGGAAGACGGCGATTCAGTTGCCTATGCGCTGTTCAACCTGGAAGACCGTGGGAAGATGTTCATCGGGGCGGGCGAAAAAGTCTATCAAGGCATGGTGGTCGGCGAGCACAGCCGGAACAACGACCTCGAGGTCAGCCCGCTCAAAGGCAAGAAGCTGCCCAACGAGCGGGCGTCCGGCAACGCCGATGCGGTCGTCCTGACGACACCCGTTCGGCTAAGCCTCGAGGAAGCGATCGCATACATCAATGACGACGAACTGGTCGAGGTCACGCCCCGGTCCGTTCGCCTCCGCAAACGCTATCTTGATCCGCACGAACGCAAGAGACAGGCCCGCGTTTCAGGAGAATAATCGCTTGCAATTTGCAAAAATCGTCGCATTATGCAAACAACATCTGTGGGTTGTTTGTCGCATTTTGCACTCGCTTGTGCAAAAACCTTTGCGTTTCAACAGCTTCTCAATTTGATCTAATTTGAGACAACCTCTAGTTGCCTGAAAAACAATGGGTTTTTGTAGTAGATTTGTCTCTTACTGATTTTTTTGCAGGATTCGTGCAGTTCTGGCCCGGACCTTGCTTAGATATCTGTACAAGCCAATCGGGCGAGTGCATCGGAGAGCAGATTATGAAACATCCTGTAGACGTACATGTGGGCCAACGCGTGCGGCAGCGGCGCTGGATGGTGGGTATGACCCAGCAGCAGCTCGGCAATAAGGTTGGCATCAAATTCCAACAGATCCAGAAGTATGAAACTGGCACGAACCGCATTTCGGCATCGCGCCTTTGGGACATCGCGGCAGCATTGGACGTGCCGGTGTCGTTTTTCTTCGAAGGCCTTGGCGCTGAAGGCGCAGAGCTTGCGATGTCGCATGGCGATATCCTGACCGACAAGGAAGCGCTGGACTTGGTGCGCGCGTACTACTCGATCCCCGAGACGCAGCGCCGCCGGCTCTTCGATCTGGCACGTGTCCTGAGTGACGCTGCCTGAATAGAATGCTTGCCGGACCAATTAGGTCCGATTGACTGAGGGGCGGTCCCGGCGCACACAGGCGATGCTTGTTGTGCGCCGGGACTTCTTCTTCATGACGAACCTACTTCAGTCAGACATCGAAAAATTCGTCGCGATTGCGCACAGGCTCGCTGACGCGGCATCGAACCAGACACTGGCGCACTTCCGTGCTCACGGTCTGACCACAGATAACAAGCAGATGGGTCCCGGCTTCGACCCCGTGACCGAGGCAGATCGCGGTGCCGAGGCAGCAATGCGCGCGATCCTGGCCGAGGAACGCCCGGATGACGGCGTCTTCGGAGAAGAGGAAGCGCGCACGCACGGCACCTCCGGCCTGACTTGGGTGCTGGACCCAATCGATGGCACGCGCGCCTTCATCAGCGGCGTTCCGCTTTGGGGAACCCTGATCGCGCTGGATGATGGCGCGCAGGGACGGATCGGTGTCATCGAGCAGCCGTATCTGCGTGAGCGCTTGACGGGTGTGACAGGGACGCAAAACGCCGCCTATCTCGATCGTCCGGAAGGCCGGATACCGCTGTCGGTGCGCGCGTGCCAAGCACTGTCCGAGGCGACGATGATCACGACTGATCCGTTTCTCTTCGCGGACGATGAGTGGAGCGCGTTCCAGGCGTTGCGGGAGCATGTGCGGCTGATCCGCTACGGCACCGATTGTTACGGGTATGCATTGCTTGCGATGGGACAGGTCGATCTGGTCGTGGAGACGGGTTTGCAGGCCTATGATATCGCGTCCCACGTTCCGCTGATCACGGCTGCGGGCGGGATCGTCACGGCTTGGGACGGCGGCGATTGCCGTTGGGGCGGGCAGGTGGTTGCCGCAGCATCAGCCGAAGTCCACGCGCAGGCCTTGGAGATCCTTGCCCCGTTCGCGCAGAGTCCCGTCGCAGCCAAGGCCTGACAAGCAGGTCTTACGCGGGCGTTCGGCGCGGTAAGGTGTTGCCGTCCAGGAAGTTGTCGATCGCGGTCCATGCGAGGCGCCTTATCTTCGGCGCCTCGATCAGCAATTCGTGTTTTCCGTCCTCGATGTTGGCCAGGCGCGACCCCGTGCGCTCTGCATGATTGCGGACAGCATCGGCGTCGACGACTTCCTCTTGCCGGCCGACCATGAACATCATCGGAAGATCCGGGGCGTCAAAGGATCTCGCGGCACGGATGGCATGGTCCGAGGCTGCAAACCAGCCGAGCGTCGGCACCGCGATCGCAGACTCGGGATGCGTTCGCGCCGTCTCGACCATCCAGTTGAAGACGTCTGCATCCTGGGTCAAAACATTGTCCGTAGCGTCGGCTGTCAAAACGTAAGGCGTGTCGACGTCGCCGAACGGCGGCCAGCTTTGGTCTTTGCCCAGCGCCATACCAATTCGCATGGTCAGGCAGGCCGCGATCCGCATCGGCGTACTCATGTGAATTCCAAGCATTGGCGCGCAGAAGATAGCAGCCCTGACTGTCTTCGCGATGTCGGGGCGGTTCAGCGCGTGCAGCCCGATGCAACCGCCCATGGAGTGACAGACCAACAGGCGCGGTCCCGTCAAAGCTTCGGCCGCATCGCTCGACAGCAAGGCGTCGAGATCCCGCTGAAACTCTTTGAAATCGCCAACATGGCCTTTCAGCCCAGGATCGGCCTGTCGGCTGGAGAGGCCCTGTCCGCGCCAGTCCAGACTGAGAACAGAGAAGCCGCGCCTCACAAACTCCGCCGCCGGGATCGAGGCTTTCTCAAGATACTCGGTCCGACCTGTCAGAAAGATGACATGGCCGAGTGCTTCGTCGGCTTGCCAAAGAGCGGCGCGCAGACGAATCCCGGCCTCTGGCTCGAGCCAAAATACCCGGTCAGGTGCCGCCCCGGATGGCGGCAGCGGCAGATGATCCGGCGCCGCCAATCGTTCAGCTCAAAAGCGAGCCAAGCTTCATCGCAACGCTCATGTCGCCGTCGATTTTGATCTTACCGGTCATGTAGGCAGCCGTTGGATCGAGTTCGCCCTCAAACAATTCCTTGAAGACGTCCGGGTCGGCCGAAATCGTGCAGTCGGCATCGGCGTCGTCGGTGTGCACCTCGCCGTCAGCGATACGGATCACACCTTCGCCGTTCAGCTCGAACTTCACCGATCCGTCAAATCCGCCGCCGCTGACTTTCTCGCGTAGTGCCTCGGCCGCCGCGTCAACGAGTGCGCTCATGGCTCTCTCCCATATTTGTGTCACACGCTATCTTTGCACGGGTAACGCAGCGGACTATGTTTGAGCAATGAAGGATCGCATGATTTTTGCGGGTGTCGTCGCGGCAGCCCTGTCGGGATGGACAGCTTCCGCAGCACAGTCCGACACCTTGCGGGTGCAACAGGCGCCCGAGCAACTCCCGCCCATCGCTCCGCTCGTCCCCGAAGAACCGGCGGAAGGCGGTCCCGAGGTCGACGACGTGCCGTTCCTCGCGCCCGATGCAACCGATGCCGCCCGCATGGCGCATCTCGATCAGTTGTTCGGACG
>ERZ1740062.13-NODE-13-length-147412-cov-14.863060_pt1 | contig 147412 bp, 102 predicted proteins | sample MGYA00581741_ERZ1740062 | MGnify/ENA primary metagenome ERZ1740062 (study PRJEB43018, sample SAMN04849747) | marine metagenome | isolation source: floating plastic debris | place: Pacific Ocean | collected 2008-09-01 | study: EMG produced TPA metagenomics...
TATCTTAATGGTTTACTTACTATTTGAGTAGTTCTGCCAAAAGTGGATGCTCCCCCGGAACGATTGTAGTCCGCAAATAATTTAAATGTAAACAAATAATTCTAAATGTAAATAGATATGAATAGATATAAATTTTATTCTGAATAAACAATTAATTTAAAAGAATGAATGTAATTTTCAGATTTCTCTTAGAGGGTGTTTATTAAATAAATCTCAAGTAGGGGAAGCAAAAAGCGGTGAAGCAGCGCGGTCTTTTCCCAAGGGGAAACGCCAAGTTGATGGGGGTTTCCACGTCACTTCCTACAATGGAGTGACTCCCCATGAGGAACTGCTGAACCCGGTGGGTGTAGATTATCTCTGGATTTAAGGCGTAAGGTTGATGGGGATTTCCCAGAAGGCACCATATTCCTTGGTGTTTTAGACCGATTCAATATCATCGTAAAAATCTGATTTTATATTAGGGTCTAACACACGTTAGAAGAATTTTATTTTTTATTTACAAACACGTTTTTAGGCTTTATTTCGTAAAAATAAAAACAAGTATGATAACAAGTAGGAAAATAAATATTTTAGCTGCTGTTTTATTCCTGAAAAAATATCATATTTTTATAAAAATTTTATTTATCAAGGGTATTTTAAACAATACATAAATATTTTATGATTGTAATTAATATGTCATAGTTAATATTAAAATGATATATAAAACTGTATAAATAAGGACAAAAAAACAAGTGTCATACTTATCTTGAAAAGCCAAGTAATTAAAGATAATTATATGAATATAATCTATTCAGGGTGTACCTTATGTCATTGAAATCTGAACCTCCAATTCACATTGGGGTGAAGCTTCCGGGTAATCATCCACAGCTATTAACGGGTTTAGATACCTGGCTGCAATTAGGATTAATATCTGACGGGCAGGTGAGACAAATATGTCAGGAATATTTATCCTGTAGATTGGTTCAAATACCAAAATATATAGAAGAAAATAAACCTCATAAATTACAATCTAAACTAGTATCAGTTGATTCATTTACTGATAGCAAAAAAAATAGAAAAACATCAGTAGCACCAAGTTTTGTTAGTTCAGTTTTGCAATCATTACTAGCAGAATTAAGCGTTAGATGGCTGTTATTTTTAGGGATGTTTTTAGTTGTACTATCCTCTGGAGTACTAGCTGCCAGTCAATGGGAAAGGTTTCCAGCTTCCGGACAGTATAGTATTTTATGGGGTTATAGTTTAACTTTCTGGATTGTTAGTTTTTGGGCTGGAAAACAGAAAAATCTGAAATTAACTGCGGGTACCTTATTAGTCGTAACGCTACTTTTGATTCCGGTTAATTTTTGGGCAATAGACAGTTTTAAATTATGGCATCATCCATTTGACTGGGGTGTTGTTGCATTTGCATCTATTAGTTTGACTTTTATTACTAATTCTCTATGTAATAATTCTTTATTCATTAAATTTTTTCCAATTGGGAAACTATATTTCTTAAATCTTATTGGTCTAAGCTACTTACATTGGGGTTGGAGGATTCCCGGTGTACCCATATTAGTAGTTTATATTGCCACAATCGGAACTGCTGCTGCAACTGTTTTACAAATTACTCAAAAACAGAATATTCAGAAACAAACTGCTCAAAAACCGACTGCTCAAAAATCAACTACTCATCAGCAACAGCTAATCAGAAAAAGTGAGGGGAAAATAGTATCTAATGCTAATAAGTCTGTTAATGAAAATATTAACGAGCCTGTTAGTCAAAGAGAAGCAAATATTACAAATATAAATGATATAAATATAAATACAAATTCAAAAAATAACTTAGATATAGGTTTACCCGCAGCAGTCATTGTATACAGTCTTGTGGTACTATTAGTGCGGGCAATTTTTGTTGTTAGCGTAGATATTACTCAGTTGGGTTTAGCTGTAGGTATCTGTGGTTGGTTAATAGCTTGGTTGGGTCTAAATTCTCAAGGTATTCAAAAAGAAGACCAGCAAGAAACTAAAAAACCAGAGACTAATCAGCAAAAAAATAAGATTCCGAAAAAAACAAAAACAGGTGAATCAGTACCATCTCTTACCCTTCCTTGGCAGTTCATTGGTGGTATCTTAATATGTTTTGGTTGGTTTATTAGTTTTGATAACCATCCTGTACAAGCTTTTGCAGTTAGTGGTTTAGCTGTTTGGTTTTTCCATACTCGCTTACAGAAATATAGTCTCAGAGCAGATTTAGCTGCTATATTTTTTACCGGGTTGCAATCACTTTGGTTGGGTTGGCGTTTAGTACCAGTGGACTTGCGATCGCTTATAGTTAAGGTTGCAGCAGATATTACTAACACTCAGCCAGATTATTGGTTGTTGTTGAGTTTGGCAATATTTCCTTACATTATTGCGATCGCAGTATTTTCGGATAGGTTACATCTGGAAGGAAGAACTAAGTTAGCGCAGTTTAGTGAACTATTAAATTTCTCTCTGGGTTTATTATTAACTTTTATTTCTCTACTTAACCCTACACTACGTTCTCTGAATTTACTTTTATCCACCACTACTTTAATTATTGTCAGCAGTCGATATACTTTCAGTTACGATAAACGATTATGTAAGTTACCACGAATACTTCCATATTTAACCCATATTGCAACTATATTGGCAATCTGTTCTTGGGTAGATTTATTTTTACCGAAACTTGCATCACACCATTGGGCAGTGATTTTATTAGTTTTAATGGTTGCAGAATGGTTATTTAGTGTTGGTAATGGTGTTTGGAGAAGGAGCGGGTGGTATATCGGTTTTGGGCTAGCATTATTAAGCTTTACTCTTTTGTATAATTATTTGCATAGACCTATAGGTTATGAGAGTTGGGGACTTACCTGGTTGGTCACACCTATTACTCTGACAGCTATTTCTACTAGAGGTGAAAATTTATTCCGTAAGGTTAATCTCCAGTCTAGCGTTACAGCTTTATGTATTGCACAGCTATTAACTTTTCCGGTTCAGGGGATTAGATTAATCGGTTTGGGTATAGCTACGATTTTGATGTATGTAAATACCGGATATTTGAAAGTTAAGTTAAATGCTGTCATTACCGTTGGTTTTAGTATTGCCTTTCTGGCAACTTTTCTATGGGATAATATTTTAGGCATATCCTTTGAAAATTGGCTGTTAATTAACTCAGTTACAATTCTCAGTTTGTGGGGATTACACAAAGCTCTCTTGAGATGGAATAGAACGGGAGATAATCAACCACAAAATCATCAATTACTTCATCTATATACAAGTGCAATCAATTATTGGGCTATATTTCTATGTGGATTAGAAATATTTTTACTATCTTGTTTTACAGCTTTAAGTTACACAAGCTTTAATTATACAGGTTTAAGTTCCACAGGTTTAACTTTCGTCCCATCAAGTTTAACCTCCTTAATTTCCGCCTCTATAACTTTACTAGCTATATTTATAAACAGTTGGAACTCACCAAGTAACTGGAATTTTTATGGTATTGCTTGGTGTTTAGAACTAATTGTGGCTCAGGGACTGACATTTGGCAAAACTTCATTTGTCAGAATAGCAATTGCAAATATTTTATTAGGTTTAATAGTTCAACTTTTCGGTGAATGGTGGAAACGCAAACATAGTTTAAATCATCTTCCCCCACGTTGGAATATATTACCTTTAGCCTATGGTTTATTCGGAATTATTCTCCGCTTCGGTACCTTTGAAAATTGGACTGGTTTATCTTCTTTACTAGTATCTTTGATTATCATTGGTATTGGAAGACGCGATCGCAAATTAAAGCCTTTGCTTTACTTGGGTCTGTTTGGTGTATCCATATCAGTCTACGAACTCCTTTTATACCAGATATCCCAAGCTTCGGGAGATACCTTTGGTGATGCTTTTATAATTATGGCAGCTTTGGGTGCAAGTATTATGAGTACCTATCGAATTTTATCACCGTGGCTGCGCAGTTCTTTGGGTCTGAGTTCCTTGGAGATAAAAACAATATCTCACATTCATTGGGGTTGGAGCAGTGCTTTACTTATAGGTGCAATTCCTACTCCGGTTGCACAGAATCCTTTAGCATTTGGTATAGGTTTAGTATTAGTACGTTATGCCATATTTCAAGGGAAAGTTTCTATTAATTTAAATTCTGTTAATTCAAATTCTGTTAATTCAAATTTTGTTAATTCAGACTCAGAATCTACACAACCAGACCCTATAAAAAAACTTAAAAACCCCAAAACTAAAAACTTTAAACTTGAAGACCTTAAAATCAATGAAATCTGGATTTATATTGGTTTAATAGAAGCATATTTAATTAGTAACTACTTTTTAAAAACACCAATCGGTCAATTATTTACAGATATATTACCTCCTTTACAAGCCGGAATTATTTGTGTAATTTCTTACTTTCTCTATATTTTACCTTGGCAGAAGTGGAGTTGGTCAAAACAACCTTGGCAAAATACTTCATACGTTTTACCACTAGTATTTATCTATTTAACCAGGTTAGAAATTTATCCAATTACCTTACTTATAGTTGCGGTATTTTACGTATTTTTAGCTGTGATTGCCAAAAAATTCCGCACCACCTATATTAGTTTACTCTTATTAAACTGGGCACTATGGAAACTTTTGATAAACCTACAATTTACAGATACTCAATGGTACGCTACTTCCATAGGATTATCTTTACTCTATATTGCCCAATTTGACAGCCATTTAAAATTACCAGAACAGAAAGAAACCAGACACCTGATACGCTTGCTAGGAACCGGAATAATTTGCATTTGGGCAACATTATTCCATCAAGATAACCCCCTTATACCCGGAACATTAAATATTATTGCTATATTTGCCGGTTTAGGACTACGAATAAGAGCATTTCTTTACATAGGGACAGCTGGATTCTTAGCCACAAGTTTTTATCAACTGGTCCTATATATAGGACGCTATCCCTTTATCAAATGGATTGTAGGCTTGATTATCGGAATTATATTTATTGCGATCGCGGCAAATTTTGAAAATCGTCGCACTCAAGTTAACTCTTTGCTACGCAATACTAATAATCAACTTAGCAGATGGGAATAGTAAAATTTATCAGATCTAATTTATGAGACCTAATTTATGACACCCAATTTATAACAACTGATTTCTACTTGTATAAACCTTTTACCCACTCCCATTCTTTCATTAACCCCGCCTTTAAAGAAACCTGGGGCTGATAACCTAATATCTTATTAGCCTTGGATACATCAGCAGCCGTATGACGAGCATCTCCTTTAGCTTTCTCAATGTACTCCCTTTTAATAGATTTACCGACAATTTCCTCAATGGTGTCTAATATCTCAGTTAATACTACTCTACTACCACCACCAATATTAAATACTTCCCCTACAGCAGATTTTACCCCAGCAGCAGCAATATTAGCCGCGATCGCATCGGTAACAAAGGTAAAATCCCGGGTTTGTTGTCCATCTCCATAAATAGGTATAGCTTTATCCTCTAAAATTGCCTTGAAAAACTTATGAAATGCCATATCTGGTCGCTGTCTGGGTCCATAAACTGTAAAATAACGTAAAGCTACAAATGGGACGCCAAAGTTTTTATGATAGAGTCCACACAACTGCTCTGCTGCAAGTTTAGTAATACCGTAGGGTGACACCGGATGAGGACAAATACCCTCATGGGTCGGTAGAGTCGCAGCATCACCGTAAACGCTAGAGGAAGAAGCGTAAATAAGTCTTTTCAAACTAGTTGTACTTTTGGCAGCTTCTAAGATAACTTGAGTAGAATCAAGATTTCTTTTCGTATAAGAACCAAAACCCTCACCCCAACTTGCCCTTACCCCCGCCTGGGCTGCTTGATGATAAACTAAATCCACATCTTGCAGTAGAGATTTCCAATCTAAAAGTTGAATATCTTTCTCAATAAGCTGAAAATTATTCTTCCCTGCGGCTGTAGCGATATTTTTCCGCTTTAAAATAGGGTCATAATAATCATTTAATTCATCAATACCTATTACTTCTTTCCCTTCCTCCAATAACTTATCTACCAGAGTAGAACCAATAAAACCCGCAGCCCCAGTAACTATAACTTTTGTCATAATTTTTTTGACGATAATATCCAATTGTTATTTTTCTTATTTATCGTACATTTACTATTTAACCTTGTTTTGCATTAGGCAAGTCATTGTGCAATTTTAAAGGTCAAACTATCCAAAATGATTCAAGTTAAGGTATTTGTGAATTTACCCGTAACTTTGTCGTCAATAACACCATAACCCTGTGCCGTAAAGCAACTTTATTAAAAGTTGATTTATAGCAGATAATTTTTGAATACTTTTTAAGGCATTATTCCACGGTAAAAACATCCTAAAAATTCTGTCTAATGTCCTGATTAGATAGTTATCCAGAAATTTTCGGTAATTATATGGAGCTAAGCGGACTCGAACCGCTGACTTTCTCAATGCCATTGAGACACTCTACCAACTGAGTTATAGCCCCGGATTTTATAGCTTTAATGAAGGGTAAAGTTATAGGAACTTTATATTCTCTTAATCAATCTACTCTTGTCAACCCCTCGATTTCTCATCTTCCATTGCTTGGATTGACGACTTAGGATTTCCTGCTCTAGTTTCTGAGACTTAAAAATTTCATATTCTGGGAAAATAGATAATTAGTGAATCAGTTAGATAATCATCAAACCAACATTACCTTAATCTCAATAGATGCATAAAATCAAATCAATTAGAATCAAATAATTAAATAATAATTAAATAATAAATTAATGTTTGAAATTTCATTATGAGATATTAAGTAGGTATCCCATACAGTCACCCATCAAGAAGTAAACCACCATCATTGCAGCAGCAGCAGAGGCAACAAGTAATCCTGCCAACATTAAGGAAAACTCCTTACATTCCACAGCCCTTTCCATTAAATGTAGCGACCAAGCTACCAGCGCTACATCAAAAACCAAAATTGGTATCAACATACTTTACGACCTAAAATATTAACTATTGTTAATTTATATTAACATTCTCTCAAAGATTGTGTTACGCAAACAATCGGTAGTAAATCAATTTTTTACTATTTAATATTTGCTTAAGAAGTGTAAATTTTGAAAACCTTTATAGGCTGTCTCTAACTATTACTTGATGCTGTTGTAAGTAACCTTTTATTTGCGCCACACTGAGTTGTCCGTAATGTAACAAAGACGCAAGTAATGCAGCTTCAGCCTGACCTTCAGTTAATGCGGCATGTATATGCTGACAATTACCAGCACCACCGGAAGCAATCACAGGAATTTGAACTGCCCCCGCGATCGCGCTTGTTAATTCCAGGTCATAACCAGCTTGGGTTCCGTCAGCGTCCATACTTGTAACTAGCAGTTCTCCAGCACCACGTTTTTCTACTTCCTGTGCCCATTCCAGAGCATCTATACCGGTGTTTTCTCTCCCACCTTTTACATATACATCCCAGCCAGGATTATTTACATCCTGCCTGCGTCTAGCATCAATAGCAATCACTATGCATTGATTTCCAAAGCGATCGCTGGCTCGATCAATTAAATCGGGATTACGTACCGCCGCAGAATTAATACTAACCTTATCTGCCCCGGAACGTAACAGATTTTTAACATTTTCTAATGTTTGTACTCCGCCACCCACAGTTAATGGGATAAAGACCTGCTCTGCGGTTCGGTAAACAACGTCAAGAATTGTATCTCGGTCTTCATGAGAAGCTGTAATATCTAGAAACACTAACTCGTCAGCACCAGCTTCATTGTAAACCTTTGCTAATTCTACTGGGTCTCCTGCATCTTTGAGGTCAACAAAGTTAATTCCTTTCACAACTCTTCCCGCCTTGACATCTAAGCACGGTAAAATTCTCTTAGCTAACATATGAAATTTTGAAACTCCTGAGTAATAACCCGGATTTTAAATTTTAAAGCCGACTGCCTATTTTAGAGCAAAAAAATAGGCATCCGTATTTTTACTCGATTAAATAGCATACACGATAAAAGCTACAAATGAAAAAATAGATATGGCAAAGAGATAGAAAAATACAAAGCATAAATAGACCAACTCAATATCTAGCAACTCACCACCGAAGTTATGAGGAGTATTACTTAATTTCTATTGATAGGAATTTATTTATAGGACTTTTGCTATTGGAAAAGAAAGGACTTGCAGTCCTGAGTTGATTCGATGCGAACCTTGCAAAATTCATATGAGAAAGTAATAAAAATAAATTTTAATTTTCATCAGTTTATTAAATACTTAAATAAGTAAATAATATATACATAACCATAAAATGAATAATAATCCTGGGTAATTAGCAATAAATATAAATTAAATTTCCATCTGTATATCTTAATCTGGCGTTGATGATGCCGCTCTTTTAATTCTGAGAACACAAGCAGTAATAGAACCGCAAAGTTATGGCGATTATCTCCTCGAAGAAACAACCCTCTGAACCGAACAAAGAGCCTAATGGTTCTTCAAAGAAGAGAAAACAAAGGGTAGTAGCAAAAGTTGAGAATAAAGAAGTTGAGAATCAAGAAAATCTTTTGCAACCTGAAGCTGCCAATGAAGAAGAAGTCAAACCAGAAGAGAGTATTCGTCCTCAACGCTTTGCTGATTATATCGGACAAAAGGACTTAAAGGATGTCCTTGATATCGCAATTAAAGCAGCCAAATCCAGAAGCGAAGTTCTAGACCACCTGCTATTGTATGGTCCCCCCGGACTCGGTAAAACCACAATGGCGATGATTTTAGCATCCGAGATGGGAGTTGATTGTAAAATAACCAGTGCCCCAGCTTTGGAGCGTCCCAGAGATATCATGGGACTACTAGTAAACCTTAAACCCGGAGATATCATCTTCATTGATGAAATCCATCGTCTTTCCCGGATGACAGAAGAGATACTGTATCCAGCAATGGAGGATTATCGCTTAGATATTACCGTCGGTAAAGGTGCTGGTACCAAAACTCGTAGCATTAACCTATCTAAATTTACCTTAGTCGGCGCAACCACAAGAGCCGGTGCTCTGACATCACCACTACGCGATCGCTTTGGTTTAATTCAAAAGTTACGGTTTTATGAGGTTCCCGAACTGACTCAAATTATTCTCAGAACTTCCGAGTTGTTAGATACAAATGTTACCGAAGATGGAGCTGAAGAAATTGCTCGGCGATCGCGGGGGACTCCCCGGATAGCAAACAGACTGCTCAAGCGAGTCCGGGATTATGCCCAAGTTAAATCATTCAGTGAAATCAAGCAGAGTGTGGCATCAGAAGCATTGCAATTATACCAAGTAGACCCCTGTGGTTTGGACTGGACGGATAGAAAGATGTTAAGTGTGATGATAGAACAATTTAACGGCGGTCCGGTAGGATTAGAAACCATCGCAGCAGCAACTGGGGAAGACGCTCAAACCATTGAGGAGGTTTACGAACCTTACCTAATGCAAATCGGTTACCTACAGCGCACCTCTAGAGGAAGAACTGCAACTCCCACAGCTTATAAACATTTAGGTTTTACACCACCCACTCAACAAATGTCGTTGTTAGGAGATAACGGGTAATAGATGAGGATTGAGGATTGAGGGTTGATAGATGATGGATTTTATTAAAAAACACCAACTAACAATCAATAATTAACTAAGGGATTTCCAGAAAATAAAATAAATACCCATCGTACTAGCTCCCAGAACTTCCGGAGCAGTTAGCGGGACGGGGATCTATAGGGTTCGGTTAAACATTAGTCACGGAGTAAAGGAGCGAGGGAACTGTTAGTTGATGGTTGTTAGTTGAACTATCTTTTTCTACTCATTCGTAATTACTTACGATCTCTCAAAAATCTTTCTCACTTAACTGCTATTACATTCTGGAGGGGGTTTGGGGGACGCAGTCGTCCTCCCAATCGGGGGTTTGGGGGATTCTCCCCCAATTCTTCAATTTTTCAAAATATAAGTAAATTTTTGCTTATCCGAACTGTATTGATAATTAACCAAAAATCACTTTAAATGACCCAACAAATAATCCAAGTAGATGCATTCACCAACCAACCTTTTAAGGGGAATCCTGCTGCTGTTTGCATTCTTGATGCTCCCCTGGATGAAGAATGGATGCAAAATGTAGCTTTGGAGATGAATCTGTCTGAAACTGCATTTTTGCTCAAGCAAGAGGATGGATTTAATTTGCGCTGGTTTACTCCTACTCAGGAGGTACCATTATGCGGTCACGCTACTTTAGCTAGCTCTCATGTTTTATTTCTTGGAGGGTTTTTAAAAACCGATGAAACAGCTCGTTTCCATACTAAGAGTGGTTTATTAACTGCTGAAAAAAAAGGTGAGTGGATTGAGTTAAATTTTCCAGCCAATTTTTCTGAGATTATGGAAACTCCGCTCAAATTAAGCACAGCTTTAGGAATTGCAGGGAATAAAATTAAAACAGTTGCCAAAAACTCTTTGGGTTATTTAGTAGAAGTAGATTCAGAAGAGTTAGTCAGAAATATGCAGCCAAATTTTACTCTGTTAAAAGACCTATTTCCTCAAGTTATTGTCACTAGTCCGGGTAAGGATAATTCCGCATATGATTTTGTCTCCCGTTTCTTTGCTCCAGGTCTGGGTGTTAATGAAGACCCGGTAACAGGTGCTGCTCATTGCTGTCTAGCTCCATTTTGGCGAAAAAAGTTAGGAAAAGATGACTTTATCGGGTATCAAGCATCTAGTCGTGGTGGATTTGTGAAGATAAATTACGATGGTGGGGAGCGAGTTTATCTTCAGGGTCAAGCTGTTAGTGTAATGCAGGGAGAGATTTTGTGATTAAATATAAAGTTGATTAAGTCAAGACTTGATTGCGAACTACGTGTTTACCTACGAAGCGACCGTAGGATAGATAGCCGTGAAAGGGTTGTTGCAAAGATTAGTTATCCCCAAGCCTTGTTTTTGATTATGAGTAAGTAATTCCTATAAGTAGAAAGTTGATTAATACGACTTTAGGCGGAAGTCATACATTATTAGTCCAACTGAGTTGGACTTTGTTTCTGGGTAGCTCTACCCTTTTAGGGTAAGAGCGTTATATGCAGCCTACCATAGAGCTGATATTTGTAAATATATTTGAATCATTTTAATATCAATCGAAAAGATATCAAAAATATGAGTCAGAAACTAGAGGAAATTTACAATTTCGTTGAAATATCTGATATTTTGGCAACTTCTGGACAACCCACACCTGAAGAGTTTTCAGAAATTAAAAATAATGGCTATGAAATCATCATCAATTTAGCCCTGGCTAATTCTAGTAATGCTCTACCTAATGAAAGAGAAATCATTGAGTCTTGTGGGATGGAATATGTTCATATACCTGTAGTGTGGGAAAATCCTACTAGGGAGAATTTCTCAGAATTCCGAAATATTATGGAAGTCAATGCTGACAAAAAAATGTTTGTTCATTGTGCTGCCAATAAAAGAGTATCTGCTTTCGTTTATCTTTATAGATTATGTGAAGGTGTCAGGGAGGAAATTGCCAAAGTCGATTTAGATAAAGTGTGGACTCCTAATCCAATTTGGCAAAATTTTATTGATAAAGTAGTAAATGACTATTTCAATGATTAAGGAATTTTCCACAATTTAAACTACCAGGACACTATAAATAAAGCACAATGGCTAGTAAATTAGTTACATTTCCCCTGCTCCCTTGCCTTATAACGATATGAACCGTACCTCACCTAGATGAAATTGGCTGTATATTCTAAGGGAGCAAACCTGGCACCCCAAAAGTTGGTAAAATTATCTTCCCCAAACCACCTTAATGATTATCTGGCAAGTTGACTTTTATCGTCGTCCTCAGCAAGATTCCACCCAACAAATCTGGGAATTATTAATCTGTGACCCTGAACTTAATTTCAAATATGAAGCAACAGTTCCTCAATCTGATGTAAATTCCACTTGGATTACTAACCAGTTTCAAGAAGCTTCTTCACAATTACCAGATATCATTCAAATTTTTCGTCCCCAGTCTCTTAACTTAGTTACCCAAGCAGGAAAAAACTTAGGTATTCAAATAGAAGCAACTAGACGTACCCAAGCTATTAAAAAATGGTTACAGGAGAAAAAACATTTTCCCTTCCTAGATAAACCACCTCCACTACCCCTACCGGAAAATCTTTGGGGTGAAGAATGGCGTTTTGCAACTATTAACGCTAGTGATATTACCGATACCTTTGCCGAACGTCGAATTCCTGTTTTAGAAATACCAGACTTTTTACTTCCAATTAATTTAGGTTTAGCTTCCACCACACTAATACCAGGAATGGTAATTTTTGGTGGTAGAGGATCAATGCGTTTAGCCAGATGGTTAGAAGAAATCAAACCTGTAGAATTAACTTATATTCCTGGTCAACCCGACGGTTTAGTCTTAGAATCAGGCTTAGTAGACAGATGGATTATTGCCACCTTTGAAGACCCAGAAGTTGCGATCGCAGGAAAAAAATATCAGCAGCGAAAGCAAGAAAGTCAGGGTCTGCATTTCTTATTAGTACAACCAGATGATTCGGGAATGACTTACAGTGGTTTTTGGTTGCTCAAAGCACCAGACTGAAAAATGAGCACCTGGTAAATTCAGTAAAGCAGTAAATGAATTCTCAGAATCATCAACAGAGGTTGAAACTACCTTCTCAATTTTGGATTGTTACTTCCATCGCTTTCATCAATTCAGTTAGCTTTACTATTATCATTCCCCTACTGTATCCCTACGCAAAACAATTTGGTTTAAATGATTTACAGGCAAGTTTAATTACTACAGCTTATGCAGTTGCTCAATTTATCGGTACGCCTATCTTAGGTAAATTGTCTGATAAAATGGGTCGTAAATCGATATTAATTATTAGTTTATCTGGTACAGTAATTGCTAATATTCTGGCTGCTTTGACACCATTTGTCTGGTTATTTTATTTTGCACGTATTCTGGATGGTTTGACCGGTGGAAATACTTCTGTGGCAACTGCTGTCATTAGCGATATTACCACAGCCCAACAGCGTGCCAAGGCTTTTGGAATTTTTGGAGCGACCTTTCGTTTAGGTTTTGTTGCAGGTCCAGTTCTAAGTTATCTAGCACAACAGTTACCTCCCTTACCGGGTATAACTCCCTTGGGTATGAGTTTTATTTTTGCAGCAATCATGGCTTTAATTGCAACTATATCCACGATTTTTTTATTACCGGAAACTTTACCAGCAAAAGCTAAGGGTAATTTTAACATTAGCTGGAATGATTTTGGCTTTATTAAAGTTTTTCAGTCGGTGAATCGTCCCAAACTTGGTAAGTTATTTATACTAACTTTCTTAAGTGGTACTACTTTTACAATTTTCGCCTTCGCATTTCAACCTTTTATTGTCAATGTACTTGATCAAGATGCCAAAACTCTAGCTGTCATATTTGCTTTGGTGGGAATATTAGGTTTCATTTCTCAAGTATTGGCTTTAGAACCACTCCGAAAAAAATTAAATTTGATAGATATCTTATCTTGGGCATTAATAATTCGAGGAATAACCTTTTTATTGATTCCCACTTTTCCCACAATGGGGTCATTCTTTATAATTATTAGCGTTTTTGGTTTAGTTAATTCCTTTCCCATGCCTTTAATTGACTCTATTTTATCTTTAAACAGTCATAAAACAGAACAAGGGGAAATACTAGGAACCAATTCCTCTTACTTGAGTATAGCTAATGCCCTTGGTCCTTTTATTTCTGGTCTACTAGTGAGTAATGGTTACTTAATTCCCTTTTGGGTAACAGGAGTATTGACTTTACTTACAGCTTGGTTTGCAATCAGCTTAAAGTCTGAATTTAAATGTCAATCGAAATCAGCCATATAAATTACTGATCCGAAAACACAAGTTAAGCCAAATTTAGTTAAATTAAATCAACTTTAATCAACTTTAATTAAATATGTAAAAATTTAGTTTAATCTTTGTTCACAAAATAAATTAATTGAATTTCAGTCACTGAATATTCAGGGTTAGCGCTTTAAGTATAAACTATAGCGCGTTCAGGTTCTAAAAGTGGTGCATTTACTAATAATTATTGTATATGAGGTTTAATCAGTCAAATTTTGACATCCGTCTTTCATGGGGAAAAAATGGAGTTACACAACTATCACCCATCAGTGATGTAGTAATCATTGTCGATATTTTTTCCTTTTCTACCTGCGTTGAAATTGCTACTAGTCGAGGAGCAGTTGTATTCCCTTACCGGTGGACAGATAGTTCAGCTGACGAATTTGCTGTATTGGAGAACGCACAACTAGCTAAAAAGCGCGGTGAGAGTAATAATTATCATTCCTATTATTCTCTCTCTCCAGCTTCCTTAATAACAGCTAACCAAAACACTCGCTTAGTACTTCCTTCCCCCAATGGTTCCTCCTTAAGTTTAGCCACAGGTAAAACTAAGACAATTGCTGGGTGTTTGAGAAACTGTCGAGCTGTTGCGATCGCGGCAATGGATTACGGTAAAAGTATAGCAGTCATAGCCGCAGGGGAAAAATGGGAAGATGGCTCTCTGCGTCCTGGATTTGAAGACTTATTAGGTGCAGGAGCTATTATTCATTATCTTAAAGGTCGTTTGTCTCCAGAGGCACAGGCTGCAAATATGATTTATAGTAATAGCCAAGCTAGTGTAAAAGATTTATTGAGTCAATGCGATTCTGGTCAAGAATTAATTGAACGTGGATTTGAATGTGATGTTTATTTGGCATCAAAGTTAAATGTTAGTACTTGCGTTCCTATTTTGGTTGATGGAGGCTATAGAAAGCAATTTTAACTGTCTTCTCAGGGACTTCCGATTAATGAAACCAGGAAAAATGCGATTCCCTGACAGTTATCGCATTTTTTTATCCGATAGTTAGTCCATGAAAAATTGACTATGCAAAAATTGCATCAAAATTATTATTAAATGTATCGACCCTATTCCAGAAAACCACAGCTAATAAGTCATCTCCATCAAAAACTTGAACACCATCGGCACTATTAGTAAAATTAAGCTGATTTGTATTTTCAACTTGCAAAGTGGTTGCACCTAATTGGAAGTTTTTAATAGTATCATAACCAGTTCCGGTATCCAAAATAACTGTGGCTTCACCAGAACCTAACCAAACAGTATCAAATCCAGAGCCACTATCTATTAAATCTCCACCACCATTAGCATAAATGATATCGTTGCCATCACCAGTTATAATCTTATCGGCTTGAGAGCCACCGTAAATAATATTATTACCATTGCCACCTAGAATAGTATCTTCACCACCATTCCCATAGATGGTATCATCTCCTTCCCCACCATCGATATTATCAGCATCGGCAGTACCAAAAATCTGGTCGTTACCATCTTCATCTACAAAATCGACGAAACCTGCCATATCTTCACCAATAATCTGGTGTACCCGACTAGTTGGATGATACTCGTCCCAAAAATAATATTCATCAGGTGACGAATCAGCAGGAGATTCAATGGGAAAAACAGGTTGATATGGATCGTCAATATTAGTTAAACCATAGTTTTGGGGATTAGAACGAATTTCATTGCTAATATCAACGTGGTCATACAAAGCAATTTCAACGTCTAATTCCTGCTCCTGTGCTTGCAATTCTTGAGGAAGAAGATCATTGACCTCTTGTGTAAATAAAGCAGCTTCTTCGGCTTGTCCAAATTCTATAGTACCAGGCAAAATACCAAGGTCTGAAGAGTTAACTACAAAAAACTGTTCTGCACCTAATGTTGATAGCTCAGATATTCCCTCTAGGATATTCTCTACAGTCTGGGTTGCTAGCTCTTCGATTGTTCCAGGTAAACCAAAGTCAGCGTATTCAAAAAAATCGTTTGCAGAAATAAAGATAAAGTAAAGTGCATCAGAATCAGCAGCTTTTCCTGAAAGTTCTGTGGAAAACTGGTCTATTTGACCAAACAACCCTGTATTTTCAAAAGAATCGAGCCAGCTATAATAGTTTCCATCACCACTTTTCGCACCACCAACTGCATAATCTGTTAAATAAACCCCAAGGTTTTCAGACAACACTTCAACTGCTGTTGGTCCATTAGTCCAGCGTCCTTGGGGGTCGTACAGTCCTAATTCCGGGTCGGCTGGTAAAATAAAAGAATCAGTCACACCAGCATTTACTGCATTAGTTGAAATTTCCAAAGATAGCCCATCATCTGAATAACTGTCTCCGAAAGCGTAAATCTGAGAAATTGATTCATCATTTAAGGAGATATTATCTTCTGGGTTGTTATTCATTGTTTCTTTTGCAGTGTTGTTTTTTATACGGATTAATTACTAAAGTAAAAAAAATTAAGAATTAAATTAAACCCTGTCTACGTTGAAACTTAGAGTTCCTAATTCTCTCGACGCTTCAAGCTCCTTGGGAGGAATTCAAAATTCCTGCATACCCTACGAGAAGGTTTTCAAGGAAGAAAATTCAAATTTTTAAATTCCGGTATTATTACCTCATCGATGTAGCTTGGTTCTCTGTAGAAAATATAGAGAGAAGAGAGAGGGACTTGAATGTTTTTTCTTTTTCCCACGGATGCAGCCTACTTCCCCGCAGTGTATAAGGGAACTTGTATCCATTTCATTTTTTGGTCATTAAGACCTTATGTTGCAATCCCCAGGTCTTGATAGAAAACTAGGGTTCTCAAAGTAGACGTATTTAAATTACCGAAGTAAGAAAGTTTAATAATTAAATTAATAATTAACTACTGAAAAACTTTTAGCTTATTGGAAGTTAATTTTATATCAATAATTAATACACTTTAAATATAAGTAACAATACGTCTATCTGATGTAAAAAGTTTATAAAGAATATCTAGGATGCTTTCCTAAATTTTACGACTCTGAGGTCATAAAATCGGGTACAATGATTTCTGCTCTAAAGTCAGGTATTAAAATCTTATTTAATGCATAGGCAAAACAAATATATAGAAGAAGAAGCCAATTTCAATATGGCAAGTTGAAGAATATCCAATCTATTAATTAATTCCCAGTAATCTATCGTTAATCAAAAATACTAAAAATAGAACAAATAGAGACTTTCCTAAATAGATAGCAACTCTAATTTTGGTTAGTACATTTATTCAATCTAGGAAATTTACAACTGAGCGATAGCTTTTTCAAGCATTTTCATTTTCATTTTGATTTTACAGCGATAATTTGGGTAAATTTTCCGTAATCATAATTGCTGCTAAATAGATAGCTATGTAGACTATATAGATTGAATTGTTTATGAGTTTTCAGAGCAGTTTTGTAAGGGTATTTTGAGGTGCTAAAGTGAAAAGTATTGGCATAATCGGCGGCGGACAGCTTGCACAGATGATGGGGGAAGCTGCGAAAAATTTGAATGTGAATCTGGTAGTGCAAACTCCCAGTCATGAAGATCCCGCAGCTCGTGTAGCTGACGAAACCATAATAGCTGCTGTCGGAGATTCCCATGGGACAGCTCGATTAGCCACCCATTGCGATGCAATTACCTTTGAAAATGAATTTGTTGATTTAGAAGCACTATCTAGGTTAGCAGAGCAGGGAATATGTTTCCGTCCCCGGTTAGAAGCACTTTCTCCCTTACTAGATAAATATGAACAACGCAGCTATTTACAAAAATTGGGTTTATCTGTACCAAAATTTATCGCTCTAGAATCTATTGACCTATATAAAGATGAGGATTTAAGTCAGTTAGGATTCCCTGTTGTTCTGAAAGCCCGGAGACATGGATATGATGGTCAGGGAACTGATATTATCAAAGACTTAGAGCAATTAAAAGCAAAGTTATCTCAACACGATCCCCTAACAGCTGCAAATACATTTTTACTAGAAGAATTTATTCCCTTCGAGAAAGAATTAGCCGCGATCGCCACCCGTGGGATTGATGGAGGTATAGCTATATATCCAGTTGTGGAAACCCAGCAAGAACAGCAAGTGTGCAGACGAGCGATCGCACCGGCGGACATATCAGATGATGTCAACGCAAGTATCCAACAAATTGCTGAAACTTTACTAAATAGTTTACAGGTTTTAGGAACTTTTGGAATTGAATTATTTTTAACTAAAGACCATCAAATCTTAGTTAACGAAATTGCTCCCCGGACTCATAACTCCGGACACTTTACTTTAGATGCTTGTTATACCTCTCAGTTTGAACAGCATTTGCGAGCAGTTTGTGGTGAACCACTCGGTAATACCGAAATGATTTGTCCAGCTGCTGTGATGGTTAACTTACTGGGGTATGAAGATTCAAACAGCGAGTATATAGAAAAACGTCGAGCAATCGCAGCAATACCCCAAGCAAGGATTCATTGGTATGGAAAAGTGCGATCGCGACCTGGAAGAAAGTTAGGTCATGTTACCGTTCTACTGGAAAATCAAAGTCGAGATGAAGCTTTACTTTATGCTCACAAGATTGAGTCTCTCTGGTATCCGGAGTAAGTGAGATTCATGGCTTTATAATTTTATCTTTTGCTGATAGTCAGACTAAGGTAGTATCCGTGACCATTTTCCACACCCCACCACTCACAAAAAAAACGACCCCCAGACGACCAATATAAAAAGATAGCCAGGATTTTCTGACAATACATACACAACAACTGAAGAAGGAAGCTATAATATTTTTAGTTTGCTACGACGTTGGTGACTGCCAGCAAGTTTTGTGATCTATGCTTGCAATGATAAGGGAACTGGTCGCGTCCGTGGCAGTAGACCGAGCTTGAACTCGGAAACTTTAAGCGAGATGCCAAGTACCCACCTGGATAAAACCAGGTCATAAACTTAGGTAAAACGGCGTTGCGGTGAACTAATTATTTGTAGCTCCTAGGGTCATTTGCTTGACTTGGGAGCTTTAACTTTAAATATAGGGATTATAGACAAAATTAAGTTTTAATTCATTTTTGAAAAAAAAAACAAAAATAGTCTGTCTGCGTCTATGGTTTCCAAGTAAAGGTAAATTACCTAAACTGCAATATAACAATGTATAGGAGCGGTACTTTTAGAACCTTGATAAGGACATGCTGATGGATTAAGCCCCAAGCAAACCTTTTGTGTTTCTTGACTCAGATTAAAATCTGAAATTCTTGCTACACAAAATTTTCATCTTAAAATAATTGTAACATTAATGATGTTATAAGATAAAGCCACAAGTCAAGTTCTAGTATAGGTTTTAAATATTGCACTTGCTTTTTGTTCTCAGAGAGTGACAAAACGGCGATAATCCCAAGTTGTGCCAAAGAAGATATGTAAAGAATAGACAAAACACTTTGTCAATTTCATGTTCTATCTTCTAATATACACAACCAAAAAAATCTGTAAGCTTTACGCCTTTTTAAACTTAAAACTAAAATTTGCCAGTCCTCCTAAACCATATGCTTACCATAGAGAATCAATAACAATAGTATTTATAGATTCTAATTTGTGTGTGGAGAAGAGTTAAAATCGCAAATATAAGGTTAAATTATCCTTAAAATAGAAAATAAATTGTTAAAGTATCCAGCCAATAACGTGTTTCCTGCTGCAATCTTCAAGTTAAAAAATGGCTTAACTTTTATACATCAAGAGATATCTACGACCCCTGTAGTGGTAGCAGATGTGTGGGTTAACGCTGGAGCTCTGCTAGAACCAAAACCTTGGTTTGGAATAGCACATTTTTTAGAACACATGATTTTCAAAGGAACTCATAAGCTAGCACCAGGAGTCTTCGATCAAAAGATTGAAAATCAAGGTGGTGTGACAAATGCTGCAACGAGTTATGATTATGCTCACTATTCCTTAACAACAGCGACTTCCTATCTACAGGATACTCTACCAGACCTGGGAGAATTGGTATTAAATGCAGCCATACCCGAAGACGAATTTGAACTAGAACGAGATGTTGTTTTAGAAGAAATCCGTCAAGCGAAAGATAATCCTGACTGGATGGGATTTCATGCTCTGAGTAAAGATGTTTATCGACATCATCCCTATGGACGTTCGGTATTAGGTACAGAACAAGAATTAATGCAGCATTCTCCAGAAGTAATGCGTCAATTTCATCACAGTCATTATCAACCGGAAAATACAACCGTAGTAGTTGTAGGGGGAATAGACCGAGAGAAAGCTTTAGATTTAGTAGACACTAACTTTCATAAATTTCCCAAACCAGTTAATATTCCTTCTCCAGAAATAGCAAATAAACCCGCAGCGATCGCTGAGATTCGTCGTTCTTCAATATGCTTACCTCAACTAGAGCAAGCCAGATTAATGATGGCATGGACTGCCCCAGGAGCAAATCAAATTGAAGAAGCTTATGGTTTAGATATGTTATCAGCAATACTCGCTCAAGGACGAACCTCGCGTTTAATTAGAGATTTGCGGGAAGAAAAACAGCTAGTACAGGCAATTTATAGTAACTTTTCATTACAGAGAGAATCAAGTTTATTTACTATTACAGCTTGGTTAGAACCGGAGAATCTAGAATTAGTAGAGTCATTAATTTGCCAGCATTTAGAAAGATTACATATAGCAAAAATCAGCAAACAAGAATTAGACCGTTCTAAAAGACTACTATGTAATGACTATGCTTTTTCTACAGAAACCCCAAATCAATTAGCGGGACTGTATGGTTACTATAGTACAATTGCTCAAGCAGAATTAGCTTTAGCCTATCCTCATAAAATCAAATCTTTTGACAGGGAAAAACTGCAAAAATTAGCCCAGAAGTATCTTTCTCCCTGTAATTATGTGATTACAATCGTTAAACCTGATTGAAAAATCATCAATTTGGAAAAAATAATTGAAAATTCCAGCATTCAAAATTCCTGGATACCCTACAGGAAATTCTAAGTAACAAAAATCAAGATACTAAAAAATCGAAACTAATAGTTCATCCTTCCGAATTCCCCCACTTCCTACAAAGCAAGAACTCCAGCAAGACTTAAGGACAGATTATAAATGACCATCTCGTTGCCAAAATCAACAATTCACCGTACTGTCCTAGAAAATGGGATCGTAGTATTAGTATCAGAAAATCCAACTTGTGATATTATCTCATCTCGAATTTTTCTACGTGTAGGGAGTTGTTATGAGCATCGAGAAAAAGCTGGTTTGGCTAATTTACTCTCCGCTGTCTTAACAAAAGGTTGTGATGGACTTTCTAGCTTCGATATTGCAGAAAAAATTGAAACCCTTGGTGCTAGCGTAAGTGCAGATACCACCTCTGATTATTTCTTATTTGCTCTCAAAACCGTTACAGCGGACTTTGCAGAAATTCTAGAATTATCAGCTCGAATTTTGCGATCGCCGACTTTTCCCGAATCTGAAGTTGAACTAGAACAGCGTATTGCACTCCAAGATATCCGTTCTCAACAAGAACAACCATTTGCGATCGCTTTTGAAAAATTACGACAAATTATGTACAAAGATCATCCCTACTCCATGTCAGTATTGGGTGATGAAAAAAGTTTAACAAATGTTAATTGCCAGGATTTAAAAGAGTTTTATCAAACTTATTTTCGTCCAGATAACCTGGTGATTAGTATTGCTGGTAAAATCGATACCCAGAAGGCGGTAGAGTTAATTAATCAAAATTTTGGTGATTGGAAAATACCTGCCAATAAACCATTCGCAAAATTAAATTTTCCCGAAATTAATCCCCAACCCCGACAGGTTATTTCTCCCCAACCCAGTCAACAATCTATAATTATGTTGGGTTATTTGGGTGCAAGCGTACATTCTCCTGAGTATGCTGCTTTAAAACTCATGTCTACCTATTTAGGTAATGGACTTTCTAGTCGTCTGTTCGTAGAATTACGTGAAAAAAGAGGGCTAGCTTACGATGTCTCAGCTTTTTATCCTACCCGCATATTCCCCGCATCATTTGTAGTGTATATCGGTACTGCTCCCCACAATACTAGTACAGCTTTCCACGGATTGCGTAAAGAAGTAGATGAATTGAGCAAGACACCCTTAGACCCAGAAGCATTGCAAGTTACCAAAAATAAGATATTAGGTCAATACGCACTCGGAAAGCAAACCAATGCTCAACTAGCTCAAATCTACGGTTGGTATGAAACCATTGGGTTAGGAATCGATTTCGATCGGAAATTTCAAGAAGATATTAACGCTGTTAGCGTTGCAGATATTTCAGCGATCGCACAAAAATATTTGTGGGAACCTTATGTATCATTGGTAGGTCATGAAGAAGCGGTTAATACTGTGTTTGTCGGTTAGTTTCTAACTATTCAGACAAACAGAGATAAACCAAGTGTAAACACGGCTATAAATACATTTTTAACTCCATAAATAGCACTATGATTGAAGATTAGAATACATAGGAATATTTTATGTAGATGTTATGAGGTATTATACTTTGCTTAACTTGATGAGTATTCGGATTTAACCATAAGTCGGTTAAAATTTCTGGAAATTAAGCTTAGTAGGTAAATGCGTAGATTGACCAAATACTTCATACTCAATTGATATAACCCTATCTTCTACTTATAGCTAGTTGTCTAAGACGTGGTAGAAAATGTACTATTAATTGGAGATAATCCGGGGGCAAAATTAATGAAAACCAGTAAAAAAGCAAGTAAAAATTTAAATAACAAATCAAGTATATTTAGTTACTTAGGCTCGCTGAAAGCATCACGTTTATTTCCTAAACATCTATTTCCTAAACATAAGCTTAATTGGTTGCTGTTATTCTCTTGCACACCAATGATAGTTGCTTCTGGTAATATAATGTCTATTGCAGCACCTCAAGAGATAGCACAAGCACTCCCCCAAAATGTTATCAATCGTCCAACTTTAAAATTAGGTAGCACAGGGCAATTTGTTACAGAACTGCAAGCAGCCTTGAAAATACTAGGTTTTTATCAGGGTGAGGTAGATGGAGTATATAAAGATAATACAGCCTTAGCTGTATCTCGCTTCAAACAAGCAGCAGGAATGAGTCCTAATGGAGTAGTTGATTCTAATACATGGGAAACTCTTTTTCCTAAACCATCTACACAGCAGCAAACAGCATCAATAAATCCCCCAAGAATAACTGGTGACTCTGGTATTAAGTTTCCTCAGCCCACAAATATACCTAATGCAACTACTATTGCTAATACTCGTATTGCTCCCAATAATACTACTCTGACAACGATTCCATCTTCAACGAATACCAACAACCGTAGAATTCCCACCCGAACACAAGCACCTCCGACGAATACCCCTTCACTAAGTCCTGCATTCCCCGAACCAAGACCAACACAACCAAGCAGAAGTACAACACCTAGAAGTACTGCACCCAAACCCAGAAGAACTACATCGAAAACCTCTCCAAAGAAGAGACCTTCTAATAGAACTACTACCACTACTAAAACTAAACCAGGTATTCAGTATACCTCCCAAGGTTTTCCGATTCTCAGACCTGGAATGCGCGGTTCTGAGGTGGTGGAACTTCAACAACAGTTGCGTAGATTAGGTTTTTTCAAAGGTAGTATTGATGGAGACTTTGGTCCAGTAACAGAAGAAGCTGTGAAAAAATTCCAAAGTCGTTTTGGATTGGAGTCTGATGGTGTAGTTGGTGGTGCAACTTGGCAATTAATCAAAAGAAAGTAGAGTTCTTAGTTTTGAGAGCTGAAATTAAGTTCTTAGCTTTCAATCTTAAGTCTTACATGGATGTTAAATAAATTAATAATACTTTAGAAATAAATACAAAATTTAAACATAACTCCACATCTTCGTGGCTAATAATTATTTTGCTCCCTGACTTCTAGACTGGGGGCTTTTTATAAAATTGACATACTCCCACGATTTAATGCCGATTTAAACGGAGATTCTGTTTCAGCACGTATGCGCGTAGAGGCAGAAGAATACCAAAAGTATAATAGAAATATTGTGCTATCTCCTCAACATCGTAAGATTGAAGAAATTCATCTTACCCCAGCTAAGAAATCAAAAAAATCTTTAGAAAAAACAGTAGCAATCGTAACAATAATTGGAACAGTAATCGGGACAAGTATCGCAGTTGCGACTTATGTAAGTAATAATTCAACCGTCTCATCTAGACAAAACTGTGACCCTGCTTACCCAGATTTATGCATACCTAAAGGTTCACCCGATTTACAATGTTCCGACCTTAAACAACGCAACTTCCAAGTCCTACCACCAGACCCCCACCGTTTTGACGGTGATGGTAACGGAATAGGTTGTGAGAAAAAGTAAGGTAATACTGCGCGATCGCCGACATAAATGTAGATTCTATAAGCTTCATAGCATTAATACCTTGTCGGTAATAGTTGTTAAAAAATCTTTTTCTTGTCTCTTCCTTACCATAATCTTGATATTTAATAGTACATAATTACTTTAAAAATAATTTGTTAGTTTAAATACATTGGTTTTTAGTCAAGATAGTGAAAATAAGTGCAGATATAGTATATTCTTTTTTTACATTCGGCTAATCTATCTATCAAGAGTTATGCGACACTTTTTATTAACTTGGCTTGGTACAGCTGCTGCTTTGCTGATAACTGCTCATATTTTAAATTCCATCAACTTGGGTTTTGAAGTTAAAGATTTTTTTACAGCAATAATTGCTGCAGGTGTTATTGGTGTAGTGAACGCTTTTATTCGTCCTATTTTGCGTTTTCTAGCACTTCCTGTCACCTTACTTACCTTTGGTTTATTTACATTTGTGATCAATGGTTTTACCCTTTGGCTAGCGAGTTACATAACTCCTGACAAATATGGTTTCATGATTCAAGGACCTCTTGCTGCTTTACTTGGTTCAATTGTTCTAGCAATTGTTTCTAGCGGTATAAATTACGTTTTGAGAGCAGTTTAAGTATCGTAACTTCAATGCTGATAGCTGGAAGTGAAGATTACTGAAAACTCCTGTAAAGTCCGGAAAATTCACACCCCTGGAATATCTAGATTCATCTTTAGACTCAGCAATCTCCGAAACCTAAATATCCGCGGGGGGTAATCATCCATTCTCCATGAGTGCGTGTACTCTGATTACCTATTAGAACTAAACTCAACATATCAACTGGAGTATCTAATAATTTACTCAAAGTCGTCAGAGTAACTTGTTCCTCCCGACGATATGCTGAGCGAACTACAGCTACAGGTGTTTCGGGTTTGCGGTGCTGGAGAAAAATGTTGACAGCGCTTGTTAATTGCTCGATACGAGTTTGGGATTTGGGATTATATAGAGCAGTGACAAAATCTGCCATAGCTGCTGCTTCTAAGCGTTTCTGAATGACTTCCCAAGGAGTCAGTAAGTCACTAAGACTAATTGCACAAAAGTCATGCATTAGTGGGGTTCCGACCCGCGATGCAGCAGCTTGTAGAGCGCTAATTCCTGGGAATACCTCCACCTGGGGTGTTTTTCCGTCCCAGCTATTGTTTTGCAGTTCTTCGAGTACTAAACCTGCCATACCGTAAATACCGCTATCTCCAGAGGATACAACTGCTACATTTAAACCCCAAGTTCCCAATTCAATTGCTCTAGATGCTCTTTGTCTTTCTTTAGTAATCGGTAGAGCTTCAATAATCTGTCCCGGTCGGAGAATCGGGTTAATCAATTCAATGTAAAGACCGTAACCAATAATTACATCGGCACCACTGATAGCCATTTGAGCAGCTGGTGTCATTTGCTCTAGCTGTCCCGGACCAGTTCCGACTAGGGATATTTTGCCTGGTTTACCGATGTATTCATTTGCAGATAAAGAAACAGCAACTGTTACAGCACCAGGTTTCTCTGGAAGACGAAAAACTTGTTTGGGTACTAGTAGGTTTCCTTGGTTTTGTAGATTATTAATCTGCTCTATTCCTTTTTCAGTAAAAGAAAGAGTAGAAGCGTATAAAGCAGATGCTTCAGCTACACTGGGAGTTCCTACTTCCTTCCCTACTACCTGTGAAGGATTGGGTACGTTAACTTGATTGAGGACTTCTCTAGGAAAGGTCTTTAATGGTAAATCATGGCGTTTGCAGAACTCTAACAAACCTATCTCATCAGACTTAATATCTATTGTAGTTACAGATGCGATCGCATCCATTTTTAAATGATTTTCTTGGAATACTTTCTCGACAGCAGCGTTGATCACATCAATACTAGTTCCCCGTTCGCAACCGATACCTACCCACAAGACCCGTGGGTACCAGTAAATCTGATCAAGGCAGTTAGGGTCTAAAGAATTATCTAGGGAGGTTTTGTGAGAACTTTGGGAGGGAGATTTATAGGTAATACAAATTTTTGCTTTTACCTTTTCGGTTTTCTGAGAATTTTCCTGGAAAATCAAAGAAGATTTTTCTATACCCCGTGCGGTCTGCCATAATGGAGAACCGGCATCCTGAATTACCTGTACGGGTTCATTTCTAGCTATAGCAGCACTCACAGCAGTCCAATCACCCTCTCCAGGTTTCCAACCAAAGGGAATTCCCAACATATCCACAGCAGGTAACCCTAAACCTGTAGAAGCACCAGTCAAAATCGGACTCCCATTCAACTGTAAAGCAATTAACCGCGCTAAATTATCAGCACCCCCCTGGTGTCCACTACATAGACTAATTACATGTTTACCAGCTTCATCTACCACTACCACTGCCGGGTCAGTGGATTTGTGTTTCAATAAAGGTGCAATCAATCTAACTACAGCACCTGTAGCTAGACAAAAAACAAAAGCTGACTGAGTTTGCCATAAACTGGTAATATAATCTTTCAGAGACCCTGTATAAACTTCCACTCCTTGAACTTCTTCTGTAGCCTCCCTTAAGGATTCAGGAATCAACAAAGTAAATTTTTGATTAGTTCGTTGGAAACTTTCGGAAATAACTTGTAACCTCTTCAAACCAGTAAGAGTCGTCGCAATCAAAGTGAGGGGAGAGAATTCTGATAACAGCAAGTTTGTCTGACCTTAGATGATGGGTTTGCTAATATTTTCCATCATTTCACATATTCCTAATTAATTCTTCGTCGAAACAATCTCCATAATCCTATCCCTGTGATAAAACTCGATAAAACAGTACTTATCATCACCCCAAGGGAAAAACTAACAGTCAAAACACCACCCCCATTCCAAATTCTGTTCAATATAAAATAGGCGATCGCAGCGCTCGCAGGACCTAAAATCAAGCTAACAGCAATACCCATAACCGACAAAGTCAACCATCCCCAAATATTTCTCATTTGCCGATGTATGGTTAACCATTGAGTAAGAGATGTTGCACTCATAATTCCCAGAAAAGCACCCACCAATTGTCCCCCAGAACCCAACAATACCCGTCCTGTGAGAGCTCCTAAAAATAAACCTGCTCCAAAACCGAACAAAGTTTCTATTAATGACCAGGAAGTAACATTGATTTCTCGCTTTAGCGCCAACCATCTGAGAATCTCTACAGGGAACCAGGTGATGATTGCTGCTAAGCAGGCATAGTAAAAACCAATTTCACCCCTGAAAATAGAATATACCACCCCACTAAAAATATTCCGTAAAAATAAACCCAAACCAATACCGACGATATTCGATAGCATCCATTGATAGAAGAAACTAATTTTACTATTACTAATTGACCCTGGATTTGATGAACTATTTATCCCTTTACCTACTTGGGATGGATCTACAGTTTTGGAATTTATATTCCTACTTTCAAGAGACTTGCTCGGTAAAGATGAAATCGGTTTGATTTGAGATAAACGTTGTAAAATATTCTCAGTATTTTCTGGACGCTGCATAGGCGATCGCGCCATCATCTGGTCGAGAAAGTCTGCAAATTCTGACGAAATATTTGGTACTTCATCCCGCCAAAGTAATTCATCCCTCTGAGGATTATAAAATTGATTGGGGTCTTTAGCAGTTAGTAAATAAACAAACGTCCTTCCCAAAGCAAAAAAATCTGACTGCTGCATCGCTTGACCATTCATTTGCTCTGGTGGAGTATATCCAGCCGAAATTATCCCTGTTACCTGTCCTTGCGCTTGGGCTTCCCAGTAAGTATCTGTAACTACTCGCGCTGTGCCAAAATCAATCAGTGCTAAACCCCCATCCGCTCGGAGCATGATATTAGCTGGTTTGATATCCCGATGAAAAAAATTCTGATTATGAACCTGTTGTAGAATAACTGTAATTTCTTTCAACCATTGCAATGCCATTTTTTCATCAATCGGCTGATATCCTCGCTGTTTGATATAAGCGTATAAATCCATCCCCTCAATTTTCTCCATTACCAAACAGTGTAGGGCTTCAGGACTATTACGGGGATAATAAATAAAATACCCGTCCGCTTCCACCAAAGGAATTCCCGGACAATTTAATATAGATAAAACAGACGCTTCCCGTTGAAATAATTCAATTGCCTTGGGATGATTATTATGAAGGATTTTTAAAACTTTCAGATTTGTATCCCGTTCCTTAATCTCATAGGTCTTACCAAAACCCCCACCCCCCAAAAACTTTACCACCTTATAACGTCCTTGCAGCAGTAATTCCGAACCACAACCTCCACAAAACAGGATATTGTCAGAATTTAATGGTTGGGAACAAAGGGGATTTATACAAAGACTCATTATTTCGGAAATGGGGAATTTAGCATTAGCCATTGAGTATTATTATCACTCAAATATCAAGGAATCACTTCCACTAAAGTCCAGTACCTTCACAACCTGATATAACTCATCCACATTCTGATTTTTCAGTGATAGACAACCCCAAGTCCAGTTCTTTCGATCATCTATCATGCGATCGCTTTGTGGAGGAACACCATGAATACCTACCTGACCACCAATGGTATTGTAATTTTGCAATCATTAGCAAAAAAAATTCAGCAATTTTTCATTGATTCCAGCTTTAAAAATTAAAAACCCACGCTGTATACAACATGGGGCTTCAAACATACTAGTGATTTAAACAACATAATATACGTTAAGTATACTTACAATGTTTTAACAATTACAGTATCAGACCATACAGGTATGATAAACTACTAATAACATTGCGCACAAAAGGCGTACTTGAAACTCTCATTTAATGACTGTCCTTCTTAACGGGGCAGTTTTTCTATCTATATTAATACAAAGATACATTTTAATGTATTCTTATATACGTTTATCTTTCACTAGTATATCCTACTAACATTTCATAGACAAACGTAAATGGTATACATTTATGTCATCTTATATTTTTATTTAAAATAATTTAATATAATTTAACACTATAATTGGAACAATCTTTGTTTCTAAGTCAAGGATCGTTGTAGATAAAAAATTAATCAGTATTCAATCTTGCCGAAAGTGATGATCGCGATTTATAGCTTTAAATCTTTCCTTAGCTTGGGCAAAAGCTTCATTCATCACAGATTGAATCTTTTCTGGGTCTGGTTTTTTCCCACCCATCAAGTCACCGAAATAGACACAAGCAGCTTCACCTAGAGACCACGTATAAGCTGCTGCCCAAGATGCGGCGATAAAACTACCCAAACCTGGTATAAATTTGATTAACTCCCGTCCTACTGCTTGAGCAAGAAAACCTCCAGCGATCGCGCTGACTAATCCTCCTGCTTGAGAGGAGGTAAGAGTTTGTCCATAGAGTTTTCCTAAAATACCTACCATAGATGCTTGTAGCGCTGTCAAAACCGGCATAGTGGCAAATGGTAAGGGTACAGCAGCAAGTGTTGCTGCCATGATAGAAAATGGTAATATATAGCGTCTTCCAACATCACGGTAAATATTTCCTAATTCAGAAGTAGCTGTTTGGTCTAAGAGTTCATGAATTGCACGAGCTTCTGCTTCGGGGAGAAGTTCTGCTAAGGCATCTCTAAATGCCTCTAGACCGTAGAATACAGGATGATAGCCGTCTTCCTCTAAAGTAAAGTCAACTAATACTGCACTGTTGTATAACCCACGAAAAGCTTCTTTGACTGCATTAAATGCACGATTCACCTCTGGGTTTTCGGGTGGATATGGTGGATGGTCATCTAAATCAGGAGGGTAAATTTCATGGGAGCAAGTGACAACCAGTAAGGAGGGAATATCTACGTATTTTTTCTTTAATTCTTCAACTATCTGTTTTAAACTATCTGTAGCAAAATCATTAATTTTAACAGTTAGAATTAGTACTCTCGCACCTTGTTCTTCTTGCTGTAACTCTTGTGTGAGTTCGTCGATAATATTTTGAGTATTTTGTTGAACGTCCCCTAAACCTACTGTATCTGTGAAAACGATCAACGGTAAATCGTCTGCGGGATATTTATAGCGTTTTGTATGCTGTGTGTGGGGACGAAAACCTTGACCGATAATTTCGGCAGAAACTCCTGTTAGACCACGAACAATGGAACTTTTCCCAGCTTGGGGTTTACCAATTAAAAGTGCTTGGGTAGTGGGTAAATTAGCTTTTACTGTCTCCAGAATTTCTGCCATCTCAGAGTCACTGACACTGAACCATCCGGTTATGGTTTTCGAGATTTGGTCTACGGGGAGAGACTTAATTAAACCTGTAGTTGTCTGCTCCCAAATCTTTGTGATGCGCTTTCCTATAGAAATTTGATTTTTACTGGTATTTTTATTATTCTGATGTTTTTTGGTCTGATGCTTTTTACTGTCTTGGGGCTGGGAGTCAACTGATTTGTGTTCAGCATCATTTTGCTGAGTCATTGTTTAATTTAGTGGGAATAAAGACAAAGTTTGCAATAACCTAATTTTATCAAGAGAGCTTTTTTATTTACTCCTAGCTTGAAGAGTATATTAACTTATCAGCTGTCTGTATCTATCGTTAGTTGAGATTTTATAGTAGACAATTTCCTATGGGTTGTAGATAGTCAATAGTGAATAAGGAATAAGGAATAAGGAACATTTATATACAGCACTTTGCAGTTACATGAGGTACATTCTCCCTGCTCCCTGCCTTACAACGATATGAACTGTAGCTCAATCAGATGAAATTGGCTGTAACTACAGAAGTAAACATACAAATAATGCAGGCTTTACTACTTTAATCAAATTAGATAATTTATTTTTTACCATTCTCTTAAATGTTCTAATTTAATTTAGTAAGTATTTACACGTAAATAATCATTATTTGGGATAAACTAAAATCCTTATTATACCGTTACCTGATTTTAGTATTTATAAATCTGTTTACCCTATTTGAGACATTAATCAGCACCCAAAGTTAAATAGTACTCCTTAACCCGAATAATGGTTAACGATGTACATATTTAATCATTTTTATGTATTTATGTATACAATTAATACATAAATATACATTTATGAAAACCTTCTCAGAGTAAGTATTTCCAGGTGAGAAGAAACCTTAGATGAGTTTTATAGGAGCAGTTATATCAAAAATTATTTTGATTTTTTTTGATATAAATAAGTATATTATCTTACATCTCTAATATCATATAAATAAAAAATAGAAAGAATAGAATGCCCACCTATTGTATATTTTCGGTAGCTAAAATATGGAATGCTCATCCCCAGAGATAAATCAAAAGTTGTTTGTAATAGGTATTGGTGCTTCAGCTGGTGGTTTGCAAGCTATAGAAGAGTTCTTTGAAAATATGCCCGTAGATAGTGGTGCTGCATTTGTTATTATTCAACACCTATCTCCTAATTTCAGAAGTTTGATGAAAGAACTTTTGGAAAAGCGAACCAAGATGAAGGTTCATCAAGTTACAGAAGGCACACAATTAGCCCCTAATTCGGTTTACTTAATTCCACCGAGTAAAAATTTGATTGTCAGTGACGATCACAAATTGCATTTACTTGAACAAGAAAATAGAAAGCATCATAAACCCAATCTTCCTATTGACTTATTTTTTCAATCTTTAGCAGAAGTATACAAAGAACAAGCTATCGGTGTAGTTCTTTCTGGTACAGGGAGTGATGGTTCTGCAGGTTTAGACAGTATTCGCAGGTCTGACGGTATTGCTTTGGTGCAAGAACCAGATACTGCAGAATTTGACGGTATGCCGCGCAATGCGATACATAGATTAGGTATTGGTAGACGAGATAATGGTATTTCTTCTTCATTGTCTGAGGAGGGAATGAAGATGTCTAATGTAGAATTTCATCATACACGGAGGCGATCGCTATCCCTAAATTGTGCGGATGAATCCCATGGAAATTTGACTGGAGAACAGCAGTCATCTGTTTTCCCTGGATTGGATGATGATGTACCTGTGAATGGCAAAATTAATTTAGTTGATTCTCCTGGACGTTTAGCTGGTCTTATTTACCGTTTCCTGGGTTCTCCAGTAGCCTTACAGATACGGGATCAAAACTCTTCTTCATTATTGGATGAGACAACCATATACAGAATTACTAATATAATTGCTCAGGATCAAAAAGTTGATTTTTCACATTACAAGTCTAGTACTTTATCTAGACGTATTTATCGACGTTGTTTTATTGTCTCTTATGGGAATATTGAGGAATATCTAGAATATCTGCAAAATTCTCCACAGGAAAGAAAATTTTTATTTCAGGATTTACTAATTAGTGTTACCTGCTTTTTTCGAGATACTAAAGCTTGGGAATATTTGCAAAACATGGTGATTCCTAATTTGATTGAGGAAACCTCCTTAGGAGAGGAATTAAGGTTTTGGGTAAGTGGATGTGCAACTGGAGAGGAGGCTTACTCTTTAGCTATTTTAGTTGATGAGGTGTTGAATAAATCAGCAAAAAATTTACACGTTAAAATTTTTGCGACTGATATTGATCAAAATGCTTTAGAGAAAGCATCTCTTGGTGTTTATCCTGAAAGTATTTCTAAAAGTGTTAGTCCGAATAGACTTAAAAAGTATTTTATCCGCAAACAAGATTCATTTCAGGTAATGCGGAAAATCAGAGAAATGGTAATTTTTGCTCCTCATGATGTCACAAGGGATGCTGGATTTAGCAGGATTCATCTAATTACTTGTCGTAACGTGCTGATTTATATGCAACCACGGTTGCAATCTCAGGTACTGCAACGTTTACACTTTTCTCTGAGTTCTCAAGGAATAATTTTTTTAGGAGAGTCGGGAGATTTAGGGGTTATCGAAGATGAATTTATTCCCTTAAATAAAAAATATAAGCTGTATCGCAAGCGCCGGGATGTTAAATTAAGTTTACCTTTAATTTCATTAAATAGAAATTCCGAGCTTGCTCAATTGAAAAGAGTTACTCATGCAGTAAAATCCAATAGAAGGGAAGTAATTCTAGAAAAGGCATTGAAAAGTTTTTTCCGGGCTCATAAAATTACTTGCTTACTGGTAAATAATCATCATCAGGTAATTGAAATTTTCGAGGATTTGGCTAATGTATTGCAGTTCCCCACCGGACAATTTACTAATGATGTAACCCAAATTTTATTACCAGCTTTACATTTACCAATTCGCACTGCAATGCGTAAGCTGCAAAAGGGAAATAATCATATTGCCTATACTTGCGTTAAGCTAACGGAAACCCAAAATAGCCGTAATGTAAAGTTACAAGTGGATTTTTATGAGGATAAAAAAGTTGCAGGTGATTTGTTTATAGTTACAATCCAAGCAGAAAATCAAGAAGAAGAGTTAATAAAGTCCGAAGAAGAAGCAGAGAAATATAAAATTGATTCCCAGACTTCCGAACAAATATCAGAATTAGAATATCAGTTATATCAGACCGAAGAAAGTTTGAAAACTGTTATAGAAGAATTAGAAACAACTAACGAAGAACATCAAGCAGCAAATGAGGAATTAATAGCTTCCAATGAAGAATTACAAAGTACTAACGAAGAGTTACATTCCTTAAATGAAGAGCTACATACTGTTAACTCCGAATATCAATCCAAAATTCAAGAGTTAATTGAATTAAATGAAGATATTGATAATTTACTCCGGAGTACAAATATTGGAGTTATCTTCTTAGATAAAAATTTAAAAATTCGGAGATTTACACCTGCTGCAACTGCTGCAATCAACTTTTTAGAAACAGATATTGGTCGTCCTTTACAACATCTGAATCACAATCTTGATATTAATAACTTTATACAGATTATTCAAAAAGTTTTAGACCGGGGGAATCCAACTCAGATAGAAGTTAAGTTGAATAATTGCGATAGATATTTTTTGACCCAGGTGAATCCTTATATCAAAGATAATGGGAGTTTAGATGGGGTTGTTATTAGCTTTATAGATATTCATGAAATTAAAAAAACTCAAAATGAACTCCACAAAACCTTTGTAACCTTACGAGATGTAAATAAAAGACTTAATCAAAAACAAGCCGAATTTGAAGCAATTTTTAATTCTTTACCAGATGCTATAGTCTTCACTGATAAATCCCATAAAATTCAGATGCTCAACCCTGGTTTTACTAACCTATTTGGATATGGACCCCAGATGTTAATAGGAGAAACAAACGAAAAACTCTATGGGAATCCAGAAGATTATAAAACTTATGAAAATAAGATATCCTGCATTGATTCTCTAGGAAAAATTCAACCTGATGAAATATATTTTCGTCGTCAAAATCGGGAAATTTTTGTTAGTGAAACTGTAAGATGTGAAGTCAAAGATCCTCAAGGAAATCTTTTCGGTTTTCTGGAATTAATTCGAGATATCAGCGATCGCAAAAAAGCGGAAATAGCTATACGGGAAAGCGAAGAAAGATTTCGTCGTCTTTATTTAGAGACCCCTGTAATGCTCCATTCAATTGATAAAGACGGTTTTATCCTTGAGGTGAGTGACTACTGGTTGGAAAAATTAGGTTACGAACGTCCCGAAGTAATTGGTAGAAAATCTGTAGAATTTCTAACCACACAATCCCGTTATTACGCTCAAAAGGAGATTTTACCGGAGTTTTTCCACAAAGGTAGTTGCTGGGATATTCCTTATCAATTCATTTGTAAAAACGGGGAAATTATCGATACCTTACTCAGCGCGATCGTTGACAAGGACGAAAATGGAGAGATCATACGTACCTTAGCAGTAATTATTGATGTCACCGAACGTAAAAAAGCTGAAGCTGCTTTGAGGGAAAGCGAAACTCGTTTCAAAATTATGGCTGATAGTGCTCCTGTACTCATCTGGATGTCGGACACTAAGCAAAAGGGGGTCTTTTTTAACAAAGCTTGGTTGGAGTTTACCGGAAGCTCTTTAGAGGAACAATTGGGTAATAGCTGGTTCCAAAGCATTCACCCCAAAGACCGTAAACATTTCTATCAAACCCTGGAAAATCAGATAAATATAGAATCACCCCAATCCATTCAGTTACAGTTCCGCATTCGAGGAGTCGATACAAAATACTATTGGATGTTAGGGAAACAGGTACCACGCTTCAACTCACAGGGAGAAATCGTTGGTTACATCGGTTCATGCATTGATATCACTGAAATCAACAATGCTAGAGAACAACTCTATCAAGCCAATTATCAGTTAGAAAAGAGAGTTACAGAACGTACGGCACAGTTGAATCGAGCTAAAGAAGCAGCAGAAAGCGCAAATCAAGCTAAGAGTTCTTTTATTGCTCATATGAGTCATGAATTAAGAACACCTTTAAATGGTATATTAGGCTTCGCTCAAATTTTACAGCAAGATAGTAGTCTTAATCAAAAACAGCATCAAGAAGTAGATACTATTTATCAATCTGGCGAGCATTTACTCACTTTACTCAACGATATCCTGAATTTATCCAAAATTGAAGCTCATAAATTAGAATTAGAACTCAAAGATATTTCTTTTGCTCCTTTTCTAGAAAAAATTATTTCTATTATCAATGTTCGCGCTCAACAAAAGAATATTACCTTTGATTATTGCCCCTTATCCCCTCTTCCTTCTACTATCAGATGTGATGAAACCCGCCTGAGACAGGTGTTGCTAAATCTACTTGGTAATGCGGTAAAATTTACTGAAGAAGGTAGCGTTAAATTTAGTGTTGGTTATTTAGAAGATTTTGAAAACACCCCAGTAGAAAAAACACAAAATGAATTAAATCAAACTCACAAACTACGTTTTCAAATCGAGGATACTGGTGTGGGAATTGAGTCAGATAAAATAGCCGATATATTTTTACCTTTCCATCAGCTAGTTAACGATAAATTCCCTAATGAAGGTAGCGGACTGGGCTTAACAATTAGTCAAAATATTGTCAAGTTGGGGGGAGAAGAAATTCATGTGTGTAGTACCCCCAATCAAGGTAGTACATTTTATTTTGACCTAGCTTTATGGGAAACAGAAAGTATTGAAGTATCCGTAGCAAATCATTTATCAGAGCAACCGATAGGTTTAAAAGGTAAATATCCAATAGTGTTAGTAGTGGATGACAACGATATAAATCGTGCTGTAATTGTTAACTATCTAGAAAAACTGGGCTTTAAGATTACCGAAGCTCGCAATGGTCAAGAAGGTTTAAAAAAAGCTGAAGATATTCAGCCAGATTTAATCTTACTAGATATAATTATGCCAATAATGAATGGGTTAGAAATGACAAAAGCGATAAGAAGTAATCCTCGACTTCAAAATATACCAATTATCGCTATCTCTGCTAATGCAATGTTTGATACTCAACTTTCTAGTTATCGGAATGGGTGTAATGTTTTCTTGTCAAAACCTATAGATTTCCACCAACTCTTGGACTCAATCACCCAATTCTTAGAACTTGAGTGGATTTATTCATCTTCTGAAGACAGTATTGAGGTTCCATCCATTACTCAGGATCATAACTCCTGTGATGCTATCATTGCACCATCAAAGCAAGATATTGCTCAATTACTACACTTAACCAAAATCGGAGATATTGAAGCTATTCTTCATAATACTCTACATTTTGAAGAATATGGCAGCAAATATGCTTCATTTATCCAAAGAGTCCGTGAATATGCTCAAAACTTCCAACAATATAAGTTAATCAAGTTTCTGGAATACTATATTTCCACGGAAAAAAATTAGGATAATTCAGTATTTATACTATTGAATACCAGTATAAGTACGATAGGATACTGTTAGTATAATGTGCGACATTATTAGACGCTGGTCTAGATTTATGAATACTTATTAAATGCATTTATAGGTTTTTCTAAGAAGTCCTGTTTGCGTATATAGCTAGATTAGGTAAAACATGTATAATTCATTAAATATGTATTTATAATTATATTCTTAATTAATTAAATAAAAAACTATTATGTTAACCACTGATGATATTTTGAAGTAATACTTATAATATAAATAATACAAATTAAACAATTTTAATTATAATAAGAGTTTTCAATATGAGCTATTACCAACTAAGCAAATTGGATAAGCAGAGAATTAATGTTGGAAAAATCGGAAAAGTTTGATGAATATAGAGGAGTAATTTTAGTAGTTGACGACACTCCTTGTAATTTAAACGTATTATTTAGCCATTTACGGGAAGCTGGATTTAAAGTTTTAGTTGCTCAAACAGGAGAAAATGCTCTAAAGAGTGCAGAATATATCAAACCAAACTTAATTTTGCTAGATATCTTAATGTCTGGTGTAGATGGTTTTGAAGTTTGCAGTCGCTTAAAACAAAATCAGACAACTAAAGATATTCCAATTATCTTTATGACTGCCTTATCAGACAGTACTAATAAAGTCCAAGGATTTGAATTAGGAGCTGTGGACTATATAACCAAACCTATTCAGAAAGAAGAATTATTAGCACGCATTCATACACACATCAGTATTGAGAAGATGCGTCAGAATTTAGTAGAACAAAACTTACAATTGCAACGACAAGCAAGAGAAGAGAAATTTCTATCCGAGCTTTGCGAACGGATTCGTTACTCTCTGAATGTAAATTCTATTATGCAGACTGCTGCCTACGAGATACTAGAGTTTTTGAAATGCGATCGCGTATTAATTTCTAGTTTATCAGGTTATCGCAATTATATTGAAGAACAGGCTCTCAAGTCTGGCATTATAGAGATACCAAGGGATAATTTTTCTCAAAAGTTTTTAATCAATAAAACCGAAGAACTGATACGATATACACAAGGAAAGTTCCAGGAAATAAAGGATATTGAAACTGCTGATATTAGTGACTCATATCGTAGTTTCTTAAAAGAATTTGATGTAAAGGCAACTTTTAACATACCTATACTTTTTAAAAACGCCATAAGTGACCATCAATCTGGAGTAGGAAGTGTATTATGGGGATTTTTGACAGTTCATCAATGTCAAACAAGTCGCAAATGGTTTTCTGAAGAAATTGGGTTTGTTCAACGTGTGGTAAATCAATTAGCAATAGCCATACAGCAAGCAAGATTGTATAAAAGTCTCAATACTGCAAATCAGGAATTAAAGCAACTAGCTCTTTGCGATTCTTTAACAAAAGTCTTTAATCGTCGTTATTTCGATAAGCAACTATTTCAAGAATGGAATCGTCTACGACGCATTCCTTCACCCTTGTCCTTGATCATGTGTGATGTTGACTGCTTTAAAGCTTATAATGACAGTTATGGGCACCAAGCAGGAGACGAATGCTTGCGTACAGTAGCTGATGCAATTAGCAGTATTGTTAAACGTCCAGCAGATTGCATTGCCAGATACGGAGGTGAAGAATTTGTAATTATCTTACCTTACACTCCACCCCAGGGAGCTTTAAAGGTTGCAGAAGCTATTAGCAAAAAAATAAAACAGTTAAATATACCCCACACTAGCTCTTCAGTATCTTCATCTGTCACAGTTAGTATGGGAGTTGCAAGCTGTATTCCTACCCAAGAAGATAACCCCATTTTACTTGTAGAAGCAGCAGACCAAGCTTTGTATTTAGCTAAAGGACAAGGACGCGATCGCATCCAAATTTATCAGCATGATTTGTCTAGAGAAAAGTCTAGAAAGAATTATCAGCTTTTATGGGCAAAAAAGTTGCGTCAAGCTTTAGAAAGAAATCACTTTTGTCTATACACTCAACCAATTATCCCTTTGAAGAAAGGTAATGATAAAATTCATCATGAAGTGTTACTTAGATTATTAGATGAAGATAATCAAATAGTATCACCGGAAACTTTTCTAGATATAGCAAATCTTTATTCAATGATGCCGAGAATTGATACTTGGGTAGTGGATCATCTGTTTCGCTATTTGGCTGATGCTGAATTTAAAAGTTGGGGAGATATCTGTTTTGCTATCAATATTTCTGGTGCATCTTTAAATGATAACCAATTTTTAAACTTTTTATGTCAACAGTTTCAGCGTTATAATCTTCCACCAGACATGTTCTGTTTTGAAATTACCGAGACAGTAGCAATTACAAATTTATCCCAAACATCAGCTTTTATAAATTCTCTCAAGTCTATTGGTTGTAGTTTTGCTCTAGATGATTTTGGTAAAGGAATGTCCTCACTTACATATCTTAAAAATCTTCCGGTAGATTACTTGAAGATAGATGGTTCTTTTATTAAAGAGATTAATAGTGAAACCGTAACTAAAGCAATGGTACAGGCAATTAACTATTTAGCAAAAGCTATTGGGGTGAAAACTGTTGCAGAGTTTGCGGTCAACAAAGATATTGTTGATATACTTAAAGACTTGGAAGTTGATTACGCTCAAGGATATTATTTTGGGGAACCTAGTTTAATTAATGATTCTTCCTTTGCCATTTTGGAAACAGTAGCTTGAGTTTCTCTCGTCTTTTCTTTTCTTTTCTTTTCTTTTCTTCTTACTTACTTAGAAGTCAGTCTCAATAGAAAAATTTTACCTTTTCACCCCAAGTAAGTCGCAATTTTCCGTTCCCTATTTATAAGTCAGAGAATATAAAGTACAAAAGCTAGTTATAAAGCTTTTTAGAGATTTTTTAATCCGTACTTTATTCCCGCTCTATTGTAATAGGGGCATCGAGTAAAATTTAATACTGTTGACTGATTGTTAAGGTTGTTAACCTTTTTCAAATCTTTAATAAAAGGGGATTGAATTACTCTGAAAATGCTGGTATTTATCTATTTGTAGGACTGTAGGAAACATTATCATAATTATTCATGAAGTGATGCTGATTTTGCAATATTTAAGATAATTCAAGAATATCCTTACTCATGAATCAAGTTAATCTAAAACTTACGGAAAGCCATCGTCAATAAGTGTAGTCATTCAGATAATAGTCGATTTCTAGAAAAATTACCCAGAAATGCTAAGACTCATCAAATCTGAAAATTTCTAAAACTTAAATTGATGCAAGCTCTGTTTACATAAATTATTTAAGTAAAAAGTAAAAATAAAAAATGAATTTTTATTCCACAGTTATACCAGCTTTATTCGGAGTATCTATTGTCTTAGCTCAATCTCAAGTAGGAAGAGCAGCATTACCTTCTACTGAAATTAGTAAAATAGCCAAATCGATTACTGTACAAGTATCTCACCAATCCCCAGGAAGTGGGGTATTAATCAAAAAAGAAGGTGAAACATACACTGTTTTGACTGCTGCTCACGTAGTTTCTCAAGCCAATAAATATGAAATCGTCACAGCGGATGGTCAACGTTACAATGGCAGTACCATTAAGACTTTACCAGATGTAGATTTGGCTCTAGTTCAGTTTAAAAGTAATAAAAACTATACTACCGCCAAAGTTGGAAACTCAGACCAAACCACAGAAGGTAATAGGGTTTATGTCGCTGGTTTCCCCGTAGCAAAAGCTGCAATCTCGCGCTCGATTTACTTATTCACCGAAGGAATTGTCAACGCTAATGCAACCGAACCCCTCAGAGATGGATATGCTTTAGCCTATAGCAATAATACCTTACCGGGAATGAGTGGTGGAGCAGTCATCAATGAAAATGGAGAACTAGTGGGTATCCACGGTAGAGGAGATACCGCAGAGAATTTTCAAACTAACAGTATTAATCCTGGTATAGTCGTGAAGACAGGATTTAACTTAGGAATACCTATCAATACATTTCTTCGTATTGCAGCAAAAAGCAATACAGGGGTAGATGTGAAGGTAGCACCCCCTCCTAAGGTTGCTAGAAGTACAAAACCAAAAGCTGATAACTACTTCCTTCGTGGTGCTGATAAATATAAAAATGGGGATTTAAAAGGAGCGATCGCAGCCTACACTGAAGCTATTAATATGAAATCTGATTACTTTGGGGCTTATAATAATAGAGGTTTAGCATATTCGGAATTGGGTAATCAAGAAGCTGCAATCAAAGATTACACCCAAGCTCTAAAAATTAATCCTAAATACGCTTTAGCTTACAATAATCGTGGTTTATCTAAATCTCGTTTAGGTAATCAGGAAGCTGCAATTGAAGATTATAATAAAGCACTCAATTACAATTCCAAATTTGACTTAGCTTACCTCAACCGGGGTTTAGCTTACTACTATTTGAAAAATTATCCAGAAGCCTTAGCAGATTATAATCAGGCACTCCAGATTAATCCCAATTTTCTCAAGGCTTTTAATAATCGCGGCTTAGTTTTATCAGAACAAGGAGACCAACAAGGAGCAATCCAAGATTACAATCGTGCCTTAAAAATTAATCCTAATTATCCTCTAGCATACAACAATCGGGGTTTAGCACGCTATCGTAATAAGGAACTTAACGCTGCAATCGAAGATTATAATCGCGCTTTAAGTATCAATCCCAAATTTGATTTAGCTTATCTGAATCGGGGTTTAGCCAAATCAGATTTGGGAAATCACAAAGCTGGAATTGAAGATTTAAATCGTGCTTTAGAGATTAACCCTAAATTAGATAAAGCTTACAATAATCGTGGTTTAGCTCAATATCGTCTAGGAAATAATCGAGCTGCAATCATTGACTATGACGAAGCTCTAGCCATTAATCCTCAATCATTCACCACATATAATAACAGAGGTTTAGCCCACTCCCGTCTGGGTAACCAACAAAAAGCGATCGCTGATTATGATAAAGCATTGAGTATCAATCCCCAATATGACCTAGCTTATCTTAATCGGGGACTTTCCAAGTACTACTTAAAAGATCATAAAGCTGCGATCGCTGATTATAATCAGGCAATAAAACTTAATCCAAAATTTGCTTTAGCTTATAATAATCGGGGTTTATCTTATTCTTCTTTAGGTGACCAAAAGAAGGCAATTAATGACTTTAACCGTGCTTTAGAAATCGATTCCAAACTAGACCTTGCTTATCTAAATCGAGGACTTGCTCATTATCGTTTGAAAGATGATAAAACTGCAATAGTTGATTACAATCGTGCTCTAGCAATCAATCCTAAATTTGGTAAGGCATATTTAAATAGGGGACTTGCACAATATAATTTAGGAAACAGACAAGCAGCTATTGCAGACTTACGTAAAGCAGCTGACTTGTTCCAACAACAAAATCAAACAGCCGAATATCAACGAACTATGAATCTAATCAAAAAATACCAAGGAAGAAATCAAAAAAATTCCGGAGTTGGTGTTCAGAAAAATAATCATCACCAGAGAAGACCCAATTATATAGTTCACTAGAAAAAGAGTAAGATTAAAAGAGTTAAATTTAAAATTACTTTACATTCATCACTACCTACTCACTTACTTACTCACCCAACTACCTGGGAAAAACAATATCAAACCTTGTTCCCTCACCAAGAACACTACTAACAGTTATTTCACCATCGTGTGATTTAACACAGCGCTGAACTATTGCAAGTCCTAATCCCGTACCGGAATAATTATCTACATTACTTCCACGATAAAATGAGTTAAAAATATCGGGTATATCTTCAGTGGGTATACCAATACCTCGATCTTGAATATGTAATACTATCTGGTCTGATAAAAATTCCAATTCCACCTGGACTTTACTCTGGGGTGATGAATATTTGATGGCATTTTCAATTAGGTTATTTAAGATATGATTGATGAGCTTGGGGTCAAGCATAGCTACTGGACTTGCATTTCCTAAGACCTTAAACTCAATTTGCACAGAGTCTCCAGTATCATCATAAAAAGAAGCAATAATTTCTTGAGACAGTTCTGCTAAATTAACTGCAATAGGTTGAAACTGTAGAGAACTAGCTTCATTCTCAGCTATCAATAATGTATCTTGAATAATTGATGTAATTTTTCCAATAGCTGATTCAATTTTTTGGAAATGTTTATCTTCTTTCTCTTCTGTGAGAGTTTTTTTACAATGTTTTAATATATCAATTGAAGACTGAATAACTGATAATGGTGTACGAATTTCATGGGATGTCGTAGCGATAAAATCAGATTTAGCATCGCTAAGTTCTTGTTCTCGCTGTAATGCTTTCAAAGTTTCTACTTCAGCGAGCTTAATTTGGGTGATATCTTCAGCAATACCAGCCATCCGGTAAATTTTACCTTCTTGATCATATATCGGATAAGTTCTATCTCTTACCCATCTTATAGTATTATCAGGTCGAATAATCCGATATTGTTCATCCATAAAACAAGCTTTTTCCCCAACAGCAGCTTCCATAACTCGCTGTAAATCTTCGGGATGAACAGATTCTAAAAATGAGCGGGAATTTTCATAAATTTGAGTGCATTCCCTACCCCAAATTTTCTCATAACCAGGACTAATATAGTGGAATTTACTTACATCAGGTTCGCAAATCCAAAATACAATTTCAGCATTATTTGCAAACTGTTGAAATTTTTGCTCACTTTCAACTAGTTCTTTTTGTGCAAGCTTACGCTCAGTAATATCTTCAGCCATACCTGCTATGCGACAAACCTTACCCAATCCATCATAAATTGGATAAGTCCTATGCCTTACCCAACGAATTGTTCCATCAGGACGAATAATTTTATATTCTTCATCCATATTCCAAGTTTCTACACCAACACCTGTGTTGGTTATGCGTTGAATATCGTCAGGGTGAACTGCATCTATAAAGGAATGGGGATTTTGTTTCAGCGAAGCGATGGTTTTACCCCAAATCTTTTCATATCCAGAACTTACATAGCAGTACTTGGTAACATCAGGAGAAGATACCCAAAAAGCAATATCTATGTTATCGAACCACTGCTCAAAAACATCTAAATCCTCTATGTTCATGCAAAACCTACTTGTAGTCTTAATTACTATACGTTAATTGATTAGTAACAGTGATTTTACTAATTCTAACCTAGAATCGAGTTATTTATAAAGATATAATGTACTGTATATAAACTCTATCCTTAGTCAATATCTTTACGGAGTAATTTTTATCAAAATTATATTTTATCTGCTCTGTTAAACAAAAAAAATGGGTTTAAGTTGTATATAAAATAAAATATATAAAACATATAAAATATATTGAAAAAAATAGTTGTTTACTCTACTTTTTGCTCTGATTGATCCGACCATTTGTCATCACAGTATTACTCAAACGTGCCTCATGTAAATCAGTTCCGAATAAATTTGCTCCTTGGAGATTCGCATTGCTTAAATCTGCTCTCCTAAAATCTGCACCTAGTAAATTGGCATTTTGTAGGTTTGCGTGCCATAATATCGCCATCCTCAAATCTGCTCCTACTAATCTGGCGTTCTCTAAGCTGGTATTTTGTAAAATTGCCAAACTTAGTTTAGCTTCACTGAGATTACTATATTTTAGGTTGCTTTGATTGAGATTAGTGCTTTGAAGATTGGCTTTACTCAAATTAGAACCGCTTAAATTTAATCTACTTAAGTTTGTGCGCTTGATGATAACACTTGTTAAATCTGCGCAATTGAGTTTAGTATCTAGTAAATAAGCACCAATTAAACTGGCTTTTTTCAGTATAGTGCCTTGAAGTTGGGCTTGATGTAAATCAGCTTGGTTAAGAATAGCTTCTGTCAAATTTGCGTCAGTAAAATCTGTATAAGATAAATCTGCCTCATGAAAATTTATACCCTGCAAATCCAGCTTGTGGAAATTAGCCTTTGCTAAATGCGATCGCTTGAAGGTAACTTGGGATATTTGTGCTTGACTAAAATTGGCTGCTTCTAAATTGGCTTGAATAAACTTACAATTATTTATCCTGGTTTTGATAAATTTAGCTTTTTTTAAATTAGCTTTATTAAAGTTTATTTTCTCTAAGTTGAATTTGCTAAAATCAAATTCAGATAGATTAGTGTTTATGAAGTTTGCACCGGTTAATATCGCACCTTGTAAATTAACTCTTGTAAGGATAGCACCCATAAGGTTAGCACCACTCAAATCGGTACCGCTCAAATTTGCATTCCTTAAATTAGTTTTATAAAACCTTGCTTCTCTTAAATCTGCACCGCTAAGATTTGCACCGCTTAAATTTACTTCCCTAAAATTTACTTTTCTCAAACATAAACCGCTTAAATCTACCCCGCTTAAGTCTAAATCCAATTTATGGGGATATATAGTAGCCTTTCTGAACTCATTCCAGGCTCCTATGCTAAAAGTAAGTATAGCAAGAAGTTCCGATTTATTTTTCAAATCGGTTTTTTTAAACATTATATTTGTATAGATATTATTTGTACTAACTCTTAAACAGTTCTTCAGCAGCGATAAAAAGTATGGATAACTACTGAAAAATTACTATCAACTCTTTAAATAGAAGTATTATTGTGATTCTTTTTCCCCTGTCTTTTCCTCAACTTTTGTTGAGTATACTGCTTTCATAGGTCTTTCCCTTGTATCAGCCTTTTCAATTTTTTGATTTTGTGCTCTTTCAAATTTAATACTATATCCCAACCAAATAAAACCCGTACTAAAAACCGCGATCGCACCAACTAAAACTCCGGTCAATACTCTAATCTGAAAGTGAAGAGACTGAAATTCTCGTTGCTGAACTTCTAAATGGCTGAAAGAATTCATCTTAACCTTATCCATAGCTAAGGGAGTAAAAGTAGCAGAACCTTTAGAAGCTATAACAAGCTGATTGTGGATATCATCTGTGAGGAAATTTTCTGGGAGTGGAGTCTCAGACTCTATCATATTATCTAAAGAAGGTTTAGCTTCTTCCTTAAAAGTCACCTTCTTGTGTAACCAGTTAGTAATTAATCGCGGACAATTTTTTTTAAACCAACGCCAAGCAACTATCTTAAAAGCAGGTTTTGATAACCTTATAATTAGTTTGGATATTCCTTTAAGACTGCGGGAGCGAATCTTTGCATCAATTAGATTACTTGAGCCTACATCATACAAGCAATCTATAATATGTCGAATATTATATTCTTCCCTCACAACCAAGTTTTCTACCAACAGTAAGACATCATGCATTTTCGCTTCTGACAGTTTTTCCCCTGTCATTTCTTCTATAGTTTTTTCTGATTTTTGTGGTATTCCTGGCATAATTTTAAAGCTATAGATAGCTGGCGTTTTTATAGATTCATATATATAATCTTTCAGTAGAATTGCTTTCTGAGCAAGAGAATCCACCAAAAATTAAATTTTAGTTCACTAATTATAAATAATTAATTCAATCACTATAGAGAAATTCCGTACAAGTATTATTCAAATAGCCGAAAACTCATATAATCCTTATATAGTGTTCCATTTTGATTGCTGAGGATAGGATACAGAAAAAAGAAATATATCTATGCCTTGGTATAACAGAGCAGTAAGTATCTTAAATTTTATGGCAAATATGCTCCCGAAATATTAATTAGCATTTCTGGATATCTAATTTACTAGAAATCTAAAAAATATAAAAAAGATCAGTTAAATTACTCATTTACAGTAACTTTACGGCAATAACATTTAGTCAAATTTACTGAATATTATTACGTAAAATTAAATATATAATTATTACTCATAGTAAATAATTTATCTTTGATCAGACCTTATTGACTACCAATATTTTACAGTTCTAGTTACTTATATCTAAGTACCATGAGAAACAGTTTCATTTCTTCTGTAGGTAATGATTCAAAAAAATATTTCTCTCCTAGATATATATTCTTCCATATCTAATCTTATACTTGATATGGAAGAATATATTTTTATTTATGTCTGTGGATTCTCACCATTTCATAGATGGGTGTAATATAAATAAGAATATATATTTATAATGCAGCATTATATCCAAGTTTCTGATGAAAGATATATTGGCAAATTTTTTCAAGATAGCTGGTACCGTCACATTCGCAAGCTTGATGGTGGCTCCTGTATATGCACAGCAATCTAAAATTGCTGCTTCTGAATTACTGCTCCCGGTAGACTCCCTCTTATCACAAACAACCAGAGTCAGAATTAAGAATAGCAGCCTGTTAGAAACAAAACCTAAAAATATTGAACAGTATTCGATTACAGATGACTCTGCCTTTATAGAAAGCTTACAGAAATACAGACAGCCTGCATTGTTCAAGGGTATTACTCAAGAATTTTCTATACCCACTGCATATGGTACTCGTGGATACTCTATAATGCCAGCAAACGCCGACGGACAACAGACGCAGTTAGAAAAAGATGTGGTAATTATCAAGTTGGGAGAAGAACCTTTAAATCAACCATCTTTTCAACAAGGAGATGGCATAATATTATTTAATATCAACGATCAACCCCGATAAAGAAGATCAGAATCTGAAGCAGTTAATTATCGCCCAGAAAAGAAAAACTATTTGATAATTAATTGATGAAAGATTTATTATTTATTAATTGTGAGAGTAAATTCAGTCAAAACAAAAGCACTAACCTTAATTTCACCCAATATGTAAAAAGTTCTTTACTTTCACTTACCAAAGGAAGAAATAAAGCGATCGCCTATGATGGTTAGGCACTACTGTGCCATCGCTTCAGTTCTGTCTAATATATGTTAAGGGATTGACCCGTAACATAAAGACTTGACGGGAGCAATTTTCTTTCCTATTAACTATCTTGACAGTCATTAAGTAAAGCTAAGAGTGTGTTTATAAATAAAAAATAAAATTCTTGTAGGGTGCGCCCTTACCCACAGTAATGTTGGATTTTGACGATAATATTTAATATGGATCGCACCAAGTAAAGATGGTGTGCTTGCTCCATCCTTATATAACCATAACACATCCTATTTTAGAAATATTTCATAAAGACCCTCTAAGGCAAGTACAAGCAAATACTTGCCTTACTAAAAGTGTGAAAATATATTCTCAAAAGCTCCCGATACAAAGATTACAAAAGATTGAGTTAAAAAGCAGAAAACTAGAATTTCAACCTTAAGCAAATCAAAAAGTATACTTTTAGGTTTTATCTATTGAGAATACAATCAATAAAACCTAAAAGTAATGATTATATGTTTATGAAATAGTTGCTTAAAATTCTTACTTTATCTATGGATTATAGATTTTTTCACCCCCTCAGCTTATCTTAGCGATTCAACTCTCTAGTTACTCAGATATTCAAATTCCCCCTAAATATCAATTAATCTCGTTGTAGTAAAATTAAACTGAACCAATCTTTGCTGTCAGTCCATGCTTGCGCAGTTGTAAAACCTCTGACTTTTAGCTGTTCTTTGAGGGAGTCAAGGTTAAACTTGCGAGAAATTTCAGTCCGAATAGTTTCACCCTCCTCGAAATCGACTTTTAGATTATCAAGAACTCGTAATTCAAAACTTTGAGATTTCAAAGAGCGGATATGCATTTCTATCTGATTTTCTGCTTCATTGTAGAATGACCAAAATTCAAACTTATCCTTATCAAAATTACCGTCAAATCTCCAGTTTAAATGGTCTAATAAATTAAGACTAAATGCCGCAGTCACTCCCTGACTATCGTTATATGCTGGTTCTACAATATGCTTAGGTTTTTGCAAGTCTGCACCAAGTAAAAAATACTCCCCACTTTGCAAAGAGTTTTTTACTAAATGCAAGAAAGCATCAAATTCTGCATCAGGTAAGTTCCCTATTGTGCTACCCAAAAAAGAAATCATTCTGGTTGGTAGTTCTAGGGGTGGTAGATTAGATAATGCCGATTCATATGTTCCTACCAAAGCATGAACCTGCAAATACGGAAAGTCATCTAGCAATCCCCTAGCGCTGGTTTCTAAAATTCCTCCACTCACATCAACTGGTAAATAGCGTAATTTACCACCTAAATTACTATATGCATCTATAAGGATACGAGTTTTAGTAGAGCTTCCACTACCTAGCTCAACGAGTTCCGCTGCACCAGTAATTCTAGCTATCTCATGGGCATTCTTTTTGAGAATTTCTGCCTCAGTACGAGTAGAATAATATTCCGGTAATTCACAAATTTGCTCAAATAGTTCCGAACCTCGATCGTCGTATAGATACTTAGCTGGAAGAAGCTTTGGTCTCTTCTTGAATGCTTCTACAACATCACTACCAGCAGAATTACTAATTGTAGTTTGTGGTTCTATTAGATACTCTACTTTTAAGCGTTCTTCAACCTTGCTGCTGGTAGTTGAAAAAAGTGACATTGAGCCTCCGATTGTTGGTTAGGTGCAGTTAGTTGATGGTTATTTATTTAAAGACAAGACAAAGACAACAGTAAACTTATACAATTGAATACAAGTGACTGCTGCTATTATTATTCAATTCTTGGAATAACTTAGATTCAACTATCCTTTTGGAATCTTCTCATTAAATTGTCAAGTTTTAATAAAAAAATAATTTAATATCATTATTTATAGCGGTGACAATGTATAATTATCAGCCCAAATTTCATACAAGCTGATAACTTACAATTCCTATTAGGCTTGGCATAGAGAGAAATTGAAATAAAAATCGGAATTAAAATTAAAATCGGAATTAAAATAAAAATTAAAATTAAAAAATATCATCCTCCCTCCTCTAGTCTTACCCTTTTACCTCCATCCATAGCACATCTAAATCCTGCTAAAATTTGCCTAATATTTGGATGATACCAATTACGAGTACTACATCGTAATACGTAATTGCTAGTTGCCCAACTGCCTCCTTTTAGTACCAGATGTTGATGGTCAAAATACACTTGTGAATATCCTCTATATGGATATGGCTGGAAGTTTTCATAGCCATTGAAGTATGTTGATGTCCACTCCCAGACATTACCGAGAGTATCGTATAAGCCGTAGTAACTTGTGCCTTTATGATAATGATTAACAGGTGTTGTTTCACCTATGTTGCCATTATGATTACAATGCTCGCTTGTTGGTAATTCTGTTCCCCAAGGATAAATGTACTGAACTTTTGCCTCCTGATTCCAACTAGCAGCTTTTTCCCATTCAGCCTCTGTGGGTAAACGTTTACCTACAAATCTACAATATGCATTAGCTTCGTACCAATTGACACCATAAACCGGGTGATCGCTCCAGATAGGGTCATCTTGCCAAAATAGGGGTTGTTTCACCCCTGAAATCTTTAACCATTTCCAGCCGGAGTTGCACCAGTACTGGGGTTGCTCATATCCCCCTGCTTCTATAAAATATCTATATTCTCCGCAAGTAACCGGATAAGGGTCTATATAAAAAGTGTCTAAGTATACTATATGTACTGGTGCTTCATTATCCACTGCATGAAGAGAACTATTGCCCATAAGAAACTCTCCAGCCGGAATTTTAATCGGTTTCGACACTAATGGAGTAGGAGAAGATGAGTGTAATAGCTGAGAGCCAATAGAGTATAAATGTTTACTTGCTATGATATGTAATAAAAAATTTATAGTTTCATAATGTTGACATTCATGCTGGATAACAAAGTACCATAAACGTTCTTGTCTTTCGATGTCAGCAACTTCTAGATAATCTATTACTCTGTCTCGAACAGTATCTAAATAGCCACGAACTTCTATAGGACTCGGTAAATTTTTTCTCTGGAATTTGGGTAAACCATCAGCAGCAAATAACTGTCGGTATTCAGGGTAAGAGGGAGCAAGACCAGCACTGCGTTCTAATAACCACAGAGATTCGGTATATGCAATATGTCCCAAATGCCAACCCAGAGGGCTAAAATCATCATGGACTTGGGTACAAAAAGTCTTTTGATCTAGGTTATCGAGTATCTCCAAAGTTTTTATCCGACATTGATTTAATGCTGTTGCGATCGCGCTTTTAGTTTTGCTGACTCTGATTGTACTGTGTGCGATCGCGTTATTGACAACTATATTATTCCTAGCTGTTTTTCTTTTAACTGTTTTTTTTCTAACTGTTCTTCTTTTAAAATTGCTGAATTTTGATTTCAAGGTTTTTCCCCACACTCAGAATGCTATTTTCAGGGAGACTAGTCCAATTCCCGACAAATAAAGGTTCAGATGCTATGACTAAAGCGTCACTAATTGTTTTGTCTTGTGCTAAGACGTAAAGGGAAGGGGCTGGTTTCATGGAGCTAAAACGAGACACAATCAGTTTATTACCATCACTGATGACTATATTTGCTAAGATGTAAGTATTATATTTTTCTGCCCAATCTATCAACTTTAAGAGTGTAACTTCTAAAGCTTGCTCTAAAGTTTTGTGTTCATTAGTTTGCCATTCGTGCAATATAAGGGCAAAAATATGTTCTGAATCTGTACTTCCATTAATCCATTTGTATAATTCATCATTTAGCGTAGAACGTATTGGTCTATAAAGAGATTCTCGGAAATTATCAATCTTACCATTATGGATGAATGACAAATTCTGGTACCCGAAAGGTTGACAGTTACTAAAATCTAGTGCTTGTCCAGCAGTTGCGCTCCTAACATAGGCAAGTATGCATTCGGAGTTAGCATAGCGACTTATAGAAGGTAAATTGATATCATTCCAAATTGGCAATGTACTCTTGTAAGTAAATGCTTCTTTTTGCTTCTGCATATCGTACCAAGCTACGCCAAAACCATCAACATTTACTGTCCCTGACATCATTTCCTGGGGTTGATAACTCTGATTTATTAGTGAATGCTCATGTTTATAAAGTAGTTTTTCTAAGCTGATGGATGAGCCAAGATAGGCAAGTAATCTACACATAGACAGTAAATTAACAAATGTTTATATACTAGCAAAAATTATTAACAATAATATAAAAAAATATACAATTTCTCTAAGTATAAGATGAAAGGAATTGATTGCAGAAAATTAAAGTGATGGGTCTACATTGATTGATAGCTATGTGGTATTGAAAGCTTTTCATAAGAATGAAAAATGTATACTTATTTCAGATTTGCGACTAATTTTACTAAAGTTCTCTCAAAAGTAGCCTGTTCAGTAATATTCAATTTAAATAATATTGACTTTACAGGTGTTATTGATTGGAATCATATAAAATAATATAAAGAAAAAAGCTAGATGAATTGATGATGTGGTAAAGTCCGCGGTAGCCAACTCCCTAGAAGTTTGATTGCAAGTGTAGGTCTGGTATAGCTATAAACAACCTTGGGAATAGGGCACTTTTCACACCCTATTTCCAACATTAGGTGATTTACATGAAAAAATTTACCATTGTTAACCAAGGTCTCGAGAGTTGAGGGAAGTCGAAACTCGTCAACCTGGGTATATTCTTTATCAGAAATCACCTTAAGTCTAGTCATTATTACTCCGCTGTGTCAGATGGGAGCCTGGAATAACCGGGGAACGCCGGTCAGTATAAAGCACTGTTCAACTGATTCGTTTGCTGAGCTTCCAACTTACGAGGATGAGGAGCACTGTTTTCAACAAAGTATTTCAATTCCTCTATCGCCTTCTTGGCAACCCCACTCATCTGCATCCGCATCATCGGTCCCATCACCAGGTTGAATACAGGCATAATCGAGATCTCCATGCACATATCTACCTTAGCCTGATTATTAGTGATGGGGGTAACTGTCCAAGTATTAGCTAGTTGTTTGACAAAGAATGGCATCTTCTCACCCTGGGCATTATAGGAAATGATCTTCTTACTTTCGTCATACCGAGTGATATTTTCCTTAAAGCTACCGAGGTCGGTTTCGCATACGCGACCTGAGCAAGGAGCATTCTGGGGGATGACATCGTTATTTCGTTTTTCAGAAGTATGTACACTGCTAGCCCACTCAGCCACGCGATCATAACGGGGACCTAGAATTTCCCAAATTAGATCGGCAGATGTGTTAATGGTAACTTGTTGTTTAATTTGCATGGTTTTATCTCAATACAGTTGATAAAGTTAAATTATTTAGGACGGTTTGTGACAGATGGTTATCCATTTGCCAATGCCTAATTGGATTATCAGAAGGGTTAGAAACCTCAGAGAATTTCTGAATTTTTAAGTGGAAATAGCCTCCACTGGAAACTGAATTTCTGTAACCATTTCTGATTCATGACCAGGTTTTGGTGGCACGATAAATATTTCTCTACCTGGAGCAATCAATTTGTATTGGTGAGTTTCTGCCCAGGTACCAATGGCACTGTAGCATAAGTGACCATTTTCCGGTCCACCAAACCGGACAGCAGTCACGGCAGTTTCCACCGAGGGTAGCTCTCGAACAGTCATTGATGTGTTGTTAGATAATGACAGTGTGATATCCAGATGGTGATTGAGCAAAAATCCCACCTCCAAGTCCAAATTCTTTTCTTCATAGAACTCGCTATGAATCACTACAACAAAACGACCCAGGGACTTCGCTTTGATCTGTTGATGAACAATTTGATTCATTTCTGAAATACTTGCGAAGATTTCTGCTACGTCCTTAAAGGTAAATCGCAATGAAAAGAAAGGTTGAGCAGGTAGACTTTTCAATACTACATCGTCGTCTTGAAATGTACCTTTGCGCTCAATCTGCTGAAGGCGGGATTCTACAGCTCGGAGACGAATTGCTTCTGTCTGAATGGTTTGCTCAATCTGTGCCTTTTTCAGAGTCAGCATCCCCCGAATTTCATCGGGAGAAACCTCATCTTCTAAAAGACGCTTGACTTGTTCTAAGGAAAGTCCCAAATCTTTAAGAGCAAGAATACGGTTGAGTTGAGTTAGCTGCTGAATACTGTAGTAACGGTACCCCGTATCCGGGTTGCTATTGATTGGGGTAAACAAGCCAATATCATCGTAATAACGTAGTAGACTAGCTGGTACTTGGGCAATTTTAGAGAATTCACCAATACGGAACATCCTTCCTTTATCCAAACGGCTTTTTTGCACTATAAAGCTTCAAGTAACTTGAAGGTCAAGTGGAGAGGATTTTGGTAATACCTAGCCCGGATTTTTAGATTGATTCAGTAAGCTCGAAGTGGTCTGGAATTAAACTTTTATTAAAAATAAAGTTTTTAAAAATATATAAAAAATATATATTTTTAAAAAGCACGGGGTCGCACCGCTTTTGAGTTTTCTTCATTAAAAACTTTCCCGTAGGGTATGCAGGAATTGGAGCGTAGCAACTGACTCTTTTGAGCAATATATAATTTTCATCGTTTTCTAATCTATATTTTCGGCGTTGCTGAATTTGGTAATGAATTATGCTTGTTTACAGTTGTGTATTATATTCAAAACCTCGATTAAAACGTTAAATTTAACTTCTCAAAATAAACTCAAATTTATAATTCATATTTTGATTCAGCAACGCCATCTTTTCTAATCAATTAAGAAAATCGAAATTAGTTATTGAAATTCAATAGTTTCTACAAAATTAATTATATCTAACTTAATATTTTCGACTTCTTGATTGAGGGTATTATCTTTAAGCTTGGTAACTACATTTTGTTGTTTACTAACTATATATAAGAAATCGTGATTAATAAAAGCTAATATTCCTCGATAAGCGTTGCGTCTGGCTCCATTACCATTATGAGTATGTACAGATTTAGATACGACTTGGGGCATATTGACTAAAACATAATAAGATCCTAATACAAACTCTTTTAAATACTCACTATATTCAATTTGGGAATTAGGTAAATTTGCAATAATTCCTAAAGGTACATATTTTTCAATTAAAATCGAGTATAAATATTTTTCTTTACCTTCTAATTTAATATCTTGCTTTTGCTTTTGAGAAAGACGATAATAGTCTATTCTGAGTAAAGTACCACTATCGTCAGAAAATTCAGTTACACCTTCTCGTGTTTGTACTTGTCCACCTTGATTTGCAGACACTGGAATATAAACTTTAAATTGTCCTTCGGGAGACTCATAATACTGCTGAGATAGATTTTTCAGAGACAATGTTTCGTATTCATCAGCAAAGGAAAATTCTTCTGCTTCTTCTAAGATAGAAATTACTTCATCAATAATTTCTTCTGCTTCCGTATCGTCTAGGTCAAAAACTGCTTGTAACTCATAAATAAGTGGTAATTTCTCTGGAGGAATAATCAAAGTTTCCTCATTTACTAACATTGAAACGCTGACAGCAAAAGCATCGAGAATAATTTCATCAGACAAATATTGAAAAGCAGTATTAAATAAAATCTCTACTCCTTCCTTGTTCGCGATCGCTAATGCTTTTTCCACTATTTTTGATAATTCTTCATCTGAGTATTCTTCAAAAACCTCAAACTCCCACAGAGTATCAATTATAGAATAGGAATCTACCCGATCTAAAGAAGCATCAGCAGCTATGGTAACTACAGCGATCGCAACTACGGCTTCTTCTTGGGTGAGTATAGTGGAAGATATTCCTTGTTTACGAAAGATATGGTCATATTGCGCCATAACTGCTCCCTATATTAATGCTTTTTCTGTTAAGCAACCAATGAATCAATTATTCTTCATCGTCGCTTCGCCATAAATGCTAAATGACAATCAAGAGATAATTTCATATAGTGTCAAAGGGTAGTTTACCGTACAGTAGGGCAATTACTTGATGAACAAAACAGCAGATGAATATTACTCATGAAATATTACCCATCTGCAAGACATTTTATTCTTAATTGTATTTTAATAAAAATCATCTTAAATTAAAGAATTGAACAATTATTGGTAATAATCGTTTACATTCCTTGACTAATTGATTACTTGGTGATCTTTGAGCAACTGTACCAATAATAATCTTTATTGCAGTTCTAGCAAAAGATAAGGTATTTTTATCTGTAGGCTTTCTGGCTGCAACTGCTAATACTAGTATTTGTTGTAGTGCTTCTGTTTTATCTTCTGATTTTAGGCGTTCGTCGGCTTCTATAATTAATTTTAGTTGCTTCAAGAGGTCTTTGATGTCTATTTCTTCGGATGAGGAGATACTTGGTAAGTGATTAATAACATTATCAATATTGTCAGAAGTTGCAAAAATAGGTGAGGATAATTGATTTCTGCTGTCTATTATTTCAGTAATTATTTTTTGTGCATCTTGCAACATGATATTTAGTTGGTCAATTCTATTGTCTATATTTGTTAATTCCTTTAAGGGGGTAATTTTACTTATTTGCTGGGGTTCAGTATTAGAGTTAGCTGGTTTTTTGATAATTTGATTTTCTATTTGTTTGATTAATCGCTCTTTAATTTGTACGGAATTAATACCTAAATGATCTAAAATCCGTAAACATATCCCTTCTCCTTCGTTAATTAAAGCTAGTAATAAATGCTCGGTTTTGACGCGATCGCTTTGTAGTTGATTTGCTTCTCGGTAGGAGTTTTCAATAACTTGAGTAGCACGATGGGTAAAGGGTATATCTTCAGAAATGGAACCCGAACCTCTACCAATAAGTTTTTCAACTTCAATACGAGTATTGTTCAGGGTAATACCCAGAGAATTTAATAGTAATGGTGCAAGCCCTTTTTTCTGTGCAATAATTCCTAGCAGAATACTTTCAGTCCCAACAAAATTATGACTCAAACGACAAGCTTCTTCTTTTGCTAATTTAATGGTCATTTTTGCTTCATCTGCAAATTGTTCCAAAATTAAACTTCTCCTCACCACTCATATTAGAGATTAATATAAGTTTAGTGATAGCAAAGAATTTTGAAAAAAAATCATTTGTTGGATTTACTACACGGTTATTTTTTGATTTTTTTATGTCCTAAATTACACTGAATATTTTTTTGTTTGTAGTTTACTGAGAATAAAAAGTCATTATAATCGGAATTAATTTACAGTATATTACAAAACGATTTTTAGAAAAGTGATTCTTTAGAATCCCATGAAGCTGTTGAATTACTAGGGGATTATATGAATAAGCAGGGGTATTGTTAATTTAGCTCTTAATGACAAATTATGCAGTTAATCAGATAAACTAATGCAATCATACTTACCCTTGTTGAAATAGTAAGTACTTAATCATCAAGTAACAATATTTATATTTAAATTATTATAGATAATAGAATTTAGTTATTTTAATTACAATCGTTATGTATCATTTATTATTAGCTAAAAGCAACAGATAAAATGTTAATAATTAAATATTAGTATGACTTACTCAAAAGCAACGGAATTCTATCCGAGGCATTTGCTTAGTATATCTGTGAGAACAATAGTTATTTATAATAAAGCAATATAGTGATGACAAATAGGTACAAAATAGACATGATTCTGAAGTTCGACAACTAAATTGCTGATGACTAAAAAATGGTTTTGGATTGGAATTACCAGCATATTTTTACTTTCACTTTCCCTACGTTTTTGGGGACTAGAACGATTTAATACTCTAGTATTTGATGAGATTTACTATGCCAAATTTGCTCATAATTATATTCATGGGATATCATTTTTTGATGGTCATCCACCCTTAGGGAAATATATCATCGCTATTGGTATGTGGTTAGGTAATTATCTACCCTTTGGTGGAAACGAGGTGAATGAGTTAACAGGAGCAGTGCGATCGCCTTGGAGTTATCGATGGATAAATGCTTTGTTTGGTTCTTTTATACCATTAATTATTGCTGGTATTGCTTATCAAGTTAGTCATCGTCGTACTTTTGCTTTAGTTGCAGGTCTGTTTGCTGCGGTTGACGGTATCTTTTTAGTAGAGTCTCGTTACGCTCTAATTAATCAATATATCGTCATATTTGGATTATTAGGGCAGTGGTGTTTTTTATTAGCCCTTGATAATAGACGGTATACTCGTGGGGGATGGTTGGCTATTTCAGGTATTACTTTCGGTTGTTCAATTGCAACGAAATGGAATGGTTTGTTCTTCCTTTTGGGAGTTTACCTGATGTGGATAATTGGTTGGTTAATCTATTGGTTGCCTATTATCAGTTTTTCTGAGGTGAAAACTTATATTGCGAACCTTAATAAAACGGCTTTTTCTATCTTATATAGTCTAATTTGTGGGCGTAACCATACCTATATTCATTATCTCAAAAAACAGACTACTCCTCTTGAAAATTTGACCCAAATAAATCTCTTACAAATGTTGAGTTATTTGGGGGTTATTCCAGTAATAGTTTATAGTTTTTTATGGATTCCCCACTTGCAGCTTAATACTGAAAGGGGTTTGTTGGAAGTCCATAGACAAATTTGGTTATTCCATAATGGCGTTCAATTGATTGGTAATAGCAATACAGTTCATCCTTACTGTGCAGCATGGTATAAATGGCCATTATTGACTAGACCAATGGCTTATTTATACCAAACTGCTAGAACTGTTAGTGAACCTTTATTAGTAAAAGGACCACCTCTGCCCGGCAATGCTGTCAAAGTGATATATGATGTTCATGCTATGGGCAATCCATTTTTATGGTGGTTTGGTGTTTTTGCCTTATTAATAATTGCTATTAGTTTGATATTCCGAATAATTTTTCCTTGGATTGAGAACCAGCGCTTTCCTCATGGTTCAACTTTTTCAGTAGATGCATGGATTGGGATTTATTTAGTTACTAATTACGTGGCTAACTTGTTACCCTGGGTAAAGGTAGACCGTTGTGTATTTATCTATCACTATATGTCTGCTGTGGTGTTTGCATTTTTAGCGATCGCTTTAATTGTTGAGATATGTTGGCGCAGCTACAGTAAAGTGATGGCTAGTGTTGGTTTTACTATCTCGTTTATGATTGTTACAGCTTTCATTTTCTGGCTGCCAATTTATTTAGCCTTACCCCTTTCTCCTGAAGCTTACAAGTTAAGAATGTGGTTTAATAGTTGGATTTAAGAGTTGGATTTATTATTCTTACTCTTTTATTTAGTTATTCGGCTTTATTACCATTCTCATAATTTTTTTATCTACAATATTAAAAGAATATTTTATTACTACTTAAAAGTTTACATAACTAAATATAGTTACACTTAGAAAATATTTATGACTCAGGAATATAGTTATATTTCGTAAGTGTATAATTGACTTTTAATTGTTAAACTAGTGACAATCAAAAACCTAGATTTCTCCTTGTAGGAAAAATCATCTTTTTTGTTGTACTTTGAAGGCTTTGAAAATAACATATAGAAATCGTATTTGAATTTTGAATAGATAGGTCGTGGAATAAGATAACTAAGGTAAGGATTTATGTTATACCAAAATCTTTATAATTCTTTTCTGATGATGATTTCCAGAGATTAGCCACAATTCTTTATTCTCAATAATCATTTTGGAACACCTGTATTTTCCTTCCTTATTGCGATTAAAGGTATGTTGACAAACTGCATTATATTTTGAAACTATTCTCTGTGAATGGTTTTTAAATACCTGAATACTTACTTTGACTTTAATTTATCTAAACTCATTATTTAGATAACAATTAAAGAAATAAAGCGAAGTCAAAAAATTGAAAAACATCAAGATAAAGATAAATCATTGGCATTAAATAAATTCAGCCTTAATTTTCTTTCCAGTTGATGGAACATCAAAAATACGTCAAAAACATATCAAAGAGAAGTTACAGCAATATCATAATCATAATATAGCCAGGCTCAGTCGTATTTTTTTAATAGTAGATAGTAGATAGTAGGAAATAATCTGATGGAAACTAATTTGGAACTGCTCGACTCTAAACTAATAAATTTAACCGAAATACCGATTCATATATCTAGTCAAATTCAACCCCACGGAGTTATTCTGGTTTTACAAGAACCAGATTTAAAAATATTACAAGTCAGTAGTAATATTTCTTTCGTATTTGATATCAATCCAACGGATTTATTAGAAAAGACATTAGAAGACTTGCTAGATCCTTTTCAAATTAAGACAATTAAATCGGGGATAATTGAAGACAGTCTAGATATGATTAACCCGACGAAAATTTGGGTTAGAAAAAGACAAGATGACTATATAGTACTTGACGGAATTTTTCATCGCAATCCCCAAGGATTATTAGTTTTAGAACTAGAACCAGCAGTTTCTAGGGAAAATATTCCTTTTTTAAGCTTCTATAATCTTGCCAGAGCTTCTATAAACCGTCTAGAAGAAACTGCAAATATCCGTGACTTTTGCCAAATTATTGTTCAAGAAGTCAGAAAAGTCACAGACTTTGATAGAGTCATGCTCTATAAATTTGATTCAGACGGACACGGTAGCGTCATAGCAGAAGAGAAAATAGAAGAATTAGAATCATATCTAGGTTTACATTACCCCGAATCAGATATCCCCAAACCAGCACGTAAATTATTTAAATCCAACTGGATCAGATTAATTCCAGATACCAAAGCTGAAAGTGTCGAAATTTTACCTGCAATTAACCCCCAAATCAAGCGATCGCTCGATTTAACTCATTCAATTTTACGTAGTCCTTCTCCTTGTCATGTAGAATATCTACATAATATGGGTGTAGGTGCTTCCTTAACTATTTCCTTAGTGAAGGAGGGTAAACTCTGGGGTCTAATTGCTTGTCATCATCAAACTCCCAAATATGTATCTTACGAACTACGTAAAGCCTGTGAATTTTTAGGTAGAGTAGTATTCTCAGAACTTTCAGCCAGGGAAGAAGCGGAAGACTATGACTATCAGATGCAGTTAAACCATATTCAATCTACATTGGTTGAATATATGTCCCAAGAGGACAGCTTTATTGACGGTTTGCTTAACCATCAACCCAATATTTTAAACTTAGCGAATGCTCAAGGTGCAGCTATTTGTTTTGCAGGGAAATGGAGAATAATCGGCGAAACACCATCCATAGAAGAACTCAATTTTTTGGTAAACTGGTTGAATGGGAATGTAGATGAGGAAGTATTTTATACAGATTCCTTACCGCAAATATATTCTGATGCCGAGAAATTTAAAAACGTTGCCAGTGGTTTATTAGCTATTCCCATATCTCAACGTAATTATGTACTGTGGTTTAGACCAGAAGTAATTCAGACCGTCAACTGGGGAGGAGACCCAAATAATGCATTTGGGGTTAAGCAAGATAGTAAAGATAGCAGTGACTTCCAATTGTGTCCTCGTAAATCATTTGAGTTGTGGAAACAGCAAGTTCAATTAACATCTTTACCCTGGCTAAAAGTAGAAATAAAGGCTGCCCTAGAATTACGTAAAAGCATTGTCAAAATTATTCTGCGTCAAGCCGACGAATTAGCCCAACTAGCTCAAGACTTAGAACGTTCCAACGCAGAATTGAAAAAATTTGCATATATTGCATCCCATGACTTACAAGAACCACTCAATCAGGTAGCCAATTATGTGCAATTATTGGAAATGCGTTACAAAGCTGCCTTAGATGAGGATGCAGACGAGTTTATCAACTATGCAGTCGAGGGTGTGAGTTTAATGCAGACCCTAATTGACGATGTTTTAACCTATTCTAAAGTCGATACTCAAAGTGGTGACTTTCAACTTAGCAAAGTTAGTAATTCTTTAGAAAAAGCTACAAATAACCTGCGCAGACGTATCACTCAAAGTGGTACAAATATTAATATTGTTAGCGAACTTCCCACAGTAATTGCTGACGGAACCCAGCTAATGCAATTATTTCAGAATTTAATCGCTAACGCTATTAAATTCCGTAGTAAAAAACCTCTAGAAATTGAAATTGGTGCTTCTCGACAAGAAGATAAATGGCTTTTCTATGTTAAAGATAACGGAATTGGTCTCGATCCCAAATTTAGCGATCGCATTTTTATTATATTTCAACGTTTACACACACGGGATGAATACCCAGGTACGGGTATCGGTTTAGCAATCTGTAAAAAAATTATTGAATGTCACCGTGGAAGAATATGGGTCAACTCACAACCAGGAGAAGGTGCAACCTTCTACTTCACCCTTCCAGTAGGAGGACGGAATTTTGAACGTAGAAACGGACACAAAGCACAAGATTATCTTATTGGTAGAGGACAATAAAGCTCACGTCCGACTGATTCAAGAAGCGTTAAAAGATAGCTCTATTCCTCATCAGATGCTAAATGTCAAGGATGGAATAGAAGCTATGTCTTTCTTGCATCATGAGGGAGAATATCAAAAAGCACCCCGTCCCGACTTAATTTTACTAGACTTGAACTTACCTAAAAAAGATGGTCGGGAAGTGCTATCGGAAATAAAAGCAGATCCTATCCTGAAACGTATACCAGTCGTAGTTCTTACCACATCTCACAACGAAGATGATATATCCCAGAGCTACGACTTACATGTAAATTGCTACATCACCAAATCTCGTAACCTCAACGAGCTCTTTCAAATTGTCAAAGGTATAGAAGAATTTTGGTTATCCCTAGTGACTTTACCTCCAGAAATGTGATCATAATTACACCAGACATAAAGTAGAAATTTCCAGAAAAGCTTATGTCAAGAATTAAGTTAAGAATTAAGTAAAAAATTCAAATTCCAAGAAACAACATATCTTAAGTACTTAGACAAAATTAATTGTATATTTATCATTGGAGTAAAACCTTAGCTATCACTTATAAATCAGCAATACCAGAGTATTGCGATTGCGTTCTTCTGGTCATAATTACACAAACATTTTTGTCCATTGACTTACATAAATAGAAAAATTCAGCAAAAAATTAATCGCAAATATATTACCTTTTCCTCTTTCTTTTTTATTCTTTCCTCATTACCTATCAAAAACTCTAAAACATGGTAGAAAGCTCAGTTAAAATCTTACTGGTCGAAGACGATCTAGCAGAAGCTAGGTTGTTACAGGAAGTACTGACGCAATATGAGTTTCAAGACTTTCATATATTTCACGTCCAAAGATTAAGTGAAGCTCTCCAAGAATTAGAAAACCAACAACCACCACACTTAGATTCCAACTTATACGATATCGTCTTATTAGATTTAACACTTCCAGACAGCGACAAGTTATCTTCTCTCACCCAGATAATTCGTTCCCAACCAACTTTACCAATTGTTGTTCTGACAAATACCAACGATGATGAGCTTGCAGTTGAAGCAGTGAGAAAAGGTGCTCAAGACTATTTAGTAAAAAGACAAGTAAATGATAAAGTACTTTCACGTTCTATAAGATATGCAATAGAACGCAAGCAGGTTTTAGAAAGTTTACGAGAAGTAAATAACACTTTAGAAAGTGAAGTTCAAGAACGCACAACGGAATTAATCAGAGCCAAAGAAATCAATCAACTGAAATCAGAATTTGTATCTATACTCTCCCATGATATCCGAAATCCTCTGAATGCGATTTTACTTGCAGCTGGAATGTTGAAAAATAGTGATGAAAAGCTTTCTCCCGAAAAGAAACTTTCACATTATAAAGTTATTCGTTCAGCAATCAAAAATATGGCTTTACTCCTAGATGAAGCTTCCTTTATAGGTAAAGCTGATTCTGGTAGATTAGAATGCAAAATGGAGCTTTTGGATATCAGAAATATATGTTTAGAAATGATTGAAGATGCGCAATTAAGTTTACTAGATAAAAAAATCGATCTGATTTTCAATACATTTGGAGAAGTCAAAGATATATGGTGTAATGAAAATCTATTGCATCATATCTTAGACAATCTAATTTCTAATGCAATTAAGTATTCTCCGTCTGAAAGTACTATACAATTTAAACTATCTTTCACGGAAAAAAATATTATTTTTGATATTAAAGATGAAGGTATTGGTATTCCTTTTGTAGAGAAACAAAGTATGTTCCAAGCTTTCAATCGAGCTAGTAATGTCGGTAGTATTCCTGGTACCGGTTTAGGTTTAGCTATAGTCAAAAAATGCGTAGATATACTTCATGGTGAAGTCTTAATTGATAGTGATATTGGCTTTGGCAGCACTTTTACTGTTAAGCTACCGATAATATCTTAATTCTTGAAATTTTATGTGAAATTTTATCTAAAATTTTACCTATAGGTTGCGAGTTCGGAGTAAATCTTTCCCCGTCAGATATTTGAATCAACTGAAAATCGTTATATTTATTGAGCAATGGTACGCACCTACCCATCTTCGGTGTTCCTACGACAGGAGGTTTGTCTGATTCTCTTATTAAGTTTATTCCTATTCATTCCCAAGTACTTCCTAAATTGACTATTTGAGAAACTTGATACTTGTTATCTATCCCCAGGTAGTTTGCAAGGTTTAGATTATTAGTTAAATTTAAGATATATCTTATAAGTAAAATAAAATAAAAAAACCAGTCTATTTCTAGACCGGTGATTTGCCTTGCCATGTAATAACGACTGCTCATTTTTATCCTAGCTTTAATTAGCTAAGTATTAGGGTTTTGAATAATACATATAAGGAATGTTGCAGTTATCTTTGCTATAGATAGAATCTAATTAGTAACAAATTTGTAGAACTAACAACATCAATTTATTTTTTAAGATTCTTTATAGTATATTTTAAACTAGATATTATACTAGATTTAAAACATAGAAATTACGGTAGATCTCAAACTACACTGAAACAGTAAAGAAGTGGCGAAAGCCAATTTTATTTACTTACTTATTGATTTCATTTGCTGAGCATTGCCACTAACTCGCTTTTCTTTTTCTTTGAATATCCCGATAAACCTTTTTTTCTAGCTAAAGCTTTTAACTCTTTACTAGTCATATTTTTCAGGTTTTCAGTAATTTGTATTTCCAAAGTAGATTCCTGAGTCATTTTCTCAATAGTTTCTTGAGTAGGTTCTTCAGAAATTTTTTGAGTAGATATTTGAATAGTTTCTTTTGAGGTAGCTTTTTTTGTGTTACTTTCTTTTAGGTTAGTATTAGGAGTCAAGTAAAATACTTCTTTGAGAGCATCAAGTTTTTTACCTTTAGAGATACCGCATTTTAATTTTGTTATCTCTCCTAATGTTTTCCAGGATTCTCTAGGAGCTTCAAAAATGCGAATTGTTGCAACAGATAAATTGACACCTTTAAGACTGCTGAGTGGTTTTTCAATTAAATATTCTAAAGCAGATTTGATTTCATCTCTAGTTGCAGTAGATAGATTAATCTTTGGGATAACTTCACCCGACAAAATCTTAGTTAGTTCAATAGTATTTTGACTTGCATCTGCAATGATACACCAAACTTTCTCCAATCCTGCTGCTTCTGCTACAGCATAAATTAATGAATTTCCAATTACCTCATATTCATCTTCACCAACCTCTTTAACAATCAAAGGAACCCAGTTACGTCCTCCTAAATTGCTAAGAGTTTTGGCTGTTGCTGTAATTATATAATTAGATGCATCTGTTCCCTCACCAGGATGAATTTCATCCATAGGAAGATGCATTAAATTTCCGATATCGTCTAAATTACTCATTGTAGAAAATACTCCATAGCTAAATTTAAGTAGTAAGTACGTGCAATTTTATCTTTGAAAACAGCTGGGATATAAGCAAAAGCTGCATTAGATATAGATGCGTATCCTGGTAAATGAAATATTTCCTTGTTTTTACTTCCTTTCGTAGAAAGAGGGTAAAAATAGGGAGTTAAATCAAATTTTTCATTTTTAGTAAATTTTTTGATTAGGTCATCGATTGCACTAGTCATAGTAATTTTATGTGCATCGCTGATTTTATTCTCACCATTAAAGAAAATTGGTAAAGCAATTGGTGTGCAACCTTTTTTATTTTCCTGAATTTGAGGAAGAAACTTTTGGATAGCGATCGCGGCATTTTCTAGGGAATAAATATTATTATGTTTAGCGGGAATCAAAACTACATCAGATGCATACATTGCACTTTGACTAAAGAAGCGCCAATTTGGTGGTGAATCAATCAAAATATAGTCATAATTATATTCGAGAGTTTTTAAAAGCTTGTTTAATCTGTATAGCTTAATCTCTTGACGAAGCTCATCGTCACCACAATCTGCGAGTTTTTTATCTGCTGGAATAACATCAAATGTAAATCTCTTATTTAATTTCTTGTAATTTATTGCGTAAGGGTGAATAATATCTTTTAACTCACTATTCTTATTAACTAAACAAGAATAGAAATCCTTCTCACTAGGTTTTATATCAAGAGATTTAGTTAAATCTTGCTGACTGGGGTCAAAATCAACAACTAATACTTTTTTACCTTTGAGGGCTAAAATTGCGGCTAAATTTACGGTAGTAGTAGTTTTTCCCACCCCGCCCTTATTATTATAAATAGCAACTTTTAATGCTGTAGGTGTATTTTCTATCCTGGATTTAAAATCTCTAATTATATCTTCTAGATTATCTTCAGTTATTTGTAAACAATCTGTAGCAGGAAAAATCACCTTTCCATGCTTTCTAAATAACTGAATGTGGTCTGAGTTGGTAATAATTCCCCACTGTACAGTTTGACAGTTTGGAGCAAGTAAATAACGCTTTAATTGCTTAACAGTCGATTTATATTGTGCAGAACCTTTAGTTAAATTAATATCTCTACCTTTTAACTCAAGTAGAACATGAGGATTAGACCCATTTAAGACAAACTCATTACCACCTTGATTCCGACGTAGAGCATAATCTACAGCATTACCACCTGTATCAGTCTTATAGTGAGGGATGCGCTCTTTTAAAGAAAATCCTAATTCATCCAAGACTGAAGAAACAATGAACATATCATTTACCTGTGCTTCTGATGCACCATCCGGAAGGTCTAACCAGTGCTGCTTAACCCGTGTAAGTGTTTGTGTATTCACTGCTAATTTAAAAAATCTTTATATCTTTGTCTTTAATAGCAATAAAATACACCGAGAAAAACAGAAACTATACTGAAATACTTATATGAGAGTAATATTCTGAGTGGGGAAGATTGAAGGGTGAGAAGGGAAATTATAAGATTTTAATACATGTAGTTGGTTATGAAGTTGTTTGTAGGGAGAGATTGCAATCCTTTCTAATCTAGTTTTCTTTTATACACTGCTCTAAAAACAGGTTCTTCCTTATTGAAAGTTGCAATTTCTCTTTCCGTTTGAACTGGTAAAGGATTTTCCTTTAACCATTCCCCGTCCCCCTCTCTAAAAAAAGCCGAATTTTCCGTAAAGCGATCGCACATTTCTTGCGCTAAAAATTCTATATCAGATTGTAAAAATACGGTTCCTCCAGGTATTAAAAACTCGGCGATTTCTGTGACTAATTGTGGTTGTACCATACGTCGTTTCGCGTGACGTTTCTTGAACCAAGGGTCGGGAAACTGAATGGTTATGTACTGCAAAACATGATTGGGTAAAGAAGCAAGTAATTCTTGCAGTGGATTATTAGTGTTAGAAAATAAATAGTGCAGGTTAGTTAAATTCAGCTTGTCTCTCCATTGATTTGCATCCGTCACTAGAGGTTCACGAATTTCTAAACCCAAAAAATTCCATTCTGGCTGCAATTGTGCCATGCTTAATAAAAATTTACCCCTCGCACAACCAATGTCGAGAAGTAAGGGTTGGTGGGGATTAGTGTAAATTTTTTCCCATTCTAAACCTTGAAGAGAAATCTGATACTTGTTTGACAATGGATTGACATGCTGACGGACTCTAACTGCTGCCAAATTTGTTCTCCTTATAACGTTAATTATTAATTTAAATGAATTGAGTAAATGAATTGAGATGAGTTGAAATTTATGGGAATTCTTTATTTAGATTCCTTTTTTTTATCTCTCTAACGATAAAAATTATATATATTAAGTTATTAAGATTTGTATCAAAAGACAGATAGATTTATTTTTCATATAAATAGTTATCATAGTAAATTATTCAGCACTGACCAAGTGTAAAAGTTGGTGAAAATCCACTTTCAGAAAATTTGATTCTTTTATGTGGGGTCAATGCGGTGTCAATACAAGGTCAATTTTGTATGAATCTCGTATGAGTATAGTAGCCGCTTATGCAGTATAGAGCGGTAGTTTTCATTCATAATGCTTATCTATATTCAGCGATTTTGATTTAATAAGTCTTATTTAATAATCTTTAATATATTTGCCTCTTCTGTGTTTTTACCACATAAGGAACATAATATTGTCGATCCCCAATTTTCGCTAAATTAGTAATTGCCATCTATCTAGCAGCATAATATCTCAAACATTAAATGATATGACACTTACGTATGGAGATGAAACAAAGGTTATACTCAAAATCAAAAAGAGGATAAAAATTCTTTAACTAGACAGTTGTTGTGAAAATTTGAATGCAAATTTGGATGCAATTTGGAGGAAAATTTGATTTTTTCTGAATTCAAATCTTGATAAAAGCTACTTTCTGAGTGAATTAAATTCCCAACCGATTAAATTTCCTACTTAATCTCATACTTAAAAATTTAACTTTAATGACTTACCAATTTCGTTTTGCTGTAGTTAGCGATTTACACATAGGACTTCCCCATACCATCTGGGACCATCCTAGTAGATTTCATTTAGTGGAAGTTAGTATTCCAGCATTTGAGAGCGTTTTAGAACATCTTTTACAACTTAATTTAGATTTTTTACTCCTACCAGGAGACTTAACTCAACACGGAGAGTCAGAAAATCATACTTGGTTGCAACAAAAATTATCAAAACTACCATTTCCTAGTTATGTAGTTCCAGGAAATCATGATGTCCCAGTATTGAACCCAAACGAGCAATCTATCGGTTTTTCTGAATTTCCTAGTTACTACCGTAAGTTCGGCTATATAGGTACAGAGCAGCATTACTATACTACTCAGTTGATGCCAGGGGTAAGATTAATCGGTTTAAACTCTAATTACTTTGATGGAGAAGGAAAGCAATTAGGATTGATAGACCAGCAGCAATTGCAGTGGTTAGAAAAAGTATTATCTCAAAGCAATAATGAACTAGTTTTAGTGATGGTACATCATAATGCGGTTGAGCACTTACCAAATCAATTAAAACATGGAATGGGAAGCCGCTACATGATTAATAATGCTCCAGAACTCGTCAAAATATTAAAACGTTACGGTGTCAAACTAGTATTCACAGGTCATTTACATGTCCAAGATATTTCTTGCGAGGATGGAGTTTATGATATCACCACAGGTTCATTAGTCAGCTATCCTCATCCTTACAGAGTATTTGAATACCACCGCGATCGCAATGGTCACAATTGGCTACAGGTGATGTCCCATCGGGTAAAGTCAGTTCCAGATTTTCCTAATTTACAGCAAACCTCCCGTAAATGGATGGGCGATCGCAGTTTTCCTTTTCTAGTGAAATTCCTAACTTCACCACCCCTGAATCTTCCCCTAGAAAAAGCTGAAGAACTTGCACCATCACTAAGAGACTTTTGGTCAACAATAGCAGATGGAGACGCTTTATTTGAATCTGAAAAGTTTCCATCCTCAGCACATAATTATCTCAAAAAATATGGTGCGATCACTTCATCTGGAACACCCAAACTAATTGATAATTATGCAACTTTACTACTTTAAATATTAGCTGACCCCTAATTACCAATCACTAAATTCCCCAAATTATTCAAGAACCTTGTCTGCAAATTCCAAAAACAGAAGTAAAACCATGTAAAAAAGTTCTTTCTCCTACCGGACCAATTTCACCACCGCAAAAAAAGCCGCTTATAGGGACATCTTTAACGTAACGTCTGAACAAATCCGAATCAAAGTTAGGTTTTCCATAGAGTCCCACACCCCTCCCCAAACAAGAAAACATCAAAGCTGCAATCGCTGAATCATCTGATGAACTTTGTTCTTGATATTGCTTCAGAAGATACTCTAAATCCTCCGCTGAGGTTTGAGCATCCCGGAGATGGAACTGTAAGCGCTGTCCATTACGAACCTGATCCCCAATAGCGATCGCTCCTGCATTGGGGTCTACTCCCAAAAGCTGACGGATCAGAAAATCTCCTTGATTTAATTTCGTTTTGAATTCATCCATTGCTAAACCTACAAACAGAGAGTTCTGTGCTAAAACTCTCTCTTCTTCGCTTAAATCGGCAATGACGTCCCGCAATACAACCAATGGAACCTGTTGGTCTAACTCCAAAATAATATTGCGATCGCATGAAGTGACTTGATAAGGTTTGCCAATCGGTCGGCAACCTTGAGCAACAATGGTTTCTAAAATGATGTTACCACTTAAGGCAATTCCGACATTACCCTCACGGTACATCTGATTGTTGTGGAATAAAACAACCGGACCCCCCATCCCACCGCTTGCTTGTCCCCCTACTGTTACTGAACCAGGATAGGCAAAATCGAGTCCTTGTAACAAATCATTAACTCCATTGGGAAAAGAGCCAGAAAGTAAAATAAACTGCGGCGTAGGTTCAGGAGAAACTCCAATTAAATTTTTCCAATTATCGGGTGAACTATCCAAATCTGGCAAATCTTTAGCCCTCAAATGAAAAGATTTGACCCCAACTCCTGGTAAACTAGCTAAAGTCAAGCTAATAGCAGGTTCATCTTCAAGTTCTTTAGTTTCCCCACTAGAATTGGTACCAACTATTCCACCTCCACTACAACCGATTAGGGTCTTTACAGATAGCTTTTCCGACAGTAAAGGCATTATACGGGAGTACTCGCTGGCAAAAGCAGAGGAAATAAATAGTAGACCCAAATCAGCAGAAGTTTTCAATGAAGAAGTTGCTTGTTCTACTACATCTGCGATCGCAGCTTCCAATGAAGGACGAGTTGATAGGGCATTTACCCACCGCATCTTATCTACCATGAAATTTTACCCTCTTGTTTCGAGGCTAGGCTAGTACTACTCGTGTTTTCACCATAGGAAGGAATATATTGTCATTTTAGACATTTGCCTTTTAAGAAGGCAAAACCGCCATATCATGAGTTTATATCCTGTCAATCCCAGGCAAACTATTTCAAGTTTATTTTACTTATATATTTTATAAGAATTACATTATCCATCTGTAGCATAATGTGTCTGCGAAGTCTTACAAGATAAAAATAAATACAATAGGTATAGCATAATTGTTTGGATACCTCTGGGGCTTGAAACTGTAACTTAATTTCTACCCATATCTAGACATATATTACGAATTGTCCATATAATTAGGTGTAGTCTATATAGTAACTAATTATGGACAATCAAGAAGAAATGACGATTAGCATCGGTGATGCTGCAAAGGAGTTGGGAGTTTCTGTAAAAACTGTAAGACGTTGGGCGGACGCTGGAAAGATACGCTACGAAAGAAGTCCAAGCGGTCACAGAAGGTTTTATATAACTGACGTAAAACGATTATCACCACGCAACCCAGAAGATTTAGATTCTCGAATAACTGTTAATTATGCTCGCGTTAGTAGCCACGACCAAAAAGAAGATTTAGCTAGGCAAGTCAAGGTTTTAGAGTCCTTTAGTGCTTCCAATGGTTGGGAGTTTGAAACTATATCAGATTTAGGCTCAGGTCTTAAATACAATAAAAAGGGATTAAAGAAACTTCTCAAAAGAATTATGAAAGGTGATATCGGTAGACTTGTTTTAACTCACAAAGACAGGTTGCTACGGTTTGGTTCAGAGCTTGTATTTGCTATGTGCGAAGAGTTTGAAACAGAAGTGGTAATAATCAATAAAAGCCATGAAGAACTTAGTTTTGAGCAAGAATTAGTGACAGACATGGTTGAGCTGATAACTGTTTTCTCTGCAAGGCTATATGGCTCCAGAAGTCGTAAAAACAAAAAACTCATAGATAATATGACCAAGGCTGTACAAGATTCATCATAAAATCTGCCCAAACAGTTGATATCTGGGTAGATATGGGCATATGTTAAAGAAGTAATCAATCATTGGAGGTCGTTCGCGCAGCGTCGCCGGAGGTGATACAATGTTACTTTCTATCAAAGTTGAACTGATTCCCAATAATAAACAGGTTACGCAGTTTAGAAAAGCTTGTGGTGTAGCGCGTCATGCTTACAACTGGGCGAACGCATTAATTAAGGATGTTTTGGTAGAACGTGAGGCAGATAAAACAGTTAAATTACCATCAGCTATCGACTTACATAAAAAGTTGGTAGCTGAAGTAAAGACAGTTAATCCTTGGTATTACGAAACTAACAAAAACGTTCCACAACAAGCATTGAAAGAACTTCGTACAGCTTGGGATAGATGCTTTAAGAAAGTAGCTAAACAACCTAGATTTAAAAAGAAAGGTTGTAGAGATAGCTTTTATTTAGAGTCTGGAAGCAAAGCAAAACCGAAGATTAAAAATGATGGTAAAAGAGTTAAATTGCCATCAATTGGTTGGGTGCGGTTAGCCGAACCAATGCCCGTAACAGCAACACATAACTGTGTGATTTCAAGAACTGCTGATAAATGGTTTATCGCTATTAAATACGAGGTTAAAAAGCCTACGGTAAAAGCTGATAGACCTACTGTTGGTGTTGACGTTGGAATTAAAGAGTTAGCAGTTTGCAGCAACGGTAAAGTATTCAAAAACCCTAAAGCTTATAGACGAATGAGTAAGAGCATGAAGCGCTTGCAGCGTTCTGTAAGTAAAAAACAGAAAGGTTCCAAAAACCGTAAAAAAGCTGTTTCAAAACTAGCTAAATTACACGCACGGGTAGCTAATATTCGTAAAGACGCTATCCATAAATTAACTACCTATCTTGCTAAAAACCACAGCATTATAAAGATAGAAGATTTGCACGTTAAGGCATTTTTAAAAAATCATAAATTAGCAGGTGCAATTGCTGATTGTGGGCTGTATGAGTTTAAGCGTCAATTAGAATATAAAACTGAGAAATTCTCAAGTAAATTAGTAATTGTAGATAGGATGTTTCCTAGTTCTCAGATATGCTCTAATTGCGGTAAACATCGTCATAAAATGCCTTTGAAAGAGCGCGTTTATGTTTGTCCTTGTGGTCATACAGAGGACAGAGATTTAAACGCAAGTAAAAATATAGAACGATGGTTTGAAGGAATTTATATTCCGGCTCGTTCTAGTCAAGCGGTAAGCTCTACCGAGATTGCCTGTGGAGTAGACAAACCCGATAGTAGTCATACTGTCGCTACGCTAAAGCAGGAAGTTAACGCTAAAACTACTTATGTCCAGTTAAGTCTAGATTTAGGCAGTTTTGGGTAGGTTTAACAGAGCGGTTCGCAGACTAAAAATCTAACATAAGACTTTAGTCGGTAAAATGGTTAAACATGGTGTAATAATCAGTCCATGTAGCTCTTTTTCCATACTGTTATTAACAAGAAGGACAAAATAAAAACTATGAGTGATATCCAAAACAAAATCAGCGAAGAAGTACAACAGGCTCGTGACGTTTGTGATACAACAGGCGATAATTCTGCTGAATGTGCTGCTGCATGGGATGCTGTGGAAGAATTACAGGCTGAAGCTTCTCATCAAAAACAAGGAGAAAAGAAAAACTCTTTAGAGAAGTATTGTGATGATAATCCAGAAGCGGCTGAGTGTAGAGTTTACGATGAATAAATTGTCTATTCGTTAAATCTAGATATGCCACAAACAAGCAACCTGTAAAATAATCGTGATATCTCGCGGTGACTGTGCTTGACGAAATTTAATGAAATTCAAATTTTCAGTTTTCATTATGATGGCTGAGTTTGATGTTCGTAAAGCATATAGTCTTACTATAGAGTCTTGCTGTAGAGAGTTGTATGACTTGAATTAGGTCATCGATTTTTAGATAATATTCCGATTAGGTAGTATCCAAAAAATCTGCAACCATAGCAAGATATGAGTAAAATTTACATGGTTGCTTGTTTTTTATCTGAGAGCAGAAGTCAGTCACGAATTATATCTACTAAATTTGTATTCAAAAATATAATTGAGAAGATAATTAAAAATCCTGTACCTTAACATACACCCGGATAGTTGATTTCCGAGGATATAACTTGATAGATTGATATTAATTACATATCATTTGCATATTAATCTTATAAATGGCAATACTTGCCTTAAAATATTTGAGCTTGTAATATTTGAATCTTTAGAGATAAATAGAAAACTATGGAACCTTGGTTTCGTCCATTGGTGTGGATGGATTATCGACTAGCAGTGCTATTCACAGTGATTATTCCTTTAATTTTGTTAATTTGGGCATTCGCACAAGGGTCAGAAGCAATACAGCATCTGACTATTATTTACTGGCGTGTAGCAAGTTTATTAGCCATTACAGTGTATTTAATGATCGGTGGCTATGGGATCGGTTTTTTCTGTGGACTAGTGGCTAAAATATTAATACTTGTATCTTTATGGTTCTGGGTAGATATCAACGATGAGATAGAATATCAATCTAATACTCCTTTAAAGTTTACCTTTATCTGTTGGCGTTGGGCAGTTAGCTTTTACTGTGTCCTGAGCGCGATCGCTTCTCTTCCTTTTTTAAGTTGTGTAATAGGAAGTACAGGGACAACAGATTTTTGTCAGGTCTGGTCTCAAGCACCTTTACTGTTTAAACAATATTTCCATAGCGGTTCTGCAAATAGCACTTTAGCTAATACCGGACTGTTTGGTTTAGCAATATACGTACTCTACTTTAGTTACTTTGTCCTAGTGAAGTTAGGAAAAAAAGGACGTTCAGCCTTACAACAATAGCCTAACTTGACTTATTTACAGCAACCATCTATCAAGTAAAGTTGTAATTAACATTAAGTGACCTATGCCACAAAATTTTGCTCAAAGATTAGAACAGTACTCACTCAAACGACCCCAAGTAGTTCTAATAATTTCAGCACAACAGAATGGTGGAGAAGATGAAATTGCTATTTATAAAGGTTTTTCTAGCTCATTAATGAGTCCAACTTCCTTTGACCCGGATATTCCCATTCTCAGTGAAGATGCAATTATTACCAACATCAATTTAGTTAAAAGTCCCTACAACCCTAATACACCTGTTTATATTCAGAAGGGGTTGTCTGTAGAAGAGATGGAAAAATTAATGACTGATTTAGGGATTTGACTTTTTAATTAATTTTGTCTGGAGTCCATAAAAATTTTATCACCTGTTTTTTCTTCTATTTCTAGTTACTTCCTGCAATGTTTTAGCTATATACTTAATTCTTACCGGTGAACAAACATTAGCACTACAGTTATCAGCAAATATTGAACCATCTGCTCTTTGCTGAAGGAAAAATTCATCTGGTGAATAAGTTGGGTGTGGTTGTTTGGTCTCAAAGTCTACAGGATTATATCCTTTGATAATTAAGCCCTGAGAAGAAGACCACAGTCTCATAGCTTGTCTAACTTTTTCCGTTTTACGACTTTGTCTGCCAAAATATCGAGTTAACATCACCCCTTTTGCACCTTTCATATAGAGTAATGCTTCATGACGGGTAGCTCCTGCACTGAATTCCAGTCGCCAAACTCCATTAATGAACTCATTGGGTTTAGTTGTTTGTTCTACATTACCAGCAATATTTACTTTTGGTGGAATATTAATCCTGCTATCGGCATTATTATTTCTTGAGGGAGATAAAGTTGTCATGTCGTCCCCATTATTCCTACTCTGTGAAGAGTCTACAGTATCTCTACTGTCTACATTATCTGAAGGTGAACCAGAATCATTTACATTCTCTTCCCTATCCCTTCTTTGTGGATTATTTTGTGGATTATTATTTCCATCATTATTACTTATAAGTGGTTGGGGGTTATTATTTCCTCCAGATTGAGCAGACTGATTCACAGTCCGGTTATTAATTGCGCTCACTAAACCCACTAACATGAATAAACCAAATAAGCTACCACCAGCAATAACGCCTATCTTAGTCCAATTTTTCCCTTGAGCAGAAATAGATGTAGAGCCAGATGTAGAGGATGCTCCAGTAACATTTAATGGTGTTTGCTGATGATTTTGCAGGTGATTTTGCCTAGATGGGGGTACATTTTGCGGCTGAGGATATCTTTGAGGATTTGGTTGTGTTGTCTTACCTGGTGAATATTTAGGGACAGCTTTAGGAGCAACAGCAGGTTGCTGATGATTTTGTTGATATCCTGAAATTGCAGTTACAGGAGCTTGAGTACTACCAGCACTAGACTGTAAAGCATAAAGCATTTCTTGTGCAGTCGAAAAGCGATCGCGGGCATGGTACTGGGTTGCTTTTCTAATTATTTCTACTAATTCTGGACTAATATTTGTTACACACTTCTGCCAATTTATTTCACCTGTAAGGGGATCTGTACCTATTTCATCAGGCTGTTTGCCTGTTAACATATAGATTGCTGTTACTCCTAAGCTATATATATCGCTTCCATATACTGGTCTACCCATTGCTTGCTCTGATGGCATATAGCCGGGAGTACCAATTACAATTGAACTAGTTGGTTGTCCTTGAGCATTGACAACCGTACCCATAGTTTCCCTGACAGCACCAAAGTCAATCAGTACTGCTTTACCGTCTTGTTTGCGCAAAATAATATTATCCGGCTTGATATCCCGGTGGATAATACCATTGCTGTGAATGTAGCTGAGTACGGGTAATAATCGACCTAAAACCTCTCTGAGATTACCTTCACTTAAAGATCCATTATTATGAATCTTCTCAGTGAGAGTTTGACCCTGTACCCATTCCTGTACCAAATAAAATTGCCCAGAAGCTTGAAAATAAGCAAACAGAGCTGGTATTTGCTCGCTATTACCCCCCAAACGTTCTAAAATAGCGGCTTCTCTTTGAAAGCGGTCTTGAATCAATTCATGAAATTGAGGATTATTGGATACGGGCTTTAACTGTTTAACTACACACTTACGTCCTGAAGGCATTTGCATATCTTCTGCTAAAAAAGTTTCGCCAAAACCACCAGAACCCAAAACCCTAACTACTCGATAGCGATTTTCTAATATATTCTGCATTTTTGATATTCCACCAGTTATTTACTAAATGCCTAACGCTAAAAACTATGTTTGTACGGTAGAAAAATAATAAACCCCTTAAGTAATCTTTTTTAAAACAAAAAATAAATATACGAGACTTAAAGTAGAAGAATAAAATGTTAATGAATGTGAAAAGTTATCATCTAACTTCACTTAAGTATAAAATATTTCATCAAAAACTTAAATTCATCATCTTAGTAATAAGTTATGTAAATAAGACTATGTAAGTAAAATGTTAATTAAACTTATAATTTGTTAATTTAACATTGATATAAAAAGAAATATAAAAAGATATTGCGGTATTTTCTAAGTGAAATGATTATTTGTATCACAAACAAAGTGTTTAAATGATAGGCATGTGACTATAATGATTACTTACAGCTTACAGTCAAATAAATAATTTTGTTGATGATAATTTTATAAAGATATATGTATATCTACCAGTTTATAATATTGTAACAGTACAAAAATAAGTCTGAGTAAAAAAATACTGAGTTTACTGATGCTGTGTAGTTATATTTTGTTTGTATTTAGAGTTTCATTTTAAATTATTTTTTAAATATAATTTAAATTATGAATTTACGTAAATATTAAGTGTTAAATTATTGCGATCGCTTTCTTGAATTTACGAGTATATATCATACTAATTTAGATATACTGAAATTAACTATTTGTTTATTGTTTGACTTTATTACTACCAGTCATTTGTTTGTAAACAAGCTCAGAGATACCTGGAAAAATACTCTTATTCTTAGCGTAAGCTGGGTCATCTCCGGATACAGCTAAAACATATTTAGTTTTACGATCTTTAGTCGTTATAAAGGCTACTTCCATACGCGTACTTGAAGTTATACCAGCTTTGGAAGCGATGTAAGTATTTTTATATGGTAAAGCTTCTCCGAAAAAACTTTCTACAGGATTAAACTCTATCGGATTTGGTAATTTTGCTTTCCATTCTTTGGTATCCCTAGTAAGTAGATTAAACATTTCTTCAGAAATGTCGGGATTTTTTGCAGCCTGATTAGATGATATTTCATACATTAGTCTTGCTGCATCCCTGGTTGTAATTTTGTTTCGGATCGGATTTTGAGTATTACTACTGCGAATTTGTAAGTCTGGACCAATGGGTTCTGGAATATTTTCGTTTAATAAAGGAAAAGTTTTTTGGTTTATATTAATTCCTTGATAGCCAGCTTTCTGAAAAAATAAATTGATTTGATCGCGCTTGTTTTTCCACTCCTCAAAATCTTTTTGATTTAATTTATTTTGAGATGATTCTGTATTAGTTAATAAATCAAGTATACGACCGCTTGAGTTATTATCAGATTTAACTATCATTAATTTTAAATGGTGATTGATATTGCTATCTAGCTTAAGTAGTTGTTTTTCTACTTTTGCATAAAGTGCCACCATCCAAAACATTTTTACTACACTTGCAGGATATCTGGGTGTATTTTGTTTATATCCAGCGATAGTCTTACTATTGATATCTATTAAAGTAATAGACAACTTATCTAAAGGTAGTTTTTTAGATTTGACATATTTAACAATATTGTCAACTGTTTTGGTTAAATTAGGACTATTTTGAAACTGCTCTGGATTGGAAGAATTATAAACAAGTTCTGAATTTATATTACTATTAATTGATGAATTTTGGATAGATTCAATTGGTTGAGAACTGAGAGTCTCATCAACATTATTTCTAGGAGTATCGGAAATTAATGTTTGACTTTCTTTAGATACCTGCTGATTTGGAGATTTAGCGCTAAGTTTACCTGATGTCTTGTTATTCCTTGCGCTATTCAAGTCAGCGATAAATGTACCAAATCCAAATAAACCGATTACAAACATCACAACAAATGCTGTAATCCCATAAAATTTCCAAGCAGGTATTTGATTAGATGGATTATTGGTCTGATTATGAGATTTAGATTTACGAACAATTCTTTTTCTATAAACTTTCCGACCGGAGTCTTTATTTTTTGTAGACATAATCAAGTATCTAGGAAGAATTAGTTTAATATTTTGTCTATGTGAGGAAAAGGAGACAAGGAATAGCTATAAAAATCAGAAATAAGTTCTTGTGCCTGTATTAATTAAATATTTCTATGGATTATAAATAGTCAATATTCAATGGAAACGGCTATATAAATTGTAAGTAAATATACAAACATTTTGCTTTGACTACTTACCTAATAATTAATTATTAAAATAAATAAATATACTTCACTACCTAGGGAATAATTATTAGATGATTGTGAATTCTTATATTAGGTTATCAGTCATAAATAAATATTAGACTAGAAAATATTTCAGCTTTTTCTCAAAGTTCTAATTGTTTGATATTCAGATATCTTAGGAAGATTATCTATTTTTCTCAGAGAATAGCGAACGATTAAAGTGTCAAACGAGGTATTTGTACGGTCTTTTTTACCATTTTTGAAGAGCGAACGCTCCTCTGTAACTACAACTTCTATAGTTGCTCTGTCTCCACTTGCAGCAAACTCTCTAACTTCATCAATACGCTGAACTCCATAGGTATAGTAAGCATTATTTCGGAATAACCATTCTGCTGAACTTAAGCAATCATCTGGATTTCTACCATTAGCTAAACAAGCATCTGGGTCTGCTGTTTTCTTAATATTGTCTCGAAAAGCCTTATCAGTTAATAATTTCCTCCCCAACCCAATTCTATAGGGAGGAGCAAATATTTCTCGTTTTGCTTCAATCCAGTCTTTAATTAATTTTTCTGCTTCCTGACGAGAAATAGCAGCATTTGCTTGAGAACTTATAGGTAGTGGTGATGATGGTTGAATAGTTTGTCTTGGTTCTGGATCTGGTCTTTGAGTAGGTTGACCTATTCCTAGTAAGTCATTATTATTACTTCCTTCTGGAATTGATGTACTACCTTCAGAAGAAACAGTAGCATTTCTAAACATCTGTGTTCCCCACAAACCACCCACCATAAATACACCAATCACTCCCCCAATAATCACAGCTTGCTTCCAAGTTCCCAATCCATTGGAATTCGTAACTGTTCCCGAAGTAGATGCTGGTTGGGGATTAGGTATCTGAGGAGGTTGGGGAGGAGATGAAACAGGTGAGGGTTGTCCATATGATGGTGGTGTAGTTATTGGAACTGGAGGTATTCCAGAGGAAATTCCATTAGGTTGCAAATCTGCTAACATTAGAGCAGGAGTTTGATAACGAGCATGGGGCGATTGCTCAATAGCTTTATCTAGAATATTTGCAAAACTCGGACTTACACTTAAAGCATAATTTCGCCAAAGTAAATTACCCGTTGCTGGATCTGTAGCGAATTCTTGAGGAACTTTACCTGTAAGTAGATATATAGCTGTTAATCCCAAACTATATATATCACTTGCAAATACAGGGCGACCAACAGATTGTTCCATCGGCATAAAACCTGGTGTACCAATAACTATAGACCTTGCAGTATTTCCTGAAGCAGTAATCACTGTCCCAAAAGTTTCTTTAACAGCACCAAAATCTATTAAAACTGGTTGGCGATCGCTATTGCGAAGAATTATGTTATCTGGTTTTATATCCCGGTGAACAATATGCTTGCTATGGACATAATTTAATATAGGTAAAGTATTAATTAATATTTCTTTAACTGAACTTTCACTCTGCAAACCTTCTTGTTGAAGTTTTTGAGTTAAAGTTTGTCCTTTTATGTAATCTTGTACTAAGTAAAATTGGTCGTTTTCAGTAAAGTAAGCATACAAGGTGGGAATTTGACTATTTCCTTCACCCAAGTCTTCCAAAATAGCAGCTTCTCTCTGAAATCTTTGTTGTACTAGTTGATAAACTCGAGTATTATTAGCCATCGGCTTAAGTTGCTTAATTACACAACGACGACCAGATGGCATTTGAGTGTCTTCTGCGAGAAAAGTTTCTCCAAAACCACCACTTGCAAGTACGCTCAAAACCTTGTAGCGATTATTTAATAGTGTTGGTGCAATCATTTTCTTTATCCGCAGAAACTGTATCAAATCTAAATACATTCATGGGCTGGTAAATTCCAGATTTCTCTAGATGTAAATAAGGTTTAGATTTGTATCAGTAAATTTACTACCATCAAAAGACCTATTCAATTTTCATCATTTTGTTTTAAGAAATCCTGTCGCAATAAAAAAACTAAAGGGCTAATTTTTTCTTAATTCTATATAAAATTTTATTGTAGAAAAATTTAAATTTCTCAAACTCGATTGAAAAAATGAGTTGAGAATAATATTAAGTTAAAAATCATAATGCTTATTCAGATTTCACTACCCAAACTGAACATTGAGCATCTTCCATCACTTGTGAGCTAACTGAACCCTGGACAATTCGCTTTACACCAGTTAAACCGCGAGTACCAATGATAATCAAATCTACTTTATAGATATTAGCAATGCGAATAATTTCTTCTGCTGGATCACCACTAAGTAGTTCTAATTCACTATCAACCTCAATTTCAGCTTGATAAGACTGTAACTGTTTTTCAACTTGTAGATAAGAAACCTCTAGTGATTCCGGATGGGGAAGATCCGCAGCTAACTGCATTTCCGACTCTGGTGGTGGAAAAACGTGACAGAAAATGACCTTGCTCTCAGCCGACAATTTCAAATTATGCAAAGCTCGGATTACTCGCTGTGCCATATTAGAACTATCTAAAGCCACTAACACTTTTTTCAACACTACTAATATCTCTCCTCCAAATAGCTCTCAAATTATTAGTCTGATACCATCAGTTGCTATTTGTCAAAATAGATATTGAAAATTTAATATTATAACTGTAGCGATCGCGCTAATTTACTTCTGAATTATCCAGGGTAGATTCTTTTATCTAGGAATAGGTAAAAAATAGGAATAAATTAATCTAAGTCATATGTAAGTCATATAAACAGTCTTGAACAGCAAAATACCTCTGGTTTAAGTGTTAAACGAGAGTCAAAACTATAAAATTTTATATGAAGACACCTTATCAATCCAACGGAGTTGGTGTTTATTTCTCTGTTGTTCCACCCTTTGAGGATAAGAGCGTTATATAGAGCTGATCTACGTAATAGCTTGCTATAAAATCACTTTCTATTACATAGTTTGGTTTATTTGTGCCGATCCACTTATTTGCAAATCAAGTGCTTGCTGCAAAGAAAAGAAATATTGTGATCTATAGATTTTTCTTTACAGATTTAGGATTAAACTTGACTGGTAAAAGCTTAGAAATAAGTTTTTGCTTTGGTATATTAATACTGTACCAATCATCGAGTAGTAGTCCACCTGTATCAGCACTGTTCGGATTCCAACTCCAGTAGGCAAAGCCTAATTTTTTCTTACGTAAGAACCTCACAAATGCATTTTGCCACTTACCTTCTACTGTATTTTTATCTGTTTCTCTTCCACCAAATTCTCCTACCAGTATTGGGGCAATTTTTTGTTTCTTAATATAATAAAAACCAATATTCCAACGACGTCTTAAATTTTTAGGAAATTTCGGGTCGGAAAAGTATGGTTGATTGTATACTCCTGGTCCGTATTCGTGTGGAGAATAAACCAACTTATCGGGTATAGATAATCGTACCGGATAGCGACGAACTCCCTCTAGATTACCTCCTTGCCAATGTTGTTTTAGTTTTTGGTTTGGAACATTTTTTTCTACACCTTCTACTACAATTAACCAGTCGGGATTAACAATACCAATAGCATTTCCGGCTCTTTCTGCTGCTAATCGCCAATCCGTAGCTTTTATATTTGTACCCCAACTGGCTCTCCCATGAGGTTCATTTTTCAAATCTGCACCAATAATATTGGTTCGGTCTTTATATCTTTTTGCTAGCATTAACCAAGTATTAATCCAATCCTCTTCAGTAAAACCATCTCCGTACCATAATTCTCCTATACGTTCATCATTAAGGCGGTGACAATCTAACAAGATTAGCAGACCCTGATTCTGTGCTTCTTGAAGGATTATATCCATGATTTCTATAGGGGTTTTTCCCTTTAAATCGTGATTTTGACCGATAGTAAAATCAATTCCACTAACTTCTTCAGATTGTAAAGCCGCAAGAGAGTATGGTAAGCGAATAAAGTTGTAACCCAGCCCTTTAATTTGAGAGAGCATTGTTTTATAATCTCTTTTCCATAAACCATGAGGAACATGATTTGATGTTTCAATTCCAAACCAATTGACTCCTCTAAGAGTCACTTTTTTACGATTTTTATCTAAAATATTGGAACCACGAGTTGATAAGGGTAACCTTATCAAGCTGTAAGCTTTAACCGAATTTGATTGACCTTCCCAAATTATTGGAGTTAATAAGCTGCCCAAAAAAATGAGTAGTAATAGTACTGAAGTTAGTAATTTTCTTAATATCTTTACTTTGAGAATTTTTGGATTCATTGTAATAATACCTGTTTTAAAAATTAGAAAATAGAATTGAAATATTTACGAACTAATTTATATTTTATCTTTTATATTTTAAAATAATGGTATTTTGTTTTAGTAAACACTACTTGTAATCTTAACTCATCAGTATATATATGCATTTATAGCTCTTTATAAATATCAATAGTTATAATTATTTGTTCAGAAATACAAATATGAAATATAAAAATTGATAATTAAGATATAAAAAAATCATTTAATATCAATATTTTTACTCACAAATATTAAAAATGAATTATTTAAAAATTATGTTTAATATGTATACAAAGAGAATTATTTAGTTTTCATATCTAAAATAATCTTGTCAGCTAAAATACTTTATGAGATTATCAGAAAAAGTGAAACATGTATAACACTTCCTAAGAAGTAAAATACTATTTTTGTTCTCAGTAAAACAAAAATATCAAAAAACGATTTTATAGTATTATATCTGTAAGAGAATTACAACTATTTACAAATAGGTATAGGGTAAATTACAGCAATGAATATAATCGAAAATAAAAAGAGTAACTAATTTTTTAAACTATTTTGATAAATATAGTAATAGTGAAAAATATTTTAATTCGATTAGTTATTAGATGGTTTTTCGTTAGACTAATTGGCTAATTACAGAGTAAAATAGATAACAAGTAGAAAAAATAGTTGATACTGAATTTAATTTTCTACAGGCTTTAGACTGTGGAACATCAAAGAAATTCAAGTTAAGCTATAGATATCGGGATAATAGATTAAGACCCAAGTGGTTTAATGAAATGATTCCTGATTCCGTTAGGAATATTTTTTAAGATTGGCATTTTCCTTACTTCATGCTGCGAATCATTACTCAGGAGGCAGATGTTAGAGCAGAATTGCAGCGCATCTGCGATCGCACAAATGACGAACAGGTATTTCACAAAGAAGCAACAGTAAGAGAAGTGTTGCAAGCGGTGAAATGCCAAGGAGATCGGGCTGTATTACACTATACGGCTGAATTTGATCGAAAAAATCTGACACCAGAGCAGTTACGAGTTGCCCAGGAAGAAATTGACGCAGCTTATGAACGGGTTAGCAATGATTTCGTGGAAGCTATTCGTTTAGCGTGCCGTCAAATAGAATCTTTTCATCGTCAACGCGTGCCGAAAAGTTGGGTGCATTTTGGCGAGGATGAGGTTGTATTAGGAAAGAAATATACCCCTGTTGATCGTGCTGGACTGTATGTTCCTGGAGGTCGTGCAGCTTATCCTTCGACAGTGCTCATGAATGCCATACCAGCCTTTGTTGCAGGAGTGCCTCGTATAGTTATGGTAACTCCACCAGGAGGAGACGACGGTGTAAATCCTGCGGTCTTGGTAGCAGCGAAAGAAGCTGGTATACAGGAAATTTATCAAGTGGGAGGTGCCCAAGCAGTAGCTGCTTTAGCCTATGGAACAGAAACCATTCCCAAGGTAGATATAATTACTGGTCCTGGTAATATTTACGTTACTTTGGCGAAAAAACTTGTCTATGGCACTGTAGGAATAGATACTTTAGCCGGACCTAGTGAAGTACTAGTGATTGCTGATTCCTCAGCCAATCCAGTACACGTAGCTGTAGACTTATTAGCACAAGCCGAGCACGATCCAATGGCTGCAGCTATTCTACTAACAACGGACACAACTTTGGCAAAGAATGTCCAAGTGGCAGTGGACAGACAACTCATTGACCATCCAAGGCGGACATTAACAGAAAAAGCGATCGCTCATTATGGTTTGATAGTAGTGGTGGAATCCCTGGAAGTCGCAGCAGAATTTTCTAACGAATTTGCTCCAGAACATCTAGAGTTAGAAGTAGAAGACCCATGGAGCTTGCTTCCTAGTATTCGCCATGCAGGAGCTATATTTTTAGGTCACTCAACTCCAGAAGCTGTAGGGGATTACCTTGCAGGACCAAACCATACTTTACCAACTTCTGGTGCTGCCCGGTATGCATCAGCCCTGGGGGTAGAGACTTTTTTGAAACACTCTAGTATTATTCAGTACTCTCAAACAGCTTTAGAGAAAGTAGGAAAAGCAGTAGATATTTTAGCTACTACAGAAGGCTTGCCATCCCATGCCGATTCTATTAGAAAGCGAGTCCAAAAAGAAGAAGAAAAGCCGGAGTAGTACTTTTTTTGAAATATTTATATTTAAATATTTTATTTAATCGCAATACCCCCTTAAAAAAGGTCGGCAAATTCATTGTAGTTTGAGCTATTTAGGGCTTGCTGAAAGAAAGTCAAAGTATTGCTAGATAAAGTAAAACAAAGTTTTTTCACCAAACAAGTGCAAGATTATTGACCTTTCAAAGAAAATAATCGTGTAACTTTGAGTACTAATCAACCAAACCTTGATTTTTCAATCCCTGTGACCGAAACAATTCAAAATTCAAAATGCAAAATTCCCGCATTAAAGAGAGGATACAAGTCTCCCCCCCTTCAGGGGGAAAAATAAAAAAATATATTCCTTGTTTCAAGCTCTTCCCTTTGAGGGAAGAGTAATAATTTTGAATTTTGAATTACTAATTTTGAATTGGAGCATAGCGACTGACACTTAGATTTAATTTCTGGATCTATTGAGCAAACCCTATTCAAAGAAATAACCCAGCTTTATTAAAGCTGGGTTATTTAATTTTGACTGATAAGTGCTCATCAAATCATCAGCACTTCAATTAATCATCTTGACTTGGGTTAAAATCACTACCCAAGTCAAAATTTGTACCAGAACTAAAATCGCGATCTTCTAATTCAATATTTGGAGTATCTTGATCTTCAATAAGGTCTTTAAACTCTTCTGCAAGCAAATCATTATCTCTACCCAAAATAGAATTCTCAATATTTCGGGAAGCAAAACCAGATTCGGTTAAACCTGGGGAATCTAAGTTATAAGCACGAGCTGTACGGTCATCTAATACCATATCCATTGGATCGTCTACTTCATCCAAGACACTGTTAGTCAGGTCAGTAGTATAATCATCAATGGCACCTGGTTCATCATAGGTATTGAAGCCCGTACCCGCAGGAATCAATCTTCCGATAATCACGTTTTCCTTCAGACCTCGTAGCCAATCAGACTTACCTTCAATAGCTGCTTCAGTCAGTACTCTGGTGGTTTCTTGGAAAGATGCAGCAGAAATAAAGCTATCAGTATTTAAAGATGCTTTGGTAATACCTAACAAAACCGGAGTATATTCAGCTCTTGCACCACCAGTAATCGCCATAGCTTCATTAACCTGTTCTATTTGGCGCAATTCTACTAATTCTCCAGGGAGCATAGTAGTATCCCCACCATCATCCACTCTTACTTTTGAAGTCATCTGGCGTACAATCACTTCAATATGTTTATCAGCAATATCAATACCTTGAGATTGGTATACTGATTGAACTTCATTTACCAAGAAATTTTGAACCTTTTGCAAAGCATAACTTGCACAAACATAAGTCCCTTCTTCTGAACCCAAGCTAAAGAAAGTATCTAAAATTTCGTGGGGATTCGATGGACCATCAGTGATTGCTAGCCCAGCAGGAATTATCTGTCCATCTGAGACTGTCAAGTTTTGCCCTGGTCCTAAAGTATAGTCTGTAACAACACCATTAGATTCAACTATTTTACAACCAATTATTTCATCACCATCACCATAAACAACCTTGACTTCTCCACCTCTTCGTGCAAGAATACATGCCTCTTTGGGTTTACGGGCTTCCAATAATTCTTCAATTCTGGGTAAACCTTGGATAATATCTCCTGTTTTGGCACGTTCAAATACCAGTAGAACTAAATTATCTCCACGTTGTACCAAATCCCCATCTTCTACTTGCAAAATCGCACCAGGGCTGACTCGATAAGGACGACCAAAACGTACTGTAACAATAAATTCTTGATTTGCTAAGGCAGAACCATCGGTACCAGAAGCAGTATTATTCCTTATATCTATTACTTGCCCAGATTCTTCAACAAATACACCCGCAGCAATTTCAGAGCCTTCTACTAATAAGTCACCAGCTTTTACTTTTGGTTGACTATTGACGTTGATACGAGCTAAATCACTTTCTTCACGTAGTACTAAACAACGACGTACTGCTTCTATTCCCTTTTGAACTCCCCGAACCATACCTCCTCCTTTACAGAGGATTTGGGTTCTGGCAACTACTGCATTTGGATTAATTGTTTGTCCATCAGTAACTTCTAGATTTGTTTGAGTACTACCCTGAGTTGCATCAGCAGAAATATCTCGACGAATGACCAAAGATTCAAGAATCACTAACTGTAAACGTTGAATTTCCGAGTCGTTCTCATCTGTGACTAGTTCTATATCTGCTGATAGAGGGGTAGAATTATAGTCTTGTTCTGCATCTTGTTCTATTTCTAATACCAGCTGAGTACGTACTAGATCTACTCCTTCTACTGATTTAACTCGTTCGCTATCTTTATAAGGCAAACGCTGTACTGCACGCAGTTCGATAGAACGTGCAGTTTGCTGACTAACAGATGTGGTTGAAGGCACATCAGGATTATCAGGTATAGGAAACTCTACGACGGGACGACTGATAACAGCAGGACCTTCTGGCGATTCTACATATTCGATATAGCGAAGTTCGCTGACAGTTTGCCCTAAGAAATCCTCACCCGGTTGAACAAATGAGCCCTCTTTACCCATTATTGACTCAGGGTCATCTACCATCAATAGTTCTCCGGGTTTGATTACCACTTCCCGCAGAATGTCATTTTTCTGGGTTACTTCAATGACACCACTATTTTGAGAAAATATATCTTTGACTACTTCAGTTCCAGCTTCTACAAATTGTCCATCTTCTACTAACAGTAAAGATATGTCTTTGTTAACTTCATGGGTTTCTTCAGGAATCCAAAGTAAAGTACCACCTTTTACTACTTCATAACCTAACTTGGCTTTACCTTTCTTCTGAACTTCAACGTCAGCATATTTAATAAATCCACCAGTAGTAGTACGATAGCGGTCATCTATCAGTTCTGATACTACCTGACCATTTTGAACCTTAGTTCCTGGTGTCGCTCTGAGATTGAAGACTTGATTATTAGCAGTAGTAACTAAATAGGTATTTCTCCCCTGCTGACTTTGAACGGTCACTTGCGCTTGGTCTAAAACTACTGAAGCAGTAATAATTTCAATTTCCCTAGTATTTTTACCAGGACTGGACTCCGGTAAACGTACTACACCGCCATGAGCAGTTGTTAACTTTGTTTCTGCTAATACACCACTACTTTCTATAGAATCTCCATTGTTAACTACTAATTCTGCTCCTGGTGGTAAATTATAAACCTCTCCCGAAAGAATCCAAATTAGACCACCCCTCGCCGCTGTAGTTGTAGTATTACCCTGACGGTCAGTTTTTTGCTCTGGTATTACATCAGCAAATTTAACTTCTCCAGCCAGGTCAGAAGCTACATCTTTAACCGCTTTCTCTGTATTTGCACGAGTACCACGAGTTCCTAAGGCGACCTCTGCTAAAAGTTGACCCAGTTTAACCTGCTGACCGTTAGCTATATATAAAGTAGAACCTTTTGTAATAGATATTTCTGTACTCTTCGATTCTCCAGAATTATTTCCAGAAGCTTCTAAAACTAGAGTACCGTTAGTTTCTACATATTGAGCATCTTCTCCGTGACGGGTGCGGAAGGGTCTAGTACGAAACTTAGTTGTAAACTTAACTTTTCCATCTGCTTTCGCACGTACTTGCTGTGCGACTTCAGCAGTGAAAACTCCCCCGGTGTGGAAGGTACGCATGGTTAGCTGAGTTCCTGGTTCTCCAATACTCTGGGCTGCAATAATACCTACTGCTTCACCCAAATCTACCATCTTCGCGTGTGCTAAGCTCCACCCATAACAGTGTTGACAAACCGATCTTGCAGCTTCGCAAGTTAGGGGAGAACGAACAGCTACTTCCCCTATTCCAGATGCTTCAATCTCATCGGCTAATTCTTCAGACACTGGAGAATTACGAGGAGCTATAACTTCTCCCGTCTTTGGATGTACAACATCTTCTCCAATTACTCGTCCAAGCAAGCGGCTAGATAAAGGAATTAAGGTTTTATTACCTTCCATCATTGGAGTGATGGGAATACTCCTAGTTGTACCGCAATCAATTTCGCGGATGATTACATCTTGTGAAACATCTACTAAACGGCGGGTAAGGTAACCAGAGTCAGCAGTTCTTAAGGCTGTATCTACTAATCCCTTTCTAGCTCCGTAGGAAGAAATAATATATTCAGTTACCGTTAATCCTTCACGGAAATTAGTTTTAATTGGTATATCAATGATTTGTCCTTGGGGATCTGCCATTAGTCCCCGCATTCCCACCAATTGCCTGACCTGAGAAATATTACCTCTTGCCCCAGAGTTCTGCATCATATATACAGAGTTGAGGGGATTTGTTTTCTCAAAGTATCTAACAACCTCATCTTTCAGGTCTTCGTTAGTACCATTCCAAGTATCGATTACTTTTTGGAAACGTTCTACCTCAGTAATTTCACCACGCTGATAGCGTTCTTCTGTTGCCCTAATTTCTGCTTCGGCAGCATCAAGAAGCGATCGCTTAGATGGAGGTACCATCAAGTCATCAATACTAATGGAGACTCCAGCTTTTGTTGCATATCGGAATCCCAATGCTTTCAGCTTATCAGCCATCACCGCAGTGCGGGCAGTCCCGTAGTTTGTGAACGACCAGGAAATTAATTTTCTCAGTTGTCCTTTACCAACCACACGATTCCGAAAAATCATTGTTTGCTCGTCGTTAGTCATGAGTTGTAGGTGTCCTTAGTCAATCATCAATAAGTAGGAAGAACAGTTATTAGCTAGCAATCAATAGCTATTAACTGTAGGCTCGGTTGATTTATTTTTTAAGAAGCGATCGCTTCGGCAATTGCTTGATTGAAAATTACTCGACCGGGAGTTGTCTTGATATACTGAGAAATTAGATTTCCTGATGAGTCTTCTCTAACTCTACGGAACTTATACATGATAGTCCGACCACCATCATCGTGCTTTTTGACTTCTACAGGTTCTTTATCTGGCTTATCGGTTTCAACTTCTCCGTCGAAACGAACAAAAACAAAGGCATGCAAGTCGATTTGCTCTTGCTCAAAGGCCATGACTACATCGTCAAGGGAAGAAAAATAACGCCCTTCACCTTTTCTAGCATCAGGATTCTCAGCAGTTAAATAATAAGCTCCTAAAACCATGTCTTGGCTGGGTGTGACAATCGGTCTACCTGTCGCTGGTGACAAAATATTATTAGAAGCAAGCATCAATAACCTAGCTTCTGACTGAGATTCCAGAGATAGCGGTACGTGAACAGCCATTTGGTCACCGTCAAAATCCGCATTAAATGCCGGACATACTAAAGGATGTAGCTGAATTGCTCTTCCTTCTACTAAAATTGGTTCAAATGCCTGTATCCCCAATCGGTGAAGAGTTGGAGCACGGTTAAGCATTACTGGGTGTCCTTCAATCACTTCTTCGAGTACATCCCAGACGCTAGGGTCGGCACGAGAAATTAATTTTTTGGCAGCTTTAATGTTATTAACCATACCGCTCCGAATTAAGCGATTGATTACAAAGGGCTGAAATAATTCAATTGCCATCTCTCGCGGTAGACCGCATTGGTGGATCTTTAGCTTTGGTCCAACTACAATTACTGAACGTCCGGAGTAGTCTACCCGTTTACCCAGTAAATTTTGACGGAAACGACCCTGTTTACCCTCAATAATATCTGAGAGGGATTTCAGAGGTCGGTTATTTGCACCTACAACAGTTCTTCCTCGACGACCGTTGTCAATTAAAGCATCTACAGCTTCTTGTAACATCCGCTTTTCGTTGCGGACAATAATTTCTGGAGCTAAAATTTCTTGTAAGCGGGCTAAACGGTTGTTACGGTTGATAACTCGACGATACAAGTCATTCAAATCGCTCGTTGCAAATCTTCCACCGTCCAATTGCACCATTGGACGTAGGTCTGGAGGAATAACTGGAATAACTGACATTACCATCCATTCAGGCTTGGAACCGGTAGCAATAAAGTTATCAATGACTCGCAGTCTTTTAATCAGCTTTGCTCTTTTTTGACCTTTAGCAGTAGTAATCTCTTCTCGCAGACGCTCAGCTTCTGGCTCTAAGTTAATATCAGCAAGTAAGCGTAATAAAGCTTCTGCTCCAATACCTACTTCTACTTCTTGGAGTTGTGAGTCTTCACTGTATATTTGGTCTTCTATTTCTAGCCACTGGTCTTCTGTTAAAAGCTGTTTATAACTTAAAGTTTCTGCATTTCCAGGGCTTAAAACGACATAGGAATTAAAATAAACAATCTGTTCTACATCCCGCAAAGGCATATCTAGCAGGATAGAAATATAGCTGGGGATACCTTTGAGATACCAAACATGAGCAACTGGTGCGGCAAGTTTGATGTACCCCATACGATGCCTCCGCACCCTGGATTCTGTGACTTCTACACCACAGCGCTCGCAAACAATACCCCGGTGACGAACTCTCTTATATTTTCCGCAATGACATTCCCAATCTTTAGCAGGACCAAAAATTCTCTCGCAGAATAAGCCGTCCATTTCCGGCTTTAAAGTCCGGTAATTAATCGTCTCTGGCTTAGTAACTTCCCCTACAACTTGACCGTTGGGTAAAGTTCTCTCACCCCACTGTCGAATTCTTTCTGGTGATGCCAAGCCAATTTTGACATAGTCAAACTGATTATTTTGGACGTGTCTCATCTCTTTTTTATTCTAAATTCTAGAGTTATGAATTTCTTTGGAACGCGGTCTGATTAATTACCGTGCAGAAATAAATATGACGTTTTTTAGGATATTTGCTATCAGCCTACTAGTGGTGGCTATTAATTTAAGCACAAATATAAAGATGTATAACTTAAATAAGCTTTTAGACTCGAGGGCTGATAGCAAATAATTAATAGTTTATGATGACGATGATGATTCCTCTTCTTCTATCGACTCTCTAGTTAAAGATTCATAAGTGGGACGTGGTGGAGTTCTGCGGGAACTATTATCTGCCATTAAATCAACTTCCACATCTAAAGAACTACCGTCAGCTTGGGTTTCTACTTTATGTACAGCAATATCTAATCCCAAAGACTGTAGTTCTCGCATCAATACTTTGAAGGACTCTGGAGTTCCTGGTCTAGGAATAGCTTTACCTTTAACAATGGCATTTAAAGCTTCATTACGACCTTGCATATCGTCGGATTTGACTGTTAGCAATTCCTGTAAAGTGTAGGCTGCGCCGAATGCTTCCAATGCCCATACTTCCATTTCTCCAAAACGCTGACCTCCCTGTTGAGCTTTACCACCTAAAGGTTGCTGGGTTACTAATGAGTATGGACCTGTGGAACGGGCGTGAATCTTATCATCTACTAAATGTACTAGTTTCAACATATAAGCCACACCAATGGTTACAGGTCTATCAAACGGTTCACCTGTTCTACCGTCATAAACCATTAATTTTCCTGCTTCTTTGGGGTTATATACCCAATTTTCTTTAGTTTTCTCTCTAGCTTCTTGTAGTTTCCCATGAACAATACGACGAGATGATTCCTCACCATACATTTCATCAAAAGGAGTAATCTTGAATCGTACTCCCAATTTATGACCAGCCCAACCAAGTAAGCATTCAAATACCTGCCCTACATTCATTCGGCTAGGTACACCTAATGGATTAAGGACAATATCTACTGGGGTGCCATCAGGTAGGTAAGGCATATCCTCAAGGGGTAATATCCGCGAAATAATACCCTTATTCCCATGTCGTCCAGCCATTTTGTCGCCGACCTGGATTTTTCGTTTCTGAGCAACATATACCCGAACCACCATGTTGGCTCCTGGAGGTAATTCATCTCCTTGTTCTCGTGTGAACAAGCGAACGTCTACCACGCGACCTTTCTCTCCATTGGGAACCCGTAAAGAATTATCTCGCACATCTCGTGCTTTTTCACCAAAAATAGCTCGCAAGAGTTTTTCTTCCGGGGGCTGGTCAGATTCACCTTTTGGTGTCACCTTTCCAACTAAAATATCTCCTGATTCAACCCAAGCTCCAATGCGGATAATTCCTTGTTCGTCTAACTGACGCAAAGCATCTTCACCAACGTTGGGAATTTCCCTGGTAATTTCTTCTGGACCGAGTTTGGTTTGTCTTGCCTCAATTTCATACTTCTCAATGTGAATTGAGGTGTAAACATCATCTTGTACCAATCTCTCGGATATCAAAATTGCATCTTCGTAGTTGTAGCCTTCCCAAGGCATATAGGCAACTAAGATATTTTGCCCTAAAGCTAATTCTCCTCCTTCAGTAGAAGAGCCATCAGCCAATACCTGACCAGCTACTACCCTTTCTCCTGCAAAAACCAAAGGTTTTTGATTGAGGCAAGTATCTTGGTTAGAACGCTGATACTTAGACAAAGTGTAAACCAGTTCTGGAATTTTTGGTTTAGAAGGATGATCAAATGAAGACGAACCGCCATTTAAAAATGAGTTACTAGAGAGTGACTCTTGCTGTTGTCCTGAAATAACTTCTGCGGCTTCTGCATCTGATGTTACCGGGGTAACTCTAATTTCTGTAGCATCAACATAACTAACTACACCATCAGTACGAGAAACTATTACCATTCCAGAGTCTCTGGCTGCCTGTGCTTCCAAACCAGTACCAACTAAAGGTCTTTCGGGATTTAGTAAAGGTACTGCCTGACGTTGCATGTTCGATCCCATCAGAGCACGGTTTGCGTCATCATGCTCCAAGAAAGGAATCATGCTGGTAGCAACAGATACGATTTGTACGGGAGAAACTGCCACATAGTCAACTTGCTCTGATGTGGTCGTTGCCCAATCCTGACGATATCTCACCGGTACCTGTTCACCAAGAATATTACCTTCATCATCTAAGGGTGTATCTCCTGGTGCAACACGCAGGTCATCTTCTTCATCGGCAGTCATATACACTGCTGCTTGGTCAAATCTGACTTTACCGTTTTCTACTGGTCTAAAGGGAGTTTCTAAAAAGCCATATAAATTAACTTTTGCATGAGTTGCTAAAGAACCAATCAAACCAGCATTTGGACCTTCTGGTGTTTCAATCGGACAAATACGTCCGTAGTGAGAAGGATGAATATCTCTTACAGCAAAACCAGCACGTTCGCGGGTCAAACCTCCAGGACCTAATGCGCTCAAACGACGTTTATGGGTCAATTCTGCCAAAGGATTAGTTTGATCCATAAACTGCGATAGTTGGCTAGAACCGAAGAATTCTTTAATCGCAGCGACCAAAGGCTTGGGGTTCACCAAGGATGCAGGAGTCAAAACTTCAGCATCAGAAACGGTCATTCTTTCGCGAATGATCCTTTCTAAACGATTAAGTCCTACTCTGACTTGGTTCTGTAAAAGTTCGCCAACACTTCTAACTCGACGATTTCCTAAATGATCAATATCGTCAGTTGAGCCAATATCATATTCTAAGTTAATTAAGTAATCTACTGCTGCTAAGATATCTTGTGGTGTAAGTACCCTCAGAGTATCAGGAACTTGTAAACGCAACTTTTTATTAAGCTTGTAACGTCCTACTTTTCCCAAGTCGTAACGTTTGGGATCAAAGAAACGAGAATCTAAGAGCTGCTGTCCGCCAAGAACTGTTGGTGGTTCTCCTGGTCTCAACTTGCGGTAAAGCTCCATTAAAGCTTCTTCTTCAGAAAATTGCCCTTCTTTCTCAATAGTTTTCTCAAAATAATCTGGGTGACGCAAAGCATCTAATATCTCATTATCAGACAAACTTAAGGCTTTGAGAAGAACTTGAGCTGATAACTTGCGGGTTTTGTCGATTCGTACCCATACCAAGTCATTACGGTCTGTTTCAAATTTTAACCATGCACCCCGGTTTGGAATTAAACTAGCGCTATAAGTACGCCTACCGTTTTTATCAATTTCGGACTTATAGTAAACTCCTGGCGATCGCACAATTTGATTGACGATAACTCGCTCGGCACCATTAATAATAAAGGTACCTCGTTCTGTCATCAGGGGTAGATCGCCAATAAATACCTCTTGGTCTTTGACTAATCCGGTTTCTTTGTTGATCAGACGGGTAGGTACATACATTTGTACTGCATAAGTGCTATCCCGTCTTTTTGCTTCTTCAACACTATACTTCGGTTCTTTAAGTCTATAATTTTGACCTAAAAAATGTAGTTCTAATTTACCTGTGTAATCTGTGATAGGACTAAAAGAATTAAGCTCTTCTATTAACCCTTCTTCTAGAAACCAACGGAAGCTAGAACGTTGGATTTCAATTAAATCGGGTAGCAAGAAGGCTGGTTCCATAATTTGTTCTTGATTCATGCCTCTACCTTTATCAACCTGGTTTAACTCTCAATTGGGGGGGGGAGTTTTACTGAACCTAATTTTCGCCAAGTCTCGCTAACATCTCAGATATGTTGACGAGGTAAAGACGACATTCATTAAAAATGATAATTTCTTACTCCATCAATGATTCTGGTAAATATTTTCACTATTTCCTTCATCTGTTCTTGGGTGTTAAAAATTATTAGGCTTCACTTTTATGTCTCAGTCTTCAATTGGTGTTTGAAATAATTTCCTCATTTTCACTTCTTCTACCTCTTGTTGCTTCCAATCACCTACGCTATCTTATGTCGAAAGTGTATTTCATGAACTTACTATATATGCCTGTATCCAGAGTGATGATATTGTATGATTAATGTAATTAAGACAGTAAATTGAACAAGAATATAGAGTAGGTAGATGTGTGCAAGCAGAGAACTTTAAGCCTTTAAGGCTAAAGCAAGGGGAATCTTGTGTATGATTATATGAGATATACTGGAAATGGTTTAAAACTGTCATTCTCAATAGAGTGAATAATCTCCAAAATATTTATCTACATTAATGTCTGTTCGGTTTAAAGAGCTTTAGCCAAGTTTTAATCACTTATTGTGGCTGAAGGGATCCAAGAACGTTGATGATCCCTAAAGTTCAGCAATGATAATGTAAGGTTTTAAGCTTATCTGAAATAATACTTACATTAGGTTATTCTCAATAAACGAAAGTTCAGCTTTCATCCTTTAGCAGTGTACCTTTAAGAAATAGCGCTGTCTGGTAAATGTCATTTAGCTTGATTAAAATTGTAGATTGAAAAGCAATTGAATTTATTATTTGATTTATTTGAATCTACTTTAATCAAAATGTTTGAGACTAAATGAAAAATTCACTAAGCTTGTAGCTTTATCCGAATGCTACACAGTAACATGAGTGAAGCATTACGATTTCAGGAAATTGTTTAAGACTGATGATAATATCATATTTTTTGCCTCGGATATTGACCTTGGGCTATTTTAGTGAATTTATAGAAAATTTATTATTTAGCTAAAGTGCTAAACCAAAAAGCTCGCATGCATTCCTAGTTGTCCTATCTGCAACTTCTTCAAGAGTCTCACCTCTCAAACGAGCTACTTCCTGAGCTATATAACGTACATATGCTGGTTCATTACGTTTCTCTCCTCGTTTTGGGACTGGTGCTAAGAAAGGACAATCAGTTTCTATAAGTAAGCGATCGCTACTAACTATTGAGGCACTCTCATGTATTTGTTTTGCATTTTTGAAAGTTACAGTACCGCTAAAACTGATATAAAATCCCAAATCTAGAAACCATTGAGTCTCTTCTGGAGTTCCTCCCCAACAATGCATTACACCTCTAGGAATTTTACCTGCAAACCTACACCATTCATTCAGCACCTCCCTGAGTTGTGCTGCTGCATTCCGGCAGTGAATAATAACTGGCAAATCTAATTCATCAGCAATCACAAGCTGTTGTTTCAAAGCTAGGTACTGTTGTTGATAATTATCTGCTTTATAAAAATCTAACCCTGTCTCCCCAATAGCGACTACTCTTGAATCAGAGCTGGCTAAAGAACGAATTTGTTTGCCCATGTTATCGTCCCATTTGTCAACATCTAAGGGATGTAAGCCTACAGCGAAACTAACTTCGGGGAAACGATCGGCAATACTTTTAATACTTAAAAATTCAGATGGCTCTACACAAGAATGTACTAAACGTACTACTCCTGCTTGTTGCCATCGATAACGGATGTCTTCCAAGTCCGCTTGAAAAGTATCAAAGTTTATATGAACATGAGTATCAACTAATTGTAGTTTTTTCATCTGGCAATCAGCTTCTAGAAGTCAAAAAGTCCATCAAAGCCTATAGCTACTAGTTCAACTTATCTGAACAATACTTTTTGTTTTTGAGAAAGGCAGAAGATATAGGAAGGAGGATACTAGAGAGGTAAGCTTAGTTTAAACAGCAACCATATTGCTGCTAAACTTAATCTATCAGGATGTAAAACCCAGACTAGGCTGGCTGTGAAAGTTTTACACTCTTAAAAATATTTCTTAGCCTGCGGTAACATGTTTGTTAGAACTATATCCTTTGTCATAGCTAGGTTTTTAAACTTTGATAGTAATAATACAAGTCGTCGAAGACTTGGTTGCCTTATGGCGGAGTCATGACGATAAAATTATCAAGGAAATTCTCAATAGGACAACTTAGTTTTGAGGTTTGCGGGAAAGAGTCACAGTTCAAAACTTGAAAAAATGCCATTATTCAGAACACCTAACCTTGAAAGAACTACCTCCTGCCTTACTTATTAGCTTTAATTAACTACTTGGATGTGCTAATACTCTATTCATTTCCCTACTCATTTTAGAACGATGGATGGTAAGGACAGATAAAGTAATAGCTACAGACCATTGACTACTAAGAACTTACTGCCATAGATGAAGACTTAAATCTCTTGGCTAGCCTAGATTTCTTTCTTGCTCCAGCATTCCGATGAAGTACACCTCTTTTCACGGATCTATCTATCTTGCTATATACATCAGACATTTTTTCCGCAGCATCTTTTTTAAGTTCATCCGTTGGATTTGAAGCATAATTGTCTAAAGATACTAAAAACTTTTTTGTCAACGTTCTGATCGCTGATTTATAAGCTTTATTCCGCAATCGATTGCGTTCTGCGATATTGGCACGTTTTAGAGCAGACTTTGAATTGGCCACAGTCAGATTTAGAAATAATATAGATTATGTACACACACTACTAGAAATACTAATATAGCACTGAATCTCTTAAATAATAGGGTTTAATAAAAAAATGTTTGCGTTTATATAGTAGCAATTCTTCCTTCGTGACTTTTTATGCTTTTTTTTAGCTGGGCTTGTGTTGCAAATTGAGACTTCGGGGAACCAGAAAAGAATTATGATAGATACTTAAGTAAGAAGTATAAAAAATGTTCAAAAACATATTTTTTCATTGCCTTAGGTTGTCATACTCTGTAAATTGGTCTATCAGACCTACCCAAAGCTAGCATTATCTAAACTTCGCTGGATAAATTTATTTTAGCGTTCAATTCTTTTTTCATCTTTATGTTTCATTGCGCTCTTAAAAGGGCAAATGTGTGCTGGGGGTTCTTTCAATTTTAGTGGGTTATATTAGTTTCTAATATGTTTACCCACTTTGCAGGTTATCTTGGTAGAGTTTACCTTAGTACTCGAACAAGCCAAAATTGCCGGGTAAAGGCAGACAGGGGAAGCAGAGGAAGCGGTTCGCTGAAAGCGTTGTCGCAGACTGGGAGCAGGAGGAGAAACAACTTTTTCTTTTCACGAACAACTACGCAAAGTTCGCTGGGTGAACTACTAGGGTATGCAATAAGGAATATTTACCAAATTTAATGGAAGTTTTGCCTCTGTGCTTCCATCAGTAGGAGTAATTATAAATTTCAGATATTGAGGATTTCCAATTAATTAAATATCCACAGGAATTACGCAACTGGCACATTGCGATCGCTACTGAGCAATATTTTAGTACTACTATCGGGTATCGGTAAAATCAGCCCTTTCCTATAATTATAAAAAATTTGGAATGGAATGATAAAGAATTAAAATCTGGTAAAATAATAAAAATTAAAGATTTTCCTGCGGATAAAAAAGTGAAGCAAATCCTTGGTTACTATCTCTACCAATAGAACGGATTTTGTCGCAACTAACGACTTATCTCAATGTTCTACGGATGTTGTGCTGTCATGCCTGTAAAATCCGTTGAAAAGTAGAGGAGTTACCCTTCGGGAAGACTTCGTCAACATAGAGAAATAAAGCAATTAACTGGCATTGAATCTTAGCAATGTCGCAAAGCACACCTTCAAAGAGATCATATTGCTTGCGCTATGTTTATTTGGCTTCGGCTTAAAAATTTAGCTGATAAAACAGGTAAGACTGTTTATAAGATAAAGCATAATTTACTTCTAAGTATCTAATTGAGCAACTAAAATGTCCAAAAGTTGCTATGTCTATCGTTTAATTGTTTAGGCGCTCGGTGCGCTTCGCGCAACATTGCTTGTGACAGTTGCGTAAGTCCTGAGTTAAATAAAATTCCTAAAAACGAAATCATATAAGTTATCTCGAATCAAGATTTTTTGAACTCTTAACCTAGATAATTTAATAATTAAATATATGATGTCTTCAATTATATTTACTTATAGGGAAGTAAAAGAGAAGAAAATATTTTCTTTTCTTTTACCCTAGTTCTTTATTTGTTTTTTTGAAAATCTCTATTTATATCCTTTGATTATTCGATTAATCTTTAATTTTTTCAAAGACAAAATAATTTTACATCTATCAATAACTATATAAAGATAACGTAATTTTTATGAGGTAAATTTCTATTCGGGATGAATAATATCGTTTTACTTTATTAACGATGCAAATTATCCCGTAGTGCGCAAGTTTTCCGCTCCCAAAGATGTATAATAATTTTCTTGTTAAATTATATGATGTTCGTAAAAATAACCGTCATTGCTAACGGTAGGAGAAGCAATCGCAGAGTCTTGGAATTGCGTTGTTTCACTTCGTCCCATACACAATCACATATTATGGGTAGTTTGCCGGACATCATATTAGTTATAGATTCTACTAAGTAATAAGCATTAGCGATGTTATAGGCTGTAAGTGATACGTTATTACTAGCCCTAGAATCAATTTCGGTTGCAATCACAGATGATGTTTGCGTAAGTCATATTTATAATTTTATTAAAATTATAAAAAATAAATTATTTATATAGCTCAGAGTCATATATAGAACTAATGATTTTGTAAATAAGAGCTTTATGACCTATTTAGTGATTTTATGTAATTCCAAATATTCCACATAGTTTTATATACCTATTATATATCTTCTAATTCGTATAATACCAGTATATATATTGTTGGTATAATTACCAATCATAGTGATTTTACAAAAAATTTAATGATTACATCATTATCTTTATGGATTACATCTTGAAAAACCAGAAGACAGGTCATATCTTGGGATGAAAGCAGTAAAAAATATAACTTAATTTCTTATATTGAATTATTTCATTTGATAAGTGGTTGAGTAAGAAATAATTGCTTTGAGCTAAGTGCAACTGTTTTTGTAAATATTTTTGTAAACATATTATCCAACCAAATTTTAAGTATGACTTTATCTGCTCTACAAAAATTTATTTTGCCACCTTTGATGACATCTGGTGCTATTTTTGCAGCCCTAACATTTCCTTTAGCAACTATGGGAAACAACCAAATTAACATCAAACTTCAAGAGGAACAATTTTTTCACGGTAAAGTAAGAGACATTGCAACTCCTTACGTAATTGCTGCAACTTTAATCAGTCTTGGTGCTGGTATTTCTGTTGCTGGTTTTAATGGATGGAGACGTTCAACAAGTAAATCAAATAGTTACGAAAAAGAGGTTTCTAGTTTAGAAGAAAATTTAAGAGAAAAAGAAAGTTTACTTAGAGAATTAAAACTTTCTGAATCCAGAATGCAAATTGCAGGGCTGGAGGTTTTCTTAGAGGAAGATGCACCACTAGATAATACTGAAAATATTCTTATATCTGCAACTAATCCCCAGGCAATAGTTGCACAAACAAAGGTAAATATATCTCAACCACTTGCTAAGGAAGCTAATAGACCAGGAGAAACTATAGCCTCGGATTCTAGCACCACACCACATGTGATGAATCTTTATTCGCACTCTATTAGTTCTCAAGATAATATAAGTTCTCATCGTAAGATTGATAGTAATGACGAAAATAAAACAACTGTAACTATCTCTGAATTTGAAGAATTACAAAGACAGTTAAGAGACACCATGCGACAAGTACAAATTTTGAAAGGTACTGTCCAACCCGCAGAAGAAATAGTAGAGTTATCAGACAAAATATCAGAAAAAGTATCAGACAAGTTTAAAGTATTTTACGATGCTCCTAGTAAAGAAGAAGCTATATTCTTTTAATTTAAAAACAAACAGGTAAGTTAATAAAACTTACCTGCTTTTACTTAGTAAACTGCTTAATTTAATTATTATTCCCTAACGTAAGTATTCCGAAGCTTTTAAAGCAGCATTAGTAGTCGGCTTGAGTTCAGTAACTGAAGGTAAAGATTCCACAGATGTGGAATTTTTCGATCTTAATTGATGCCTATTTCCCCAACCACCATTAATATCTTCTGCTTGAGGACTAGGTGGAACAGTTTTCCCTGTAGGTAATGCGATCGCTACATTTTGGCTAGTTTGAACAAATTTTTCACCTTCACTGGTAAAACGAAGTGAGTCCCCTTCTAATTCCCCTAATGCAAGTGATGGTTTTTCTTGACTTTGACCATCAGAACGTTGCCACTGAGCTTGAGGATCGAAAATAGCCACAAACTTAACTGCACTATCTGGAGATAGTTTCATATAGTTTTGATTAGCTTGCCATGTTTCTTGAAAAGCTCCATTTGAAGAAACTTTCCAAAGATTTAGTTTGGCTTCCCATTTTCCTGATCTCACCTCCACATTTTGACGATCCAAAATAGAACGGTTCAGACTATTGTCATTGGTTAATAAATTTTGTTGTTCTTTTTGTGCAGGACGTAAAGTGCGAACGGCAGCAACAGTGATCGAACTAGAATCAGGTAAGTTAGTCATACCAGTAACATTGTATGAACCATTACTACTTAAGCGTTGAATATCATTAATTTTTAATTCTATTTGGGATTCTTCTTGTTGAGTGCAACCATAATTAATAGCTACTAATATTGGACTGATTAATACTAGTATAATTACGTTTGATTGTTTTCCGGTTTTACTATGGGAGCGACGCCTGTACAAATTTAACATCGTAAAATACTAAGTTGTGCTTCTTAGAAGAAGGTTTCAACAATATTTTGCCCGATATTTTCAAGAAAAAACTTAAATTTCTAACTCTTTACCAAGAATTAATTTTATTTGCTCGATAATCATAAAACCTGTAAAATGTCCTCGAATATACGTGTTTTTTTTGTTAAAGTGGCGACATCTACCTACCATAAAATTTATTAATCAAAATTAGGCGAATGAGCCAATTAGTTTACCAGTGTTATAAATTTGTCCCAGAGAAGCAAAAAAGCAAAGCTTTTTCCTTACTTTGTTCTACTTCTGCTTCTATTGTTTGGGTCATGGCAATTAATAATTGCGTCTTAGCCCAACAATCTTCTCCTGGCTTCCAATCAAGTCATTCCCAGTCCCAAGGAGTACTAAAAGTACCATCTCTACCTAGTACCAGATACCCAGTTTCAGCTTCAAAACAAGTACCTCCGCCACCAAAAGGGAAGGGTATAGCTGTAGCACCGATAGCAAGTCCATTCTCAAATTCTTTGCAGCTTACATCAGTTGATAATATCAAGCAACTGGAAAATCGCTTCATTGAAGAGATGACTACTCAAAGTTCTTCATCATCTGCCTCTACTAGACCTGATTCTAAGCAAACCGGTTTACCTATACTGGCTGCTAATAAGGATAAACCATTACTCAGTTCTACCGAAGTAAAACTGCAAAATGGTCAATTATTTGAATGTATAGACGGAAGTAACTGTCAAAAGCAAAAATCTAAGATAAGAGTTTCTCAATTACAATCTCAAAGACAATTACAGCCAGATAGAAATAGAAGTAGTCAGCCTACTTTTAATCAGCTTCTTTACCCTGATGGTTTATCTGATTCGGAGAAGCTAAAGGATTCACAAACTCAAGAATTTGTAGCTCCTAGAAAATCTTCTCCAATACCACCTCTACCTCCTCTACCTGGTGAAAACCCTTTAAACACAACAGTAAATTCTACTCCTCCTACATTTAATCAACTGTTAAATTCTCGCTCATCTTCTGTAAAGGGCGTACCAACTTTTACTCAACCAAAATTTAATTCTCCAGGTAATACTAAGCAATTAACAACAAAACCTTTTTCTGTTAATCCTGCTAACTCAAATTTCTCAAGAATTCAACCTGTTCCTCAGAAACCAATAAGAGAAAGAGAGTCTAATACAACCGGACAATTCCGAAATCAACCCCAGACCCCAACAAATAATCCTCAAACCACACAAATTCGTACCGAACCTCTAAAGGAACCATCTCTAAAATTTGAAGGTGTTTACCTGACTCAAGGTGATGATACATCCGCAAGAGCTAGGCTAACAGGGATTTATCCTCTTTCACCACAAGCTTTGTTCGGAGCAACTTTAGATTTAACTAGTGAAGATAGTAGCTTTGATGACTCTGCAAATGAAGGACTCAATATCAACGAGCTTTATTTTGCGACCTCTCTAACTGGGGTGCCAAATCTGCGGTTTGCGGTAGGACAACTAGACTTGACATCTTATTTTGACCGTAATAGTTTTGCTAAAGACGGAGCGAGTCAATTCTTTAATCCTGTTTTTCAGACTAATCCGGCTTTGGCTGCAACAGGAATATCTTCTCGTACCGGTCTTTTAGTTAACTGGAGCGTTGCGGATAACATAAATGCAAAAGCTGCTGTATTTTCATCATCCGACAAACTCAGTGATTTCACCTTAGATGGCTTTGCTGGTGAAATAGGTATTCGGTATGGTAATGCGATTATTCGCGGAACCTATGCAACATCAAGGGATGCCGGGAACAGAGACACTTTCCCTGAAAGCTTCGGAATCGCTAGAGGTAACGGTCAATTTGGACCCCTAGAGGACGACCGAGAAGAAGCATATGGAGTAAATGCTGAAGTATTTATTCCAAAGGTAAAGTTAGGATTATTCGCACGTTATGGACGTTATGAAAATCGCGATTTGGAAGAAGGTGCAGATACATATGTTCTAGGAGCTAGCTTCCTAGATTTATTTACTCCAGATGACCGATTAGGATTAGCATACGGGCGTGAGTTATCTAACGACAGTTTGCGGAATGGTGACTACCCAGACGTAGTAGAACTGTTTTATGATTTTCAATTTGTTCCCAACCTAAGACTGGGCTTTACTATTCAGGGACGAGATAGTTTTGAGGAGACGGTTTTGGGTGTCAGAGTTAGATCCGAATTTGATATCACTCCAAAGAGGAGAGATTCTCAATGATGCATAAGCACACAAGTAAAGATAAAAATAGAAAGTTGAGACTTGCTTTCACCGTTCCTATTTATTTATTTTTAGCCACCATATTTGTTAGCATCCCTATTTTCAGCCAAGATGCTCCAGCCCATGCGCGAACTGCTTCATCGGCTGTTAAGCGTGGATATCAACTGTTGAAAAAAGGATGGGTCAATGATGCCATAAAAGCTTTTAGGTTAGCTCTCAAACGTAATCCTAATTCTTTGCAAGGACGTCTTGGTTTAGCGATCGCTTACAATCGTGCAGGACAAGATGAAAATGCTTGGAATGCTTATCAAAGGGTTTTGGATATAGACCCACAAAACCAATTAGCGTTAAAAACTATTGGTTTGCTGGGAACTTACCGCCAAGAATGGCAGGTACAGGGTATAGAAGCTCTTAATACTTTGCTTAATGTTAATAGTAGTGATTTAGAAGCTCGAAATCTTCGTGCTTTACTTAATTACTATCAAGGAAGATTAAGTGAATCAGTAGCAGATTATCAAATCCTACTGGAGAATAATCCTACACCTAAAGTGATTTTGGGAGCTGCAGAAACCTACAGCTATAGCGGAGATTACCAAAAATCCCTAGACTTATTTAACCGTTATCAGGCAACAGGCGGAAATATTACAAAATATGCCGCGATCGCATATGGTCGGACTTTACGTCAAACTGGCAGTCCTGAGAATGCTGTGAGGGTTTTGGAGTCGGAGCTACAAGGTTCTAAAACTTTTGATTCCTTAGAGATAGGGATTCGTAGTGAATTGTCTCAAGCATATATTACTAACAATCAACAAACCGAAGCTTTAGCAATTTTAGCCCCTCTAAGAAATAGAGATGATGCCATTTTACCTTTGGCTTCAGCTCTTAATGAAATTCGTAAATTGACTAACGATGCCAGTTTAAACGAGGAAGTTGTCAGCCTTTATCGTCAAGCACTGGTAAATGAACCTAGCCCTTCGGCTTCCCTATTGCGAGAAATCGCAGATGTATTTTCTGGTATACCTCAACAACAGCAAGCAGCTTTACAACTCTATCAACAAGCCGCTCTGCAATTACCAGATGATAAAAGTTTGGCTTTGCGGCAGTTAGGTTTACAAAAAAAGCTGGGTTTAGTAAATCAAAATGATTTAAAGCAGGGTCTGATTGCTCTGATTAACCCTTTACCCCAAGACCCTGGGGAGTTACGAGAAGTCGCGAAATCATTAGTGCAAATTGACACTCGCGACCCCGAACTTTTGCCTTTATACCAAGAAATTTTGGCAACCGGGGTTGATGCTCCTTTTTTAAATTTCCGAATAGCTCAAATGCATTTAGTCGCAGGAGACAGTATTTCTGCAAGAAGGGCTTTGGCTGCTTACACAGCAACCACAGAAGGTAATAACAATTTAGCTTCTCAGCTATTAGCCGCAGAAATTGAACTGCAAGAGGGCGATCTAGATGCAAGCGCTAAAAGATATGAAGCAGTGCTTGCTACAAATCCTGAGAATCCAGAAATTATTACCGGTGCTTTACGAGCTTTAGCAGGAGTAAGATTACAGCAAAAGCGTTTTCCAGATGCGATCGCAGCTTACGACCGGCTGATAGTTAATGAACCGCAAAATCTTACCTATCAGCTTGGTAGAACTAGCGTTGCTTATCAGGCTCAATTAATTACCTCCTCAGAAGCTGAAAATGTGTTGAACAATTGGCTTGCAACACAACCAGCAACTAATACTCCTCCAGAGTTATATAGTCTCGTAGGAGAACTACCAGCACAGACCCAGCGTGAGGCTCTCTATAGCTATTTACTGGAAATTAATCCGGATAATACACCAGTGCAAAAGCGTTTAGTGCAGGTTGTAGCACAACGTAGTCCTGCTCAAGCAAGAAGATTGGTTAAGGGTTTTGCTAGCAATGCGACAACCCAGAAAAACTCTTTAGAGAAAACAGGGCAGCTATCTCAAGCTATCGGAGATTTAGATTTGGCAGGAAAGGCTTATACTAGAATTCTTTCCCAACAACCTGACGATATCAAAACCTTAACAGCCCTTGGTGGTATTAGGTTTGAGCAACGTAGATACCAAACTGCTCAAAAAATTTATTCTCAAGTACTGGAGGAAAATCCCAAAGATACAAGTGCAAAAATGGCGATCGCTGATTTGAATGCAATTTTAGATAAGCCCCTTGCAGCCCTCAAGCAAATGGAAGAGTTACAAATCGACCAAATGAATCAGGGAGTTAATACTGAAGGTTTATCTCGTCGGATGCAGCAAATTAAAGAAGACTTTTTGCTTAGACGAGGATTTCAGCCTACTTGGGAAGACCCTAATCGCCGAAATAGTAAATAGATTTGCTCGAATCTGTAGCTTTTTTCTAGTTTTTATGATTTTCAGACAGTGATTCAGTCAATAAATTAAAAATTCAGTTGCTAGGGCTAGAATTTAATTTAAAATCATTGTCTTTATCTGTAAGCCAAATCAAAACTCTACTTCTGCCTTTTATATGCAAAATTTTTCCAAAGTTTCAGTAAACATTTTCCATAAGCTAAAAATCTTACTTGTGGATCAATTTTCCCGCTCGATAAACCATAACTAAAAGTATTTATTCCCAGGATGTGGTACTTTCCTAGATTATTAGTAATTTCCAGCCTTACCGGTTTGTCTACTTGTTACTCTGGTTACTCTGTTGTAAAACCTCAAAAATCTTACCAGCCAATTCCTTCAGATACTTTAACTAATACTAAACCCTCTGAGGCAGTAGATGATATCAATGTATTGTTAGCAGCTCTGCCAGAATCTATACCTAACCGAGAACTACTGGCTCAAAGCTGGTACAGTTATCGACAACGATTCATCCAAAATGACGGTAGAGTTATTGATTATGAAGCCAGCGATCGCTCAACTAGCGAAGGTCAAGCTTATGCTATGCTGCGAGCGGTTCTAATTGATGACCCTGTTACATTTGCTAAAACTTTGAACTGGGCAGAAAATAACCTCCAGCGATTTCAGGAAGATGGTACAAAATCAGACAATTTATGGTCTTGGAAATGGGGTAGAAAAAGTGATGGTAGATGGGGAGCGATTGATAGTAACTTTGCTAGTGATGGCGATATTGATGCAATTACAGCCTTAATTTTTGCATCCCGACGTTGGAATCGTCCCCAATATTTGCAGTTGGCTAGAAATAAGTTACAAGATTTATGGAATATTTCAACCGCAACCGGCATGAATGGGGAACGCTATTTGCTTCCTGGTCCTGCAAAAGCTTTTGTTAGCAATGAATCGATTTATCTCAATCCCTCTTATTTTGCACCTTACGCATTTCGTATTTTCGCTCAAGTAGACCCTAAAAATGATTGGTTAAGTCTGGTTGATAGTAGCTATGACGTTTTAGAAAAGTCAGCTAGTCTTTCTAAAGTTAATTTACCTAGTGATTGGGTATTATTAAGTACAAGGACTGGAAAATTTGAAATTTTGCCTCAGAGTAAAAATATCAAAACTTTATACAGTTTTGATGCATATCGTGTTTGGTGGCGGTTAGCATTAGATGCAACATGGTTTAAATCCAAAAAAGCCGAAAAATACTTAGAGTCTTCCACCCAACATTTACAAAACCTCTGGCAACAAAAATCTCGTATTAGCGCACGTATCAATCTTGAAGGAAAAGAAGTCGTAGATTATGAAGCAACTTCTCAATATGCCATGCTTTACCCTGCTATGAAAATAGTTGCACCCAAAATTGCTGAAGAAATTTTGAATCAGAAGTTACTGTCAAAGCATAAAAAAGGAATTTGGGATGATTATTCTGCTTACTACACGCAAAATTTGGCATGGCTGGGCATATTGCCTTCATCTTCAGTATCCGAAAAACTGCTCAAACCTAGTAAATCAGAACTTTAAAATCAGGGATTTAATTTGAAGATGCTCTCAAAACAAGCAGATTATAAAATTACTAATTAGTTATAAAAGCAACCAAAATGATATTAGTATTTATAACCAAGTAACTATAAATTAATTTACAACTTTAAGTCGAGAAAATCCTTAATTACACTACCATCTCATGAAGCAGTTTTTTAATTTTTCTAAATTTAGTGCCAAGACATTTGTAATCATTTGTTGGTTTTTACTTTCTCCTGCTTCTCTCTTAAGTGCTGAGGCTGCTAGAGAGAGTCTACAATCGAGTAAACAAGAAGAGTTGTTAGTAGCTCAAGCTAATATATCTGAAGATGAGGAATCAACGGATTCAGAGACGAATGCTACTACCTCTACTTACTCTTTAGAATTTAATCGTGCCCCTATTGTTGGCAATAGGATGCGTTTGCGGGGACTTTATTCCCAGGGACGGCTAGGCTTTACTCGTCCTCGTAATTGGGAAGTTTCTAGCGCTAAAGCTTTAATTCGCTTCCAACATTCACCTGCTTTATTTGCAAATCGTTCTAATTTAACTGTATTAGTCAATGACACTGCGGTGGGTAGCATTCCCCTTAATCGTAAACAGTCTCAAGTTGGTCAAGTATTATTAAATATTCCCCCGAAGCTTTTACAAGACTATAACGAACTCAAAATAGTTGCTCAACAGAATAATGTTGAAGGATGTACAAATCCTAGTGATCCTAATTTATGGACAGAGATTTTACCCGACTCTAAACTAGTATTTAATTTTCAGCGACAGTCAGCACCTCTTAATTTCAGTACTTATCCTTATCCGATATTCGATAAATTGGGTTTGGAAAATAGTCAGCTTGCTTATTTGAAGCCTAATCAGGTAACCAAAGACTGGTTAAGAGGAGCTGCTCGTTTGCAAACTTCTTTAGGGAGACAAGCCGAATTTCGCCCTATAGATACAGATTTGATTACAGACCCATCTGAATTAAAGCCTCTTCAAAAATTAATCATTATTGGTACTCCAAGAGAACAAGCAGCTTTAGCAGATTTAGATTTACCTTTATCTATAGTTGGTGACCAAATTCTGGATAATAGTCAAAATCCTGTCCCTAGCAGTCGGGGGGTAGTGATGATGGGGAAGACCAAAAAAGGCGGCAATCCTATTTTGGTGGCAACTGGTAACGATGCAGCAGCAGTTGAGAAAGCTGTACAGTCCTTGGTCCAGCCAGATACTAGTAAAATGGGTGCAGGGCAAGTAATATTCGTTGACTCAGTTAAGGAAGTATCTAGTCCTAATCCACGACAATGGTCTCGCTACATTCCTGAAGATAACTCCTTTAGACTGAGCGAATTGAAGACATCTACTGGTGAAAAATTTTCAGATGTCACTGTCAGGGGAGCTGGAGCACCTCCTATTGAAATTGACTTTCGAGCTTTACCTAACGACAGATTCATTCGCGGTAGTTCTATGAACTTGGTTTATAGCTATGGACCGCAGATAAACCCTAGAACTTCAGCAATACAAGTTTTACTAGACGGTAACTTTATTGGTGGTGCTCGTTTAGATAAAGATTCTGGAGAACAAAATAAAACTCTTAAAGTTGATTTACCACCCAAATTAATTAAGCCAGACTCCAAAATACAGGTGTTTTTTAGAATGAATCCTAAAGAACCTTTTGATGGGAGTAGTTGTGTTTATCCTCCAGACCAACAGCTTACAGGGACAATACATAACGAGACTAATTTTGATTTAAAGAGAGAAATATCAGTAGAATTACCGAATTTAAAACTCCTGCAATATGGATTTCCTTTTGCTGCACCCCAAGACCTTTCAGAAACAGCGATAGTAGTACCCCAAAACCCAACCAAGACAGATATTTTAACTCTCCTAGAATTTGGCGAGCGTTTAGGACGCTTAAGTCAAGCGGAATCAGTACAACTAGATGTGATAACTCCAGAAACTCTATCTAATTCCAAAAGTATTCGTGAGAAAAATCATATAGTAGCAATCGGAACTTGGGATAAATTACCAGGACAACTGAAGAAATCTAACGGATTTAATCTTAGTCAGAACTTTTTTAGATTTTCAGGTCAGAACAAAGTGCAAGTCCCTCAGGATAGCGAAGGAATGATTAAACAAGTTATTTCTCCCTGGAATAGCGATCGCGTTGTTTTGGCTCTCACAGCTCAGACTCAGAGTGGTTTAGAAAAAGTCCAGCAAGTTTTAGAACAAGACCCTTGGTTCTTTCAGTTGAAGAAAACTACCACTGTTGTTAGCCCCAATGAACCAGATGCTAAACCTTATGAAGCCAACTCTTTAGAGTTGAAGTTTTTTGATGATGCTCCTTCATCTCGTCGTATCGAAAAAACTAATCCTCTAAGTATGGCATCTCGGTTACTACAAGATAACTGGTTACTTTTACCTGTAGGGATAGTTGGTATTTCTTTATTGCTTTACGGAATTATGCAGCTATACCTAAAGCGCCTAACTCCAGATGATAAATAGTAATTTTTGTTGATAGTAGTTCAATAGGATTGAGCAAATAGTTGGGTTAATAATATTGCAAACAAAATATTACAAACAAATATTTGACAATCCGTATTTTTGTCAGGGGCATTACTTCAATATTTACTTATCTGCACATCAGTGGTAATCAACTTCAAGTTAAACCGAGAGAAGATGGGCGAAAAATCGATTCAATAGGCATTTACACTTGTTTTCATTTTTTACCATATCTGGGACTAAGCGCACTCAAAATTAAGTTCTGCGAGTAATAACTAACAATGTCATCTTCATCATTCAGACCTCCAAATCAGCGCCAAAATCGCCGAAGATTTCGACTCGGTAGATGGCTAATTGATCTAACCCCCCAGTTCTTTGACCGTACTTTAGAAAAGGTTGGTATTAAGCAATTTAAGTGGCTAATACTGCTATTTATAATATTTTCCATACCTTTAATAATTACTCCCTTAGAATTATGGCAGCAAGGAGCAGTAGCATTATTTCTGATTTTTCTAGGTCAGATGGTAGTCAGAGCCGAAACAGAAGAGTCATCATCGGCAATTGCTATGTACTACCACCTATTTATGGTCTGGCTAAGTTTGGTAACAACCATGCGTTACCTTTTCTACCGTTTTAGCTATACCTTAAATTTTGATGGTTGGCTCAATAGTATTGCCTGTGTAACTCTATTTGGTGCCGAGCTATATGCTATTTTGACCTTGGTTTTGGCATATTTCCAAACTTTAAAAATAAAAGAACGTAAACCGGTTGATATCAGCAAGATACCTCAAGAAGAATGGTTTAATGTTGACATCTATATTCCTACTTACAATGAAGATGTAGAAATTGTTCGCAAGACTGCCCTTGCTGCGATCGCTTGCGATTATGCTCCAGACAAAAAGAAGGTTTATATCCTTGATGATGGTCGTCCAGAACGATACAAAGAAGACGATCCGCGTCGAGAAACAGCCCACGTTAGAAGAGAGGAACTCAAAAAAATGTGTGCAGAAATTGGCTGCATACATATGACCCGTGACAATAACAACCACGCGAAAGCTGGTAATATCAATACTGCTTTTCGCAAAACTAAAGGTGATTTAGTCTTAATTTTGGACTGTGACCACATTCCATCTAGACAATTTTTACTGCACACCGTTGGATTTTTCTACGACGAAAAACTTTCTTTTGTACAAACTCCTCACTGGTTCTATAATCCCGATCCTTTTGAGCGCAATTTACTCACAGGGGGTCGTATTCCAGTAGGTAATGAACTATTTTATAAAGTATTACAAAAAGGTAATGATTTCTGGAACGCAGCTTTTTTCTGTGGTTCTGCGGCTGTGATTCGTAAAGAACATGCTTTAGAAGTGGGGGGGATTGCAGTTGAGACGGTTACTGAAGACTGCCACACAGCATTAAGATTGCATTCTAAAGGCTACAAATCACTTTACTATGACAAAATCATGGTAGCTGGTTTAGCTCCCGATACATTTTCTGCTTATGTAGGACAGCAAGTGCGTTGGGCAAGAGGGATGGCACAGATTCTCAGGCTTGAAAATCCTCTCTTCAATCCCAAGTTAAATTTATCAATACCGCAGCGAATTTGTTACTTTAGCGCCACATCTCACTTTCTCTACGGCTATCCTCGACTTGTATATGCTGTTATCCCTACTTTATTTTTGCTGTTTAGCATCAATCCGATTCAGGGTTTGGGTTTAGAAACTTTAGCTTATGCTTTACCTCATATTTTACTCTCGTTAAATACCAACCATATTATCTATAAGCGGGTTCGCTTTTCTTTCTGGAATGAAATTTTTGAATTTGTAATGTCATTCCAAGCAGGGTGGGTAACTTTAATGGCATTGATTAATCCTAAAATGGGTTCATTTAACGTTACCGATAAAGGAGTTAACGTTTCTAAAAGAACCTTTGATTGGGAGTCAATGCGGGGTTTGGTTATAGTCTTTGCTTTAGTCATTTGTTCATTACTTTCTGTACCTTACTGGTTCTTACTACGTCCGGAAGATTGGGAAGCAGTATTAGTAAACACTCTTTGGTCTGGTTTTAATCTCATATTACTTAGTGCGGCTTTGTTAGTAGGTTTTGAGCAACCACAAATACGTACAGCTCATCGTCTACAGCGAAACCTTCCGGTGATTATCTCCAGCGAAGACCAAACGATTATGGGCGAAACTATCAATATTTCTGAGAATGGAGCATTAATTTCCTTAGAATCATGGCCTAATCTACCAGATGAAGTGGAAATTCAGATTTTAGGAGATTTTGACGCTCGTGCATCTGTTACCGCACAAGTTGTTAGACTCTCTCCCATCAATGATGCTGAAACCCATCTAGGAGTAGATTTTGTCAACCTGAATCGTGCTCAACTAGATGATTTATCTATGGTTGTATACTCCGATGTACGGGAGTGGTATTCCCAACACCGAGAAGCCGAAGATAAACCTATAGCATCTTTAGGTTTTCTGGCAACAAGTATTACCCGTTCTTTACGAGATATTGCTCCAAGCGATCGCAAGAAAAAGGTACGCAAAAAAGTTACTGCTTTTGGCGAATTGTACTGGGATGGACATTTTTTCTCCGGGACTGCAACTGAGTTAGGAGTAACGGGTTTACGGCTAGAGTTAGATAGCAGACAATCAAAATCTAACCAGAAAACCTTGACTCCTCAAGATTTAACTACAATGCAAAACGCTAAACCTCTGGTAGGTTTGTTGCTAAGTCAAGGACTGAATCATCCTTCACCTACCCGCTTTGTTGCTGAGATTAGTGCTTTGGAAGAATCAGAGAATGGTAAGACTGTTATTGAATTAAGTTTCCCCAACAAGTTTCAGAATCAGCAATCATCTAAGGTTAAACAACTTTTACAGGTTTTATAAAATTTTGCTAATTTTTTAGTCATTTTTTATACTTTTATAATTTAGTTAGAGCAAGCGTCAGTTAGATTTTGGCGTTTGCTTATTTGTTTTTTGATTGGTAAATATATGGGATAAGACCTTCTTAGGAAGAAACTATCTTCCAGCCTAAAGGCGAGCAGTTTTAAGATTGGGATGGGGTTACAATCTTAAATATTTGTTGAAGGATATGAATTTGAGACACTAAAGCTGAGATATTGAAATTTCATAGTTAATCTATAGCTGTAAATTAAATAATTCAATCCATTTTTTGGCAAATATTATGACTGCGGAAACACAACTTCAAGAATTAAAGAATTTAGAGTATATCCCTTATATTAATGAGAATGGAAATTTACCAGAGCAATTTCAGGGGAAAATAGGGGTATATGCTATTTTTGATTCTAATCAAATACTACAATTTGTTGGTTATTCTCGGAATATTTACTTAAGCTTAAGGCAACATTTAGTACGACAGTCCCAAAAGTGTTATTGGGTAAAAATTGAGACTATAGAACGTCCTAGTCGAAATATTTTAGAAGCTATTGAGAAGGCTTGGATTGAAGAAAATGGTAGCGTACCTGTAGGTAATGATAATGACAAGGAAAAATGGACGCAACCCATTAATGCAATGTTACAGATTACACCTGAAGAACAGGTGAATTATGATAATCCGATGAACGAGGAAATGACAAAAATCAAGATTATCAAAAATGTAGCGCGGAGGGTAGAGAAAGAGATATTAAATGAGTTGGAAGCGCGGGGATTGCAAATGCAAGTCAGATTTAATCCGAAGTTGAAAGAAGAAGGTTTGTTGGATTTGAAGTAGATTTAACTTGAGTTGGATAGCGATGGTGGGTAGGTTCCTGGTGTAAGCGATGGCGATCGCGTTTTTTCCAACTGCAGGTGATTTCCATGAATAAATGCTCATTAATCATTACTTGCACATAGCACCATATCTCCAACTATCCATTACTCAAAACCATATTTGCTAAGTCTTCAAGGGAGTAAACAATTTTTACATCCGGACGGACTAAACTGGTTTGAATTTCTACATCTTGTCTTCTGGGATAATTGGGATGAATCCCTATAAATAAAGGTTTATCCGTCATTGACCAAGCACCGAGTTCGTAAAGGGTTATGGGACAAAGTGTTTCTTGGGGGAACCAGAATAGAATTGTTGTCGCTAATCGCAGATGTCTGTGTTCCCACTCTATTTGTTGTCGAGCAGCATCGGGGTCATGAATCGGGAAATTTTGACGACGAGGATTGATAATTTTCCAAGGTAAAGGTTTTAACAATTCCACCATCTCAGATTGCCAATCTGGGCAATTACTTATACCACCAGCACAGAATATTGCTTTACCTTGTCCGTCAAATTCTGCTAACGCTTCAATATATTTACTCATATTAAACGCAATAATCTACACCTGCAATTACTGCTAAAGCTATAGCATATTCTTCTAAACTATACCTGAGTGTTTCCAATTCACTTCTTAATTGTTCCTCATACTGCCAGTTTTGCTCGTGTTCAAAAGGACTTACATTTAGAGGACGTTGTGCTTCCCAGGATTGTAACAAAGGATGCCACTTTGCCAGGAAAGGACGCAAACCTTTATTCAGTACCGTAATAGCGATTCCTCCCACAGACTGATGGGATGCACCAATATCGGGACCTGCTTGTTTCAGGATTTCTCGCGTTGTTGCAAACAAACTATGTAAAGACATCAATACTTCCCGCAAGAGTCCTTGGTCTGTTTTTGATTCCAATGGTTGAATAGTGATACGGGTAACGAGTTCTACAAATAAAGACCAAGCAGCTTTTCTTTCTGTATCATCCGGTTCCCATTCTGTTCCACCAATACCAAAAGGAAGATTGACCGATACTTTTTTTAATTTTGTAGAATCGTATTTAGGCATTTTTAGGTTTTAAATCTCATATACACTTTAAGATCAAAATGAAGAGGTTTGGGAGATGCAAATAGAAGATTATTTTAACTTTCTTGCACCCGATGATATTCGTCTCAAAGGTTCGCGGATAGGGATTGAAACTATTCTTTATGACTATATTTACCGTTCTCGAACTCCAGAAGAAATTGCTCAAACTTACACATCTTTGAGTCTAGAGCAAGTTCACGCAACGATTCTTTATTACTTGCAAAACAAAGAAAATGTTAGTAAATATATTGCTGATTGGTTGGAGTGGGGACATCAACAACGCAAAGCACAAGCATTAAATCCACCTCCGGGTATTGTTCGTTTGCGGAAAATTAAGCTTGAAATTGCAGCGATGGAACAGGGGAAAGGTGCTTAAATAAATAGTTTTTGACTTTTGACTTTTGACTTCCGCAAAGCGTTGAACCCGCAAGACTTCGTGGTAAATGACTCGTTTAGAAATCTTGATAAAACTCTGTAAGCCTTATATGTTACATTTTATAAGTCTGGACGCGAGAGAAGAGAAACCCAATCTCTATGTAGTAAGAGGAGATAAGGACCAAAAGGGAGGTGTCCCACGGGAGCATCTAGGTAGAAAGTTAGTTGTGAGTAAGAAAGCCATTCTTTGTTGATACCTTTACGTCCTTTACGCCAGATACCTTTACGCCAACCTACACGATTGCCAAATTCATGGTAGCCCTCACCGACACTTTCCCAAATGCGCTTTTGCACGCTGAGTCCAAAGTGTCCATCACTATGTTTTACCCAAAGTTGGTCAATGGTGCGTAAGTCTGTGCAAGGAAATTTTTTAATGGAGTCGCGATCTAACCAGCCTTCTTCTTCTCTATGCGCAGCTTTCAGCATAACTTTGAGAGTTTCTTTGTCTGCTTCCTGCCAGTTTCCTGCTTTGAGTAAATCCCGCAATCGGGTGTAATCCACTCCTCTGTCTGAAGAGAGGTCATCTTCTGAGACTGATGGTTTTATACCTGTAATTCCCCAAATTAACTGTTCCATTGGTTCCGGTTGTGGTTGCCGAAAATCCACCCACATATAACCACTAAGGAAAATTGGTAATTGTGGCTGTTGGGGTGCAGTAGGAAGTAATACAGGAATTACCGGACATTTTCTTTTGACAAACTCACGCAGAAAAGCATCTAACTCATGTTCTTGCCAAGGACCAAAGCCGCTACTACCAACAAAAACCGCCGCAGATTCTATGTGTCCAATTTGTCTTTCTAATTCTCGTTGCCAGGGAAAACCCGGACGAAATTCCCATTCATCTAACGAAGGATTTAGTCCCTGTTGTTTCAATTGTTCTCCTATTTGTTTTACCTCTGGTTTGTCCTTACTGTTGTGACAAAGGAAAACATCGAATTGGTTTTGTGAAGTCATTCGTGTTAAATGAAGTTACTTTCTGTGAAACAACAAAATTTATCTAAGATTAAGTCTTCTCAATTACTCAGGTTATAAAATTTGTCTATTTTTTCCATCAAAGCAATACAGCGTCCAGGGTCATGTTGATTAAAGCCCATAACCTCCCACCAATTGCGGAAATATGGAAAACATCCTTCGGGTGCATTAAAAGTAAAATCAAGAGATGCATAGGGAATCCATTCTTTTCGACCTGTCCTAGGATTCGTATGATACCAGCCTATATCCCTAGCAAATTGATACCAATTATCTTTATCACTATTATTAGGCTTATTCTTTTTAAAACAAGAAAGTAGACTCATAAATCCTTTCTGTGGTAATAATAAATCTTCCCAAATGCTTTTTTGCTTACTGAGTCCAAATTTTTGATTACTGTATTTCATCCATAACTCATCGATTGTAAATAGAATGTCGGATGATAAGCTTCTAATTTCCTTTTTACCTAATCCTTCATCAATTTTTTTCTCTAATGAGAAAAGTAATATATTTTTAGTCTGCTTATCAGCTTCTTGAAAGTTTTCTGTTTTAAGTAAGTCTTCTAGGAATTGATAATTTATTTTTTCTTCAATTGTTAAGTTCTTTTCTTGTTTTATTTGTGCCTCTATTACTGAATTAATTTGTTTAGATTCTGGTTTTATACCTGTAATTCCCCAAATCAATTGTCCCATTGGTTCTGGTTCTCGCTGCCGAAAGTCAACCCAATGAAAACTCTGTAGAAAAATTGGTAATTGTGGCTGTTGGGGTGCGGTAGGAAGTAATACAGGAATTACCGGACATTGCCTTTTTACAAACTCACGCAGAAAAGCATCTAACTCATGTTCTTGCCAAGGACCATAACCACTACTACCAACAAAAACAGCCGCAGATTTTATGTGTCCAATTTGTCTCCCTAGCTCACGTTGCCAGGGAAGACCCGGACGAAATTCCCATTCGTCTAACCAAGGTTTAAGTCTCTGTTGTTTCAATTGTTCTCCTATTTGCTTTACCTCTGACTTATCTTTGCTGTTGTGACAGAGGAAAACATCGAATTGAAAATCTGATTCGGATTGTGGAGTCATTACTGCTTCGTCGGGTGAGTTACATTGGTTTAAGTGTATCTACATAATTACACATACCAAATTCCGAACGAGCATAATATAATACTCGAATTAACAAATTTTTATGTAAATTTAGCTATAACCATAATGGTTTGAACTGCAATATATTTTTTAACTCCTTCTCTTCTTCTTTGAAAGCATGGTACAAATCCCAATTTTGTTGGAGGTTTAACCAAAAGTTGCAGCTATTACCAAAAAATTTTGATAACCTAATTGCGGTACTAGGTGTAATACCTCGCTTCTGATTTACAAGCTCATTTATACGTTGATAGGGAACGTGAAGCGCATCAGCGACTTGTCTTTGGGTGATTCCCATGGGTTCGAGAAAGTCTTTGAGTAATATTTCACCGGGATGATTTGGGGGTCTATATTTTGGGATTTTCATGTTGCTTAAATTAACTGGTTGCAAAATTGAAATATCGAGTATTAATTATTAAATCTTCTTTGCTAATCCTAAGTATCTTCACTCTTTATTTTCTACTTGTTAAATTAGGATACATTTTTCCTATTCAGGATACTTTGGCTGTGACTTGTATAAATGGTTGCTCGTCTTATCAAGCAATTCATGAACCTGTTCAAAAGCAAGAATTATTAAATTACGATAAGACTTTAAAGCAAGTTTTGGGAGAAATTATAGATAAAAGCAAAACTTCAATTTTGATTGAGAAGTCGAAATATAGATTGACCTTGTACTACGATAAAAAACCTGTTAAATCCTATCCTGTAGTGTTTGGTAGCGCTCCTGAAGGGGATAAATTCAAGGAAGGAGACAGAAAAACCCCGGAAGGTATTTATCGCATCAAAGATTTGTATCCTCATCCTTCCTGGTCAAAGTTTATTTGGTTAGATTATCCTAATGCTGCATCTTGGAGAAAGCACTTGCAAGCTAAGATGGATGGCAAAATTTCGTGGTTGAATACTGTGGGTGGTGAAGTTGGTATTCATGGTGTTCCCCAGGGAAATGATGAGCTGATAAATGATCGGAATAATTGGACTTGGGGTTGTCCGTCGATGAAAAATAGCGATGTTGATGAGTTATATGGGGTAGTGAAGGTCGGTACTTTAGTAGAAATAATTCCTTAATTAAGGAGGGTTTAGTTATGAGGCGATCGCTTAGAGCGGGTGCTACCGCACCATCGCAAATTTATAGATAACAAATTATAGCTAAATTTATCTATGTAGTTTTAATAGGTCTGCACACTATATTTATAATAGTATCTACAGTAGAGACCACCTTCACTATTTCCTAATGAAAGCGGTCTTTGGGTAAGCTTAATAATAAGTTTATCTTTTATTTGTTTTTTTACCTTCTACTTACACGTGCTGGTTCTACCCATTCATCCCAAGAACTGTCATAACCATCGTAGGTAATTTTGTACTTACTGCCGCTAACTTGTAAAATTTGACCAGGGTACCATTTTCCTTTCCAGCGAATATTAACTGATTGACCAGTTCGGAACCATGCCCGGAAGCGTCCAGGACCAATCCACTCATTCCAAGAACTATCATAACCTTCGTAGGTAATTTTACATTTATTACCGCTTACATTTAATACTCTCACGGGATACCATTTCCCTTTCCACTGAGCTTCAGCCTTTTGTCCTGTGGTACATATTGGCTGTTGAGCGATCGCGCTACTTGGTATCAATATCCCAGCGAAAGAAGTCATCATTAAGGTTCCAGCCAATATGAGTTTCTTTTTAATCATTTTTATTTTCCTTCTCTGGTAAATTCAAATTTTCAAGGGTGAGTTTTTATAACAAATTTGTCAAAATCACTTCTATATTTTTAAATATAGGTAGTATTAATTACCCCAGAGAAAGCTACTAAGTTTGTATATTTTCTTTGTAAAGAGAATAAAAATGATTAGGCAATTGATTCTTATCTGTCTTTTTTGTACTGTTGGTTAAATTTAATCAGCTTTCTGGTGTTGAGGTTGGCATATTTCCACAAATTAAATCAGTAAAATACTGGTTTTAAACAGCAATAGTTGTAGAAAAAAATACCGTTATAATTTGTCACTCTGAAAACTTGTTATCTCGATAACTTGAGAAAAATTACACATCAGGTTACTTTCTTGATGAACGCCAATAAATACTTTTGACAACATGAACGAGTCAATTCCTTCCTGTACTTGGAGTCGTCCCATTGGTTTGGGATGGGAGAAACCTTATACTGTCCGTTATGCCAGTAATATTGATGATGGTCCTTGGTATGGTATGCCTTTGGGTGGCTTTGGTGCAGGTTGTATTGGACGTTCATCGCGAGGTGATTTTAATTTATGGCATATTGATGGTGGGGAACATGTTTTTAAAAATATTCCTGCTTGTCAATTTAGTGTTTTTGAATCGGATGGTTCTTCTTCTAATTCTTATGCTTTGTCTACGGAGGAACCAAAGGATGGAAGTTTACAAGCTTGGAAATGGTATCCAGACTCTGATTTTTCTACACAAAATCATTTATCTACAGGTGAGTATCATGCTCTGTATCCCCGCAGTTGGTTTGTGTATGAAAATGTCTTCCAAGCTGAGTTAACTTGCGAGCAGTTTTCACCGGTTTGGGCTAATAATTATCAGGAAACTAGTTATCCTGTAGCAGTATTTGTGTGGAGGGTACATAATCCTACTAATCAGCCTTTAACTGTAAGTATTATGCTGACATGGCAAAATATGGTGGGTTGGTTTACAAATGCTCAGAAATCACCGACAGTAAAAATGCGGGATGATGGTTCTCCGGTATATGAGTATCAACCACGTTTGAATGAGAGTAAGGGTAATTTTAATAGGCTGGTTGAAACTGATGAATATATTGGTTGTGTGTTAGGTAAGGAAAGTATTACAGAACCAATAGAAGAAGGTGAGGGAGAATGGTGTATTGCGGTTCCCAAATTTTTTAGTAAAGCAGGTTCTAATTCAGGTTCTAAGGTCGAAGTCTTCTACCACACTCGAACTAACCCTATAGGTAATGGTAAAGATGTTTGGGAAAGTTTTTCGAGGGATGGTTCCTTATCTAATTGCACTGATGAAACCCCAGCAAATGACGGGGAACAAGTAGGAACTGGTTTGGTTGTTCGCTTGACTTTACAACCAGGAGAAACCTTAGAAGCTCCTTTTGCTCTAAGTTGGGATTTACCTGTAACTGAATTCGCTGCTGGGGTAAATTACTATCGGAGATATACTGATTTTTGGGGACGTGATGGTAAGAATTCTTGGAAAATTGCAACTACTGCATTAGAAGAATATCAGAATTGGCAGAAGCAAATCCAAAGTTGGCAAGAACCAGTTTTAAGTAGGTCAGATTTACCAGACTGGTTGAAAATGGCGTTATTTAATGAGCTTTACGACCTGACCAGTGGTGGTACTTTGTGGAGTGCAGCTTCCGAAAAAGACCCCCAGGGTCAGTTCGCAGTTTTAGAATGCTTAGATTACCGTTGGTATGAAAGTTTAGATGTACGACTTTACGGTTCTTTTGCTCTGTTGATGCTATTTCCAGAGTTAGAAAAATCTGTAATTCGAGCTTTTGCTAGAGCTATTCCTGCTAGCGATGAAAGAACTCGTGTAATCGGCTACTACTATACTATTGGTGCTGAAAGTCCCCAAGCTTTACGTAAAGCAGCAGGAGCAACACCTCATGATTTGGGGGCACCTAATGAACATGTTTGGGAAAAAACAAATTATACCAGCTACCAAGACTGTAATCTATGGAAAGACTTAGGCAGCGATTTTGTTTTGCAGGTTTACCGAGATTATCTGCTGACTGGTGCTGATGATGTGGAATTTTTGGCTGATTGTTGGAACGCAATTGTCCAGACTTTGGATTACCTAAAGGGTTTTGACCTGGATGGTGATGGTATTCCCGAAAACTCCGGTGCACCAGACCAAACCTTTGATGATTGGAGATTACAAGGTGTCAGCGCTTACTGTGGTGGACTATGGTTAGCAGCTTTGGAAGCCGCGATCGCTATTAGTGAAATATTACAGGATAATGGTAGTGGTAATCTGGAGGAAATAGAAAAGCAAAGAATTATCTATCAGGAATGGTTGGAGAAATCTAAGCCGATTTACCAAACAAAATTATGGAACGGTAAGTACTATCGACTTGATAGTGAGAGCGGTTCTGATGTGGTGATGGCTGACCAGTTATGCGGTCAGTTTTATGCACGGTTGTTGGGATTAGAAGATATTGTACCTGAAGAGTGTGCTGATTCTGCTTTGAAGACTGTGTATGAGGCTTGTTTTCTCAGGTTTAATGATGGTAAATTCGGTGCTGCTAATGGTTTGCGTCCTGATGGTTCTCCAGAGAATCCTGATGCAACCCATCCTTTGGAAGTTTGGACTGGTATAAATTTTGGTTTAGCTGCTTTTCTAGTTCAGATGGGTATGAAGGATGAAGCGCTCAGAATGACGGAAGCAGTAGTGAAGCAGATTTATGAGAATGGTTTACAGTTCCGCACCCCAGAAGCTATCACTGCGACTGGGACTTTTCGAGCTTGTGTTTATTTAAGAGCAATGGCTATTTGGGGAGTTTACTTGATGATAGGATAATTTCTTGTGAGTTTTCCTTATCTACAAAAATGTCACTTAGTCAAGTTTTCAAATGGAATACTGTTGTCGATTTTGCTGATACTGACGCTGGAGGAGTTGTATATAATGCTCGTTATTTAGAGTGGACTGAGCGAGCAAGAGCATCTTGGTTCAGGGACTGTAAATTATCTAATCAATATCTGTGGCAACAAGGTATTGTATTTGCAGTCTCCAGAGCAGAGATTGATTTTAAGCGACCTGCGCAACTAGATGATTACATCAGAGTAGATACAACTGTTAATAACGTTAGACCTGTTCGTTTAATTGTAAGCCATAATATATATCGAAAAGATGATGATAATTTGTTATGTGCTTGCAATGTCACCTTGGCTTGTCTCGATCATAGAAAGAAAAAACCCATCAAAATCCCTATATCAATTCTGAATCAACTCATTAGTTGAGTAGATTTTTCATAGATTTTATTAATTTTTCTTGTTAACTATTGATTTAATTCTCAATATAATTCTATTACTTCAAAGATTTTTTTGAAATTTTTAATATTTAAAATTTTTAATAACTATCTGGGTTAAATTATCTAATATAACTCTTGGTTCAGTTTAATATGAATAATGAGGAATTAGAGAATTTTTGCGGGAAGAATCTTTTATATATTCACCTCCAGCAGTTGCTATTAGACTATGGTTACGAAATTCAGCAGCAATTAAATAAAAAGCCAGGGAAACGAACTTTTCTGGCAAAGGATATTGAATCTACCCAATTAGTAATTATCAAATTACTTTCTTTCTACAGTGATTTTGAATGGGAGAAATTAAAGTTATTTGAGCGAGAAGCAGAAACTTTAAAGTCAATTTCTCATCCACAAATTCCTGATTATATTAACTATTTTGAAGTAAATTTAAATAATTTTAAGGGTGTTGCTCTCGTCCAAAATTATATTCCTTATCCTAGTTTAGAAGAGTGTTTGCAATCCGGTCGCACTTTTACTGAGTCTGAAGTAAAACAAATTACTAAAAATTTATTAGAAATTTTAATTTATTTACAGAATCAACATCCACCAATAATACACCGCGATATAAAACCCAGCAATATTCTAATAGGAGAAAAGACAGAAAATAGTGTAGGTGAAGTATATCTAATTGATTTTGGTTCCATACAAACAACCGCAAACTCTAGAGATGCAACCAATACAGTAGTGGGAACCTATGGATATATGCCTCCAGAACAATTCGGCGATCGCGCTGTTCGAGCATCTGATATTTATAGTTTGGGTGCGACGTTGCTATATCTGCTCACGGGTACTCATCCAGCAGATTTACTGGGGGAAGAGTATAGAATTAAGTTTGAAGGTTTAGTTAATTTAAATAAAAATTTTAGTAACTGGTTACAACAGGTATTAGAACCTAGTTTAGAATATCGCTTTAGTTGTGCTGTTGAAGCTCTGCAAGCTTTAGAAAAATTAGAATTATTAATAGAAAACAAGGAAGTAAAAGAATCTAATTTACAATACGTTAAAAATGATTCTTACTGGGATAAAAATAATTGGATTAGTAAGCCTGTTAATAAACCAGCCGACAGTAGAATTCAAGTCAATAAGCAAACAAATAAGTTAGAAGTCTTTATTCCACCAATAAGTTCTGGCTTAGCATTAACACTTTCAAATACTTTAGGTATTGCTTGGACTTTTCTTACTATATTTTGGATCGTATTTGCGCTTTCTGGCTCATCTGAACTTAGCTTTATTTTACTAATTTTATCTTTACCTATTTGGGGTGCTGGATTTATTTTACTAAAAGAATTGACATTACCTTTTCTTAGTAGCACCAGGCTAAAAATAAATACTCAACACATTTTGATGGACTATGAATTATTTGGTTGGAAATATAATTCACCTCCTGCTATTTCAAGAAAAAATATTAATAAATTAGTGTATGTGCCGACACATTTTATTCATAATGATAAGGGAGATAAACTAGAAATCACAGCACATTTAATTATATGGGCTGGTGAATGCAAACACATTTTAGGTAAAAATAAAACCTTTATTCCATCCGAACAGGAAGTCCAATGGTTAGCTTTACAACTAAGTGAGTATTTAGATTTACCAATTAGTAATTTACCATTTAATCATTTAGTAACTAATCATTTAGCAATTAATAATTATCCATCAATAAATTCCACACCAATCATAGCTAACCAGAACGAGTAAGACCCATCCTGGTTATTTACAATTATTTACAATGAATTTTATTTCTATCAAAAAAGATTGTATCTATCGAGAGGAAACCGCATAGCTAACGAGCTGCGATACACGTTGACGGAGGTTTTCTAGACCTAAACGTTTATCAGCAGAAATAAATATTGCCATAGGAAATTCCTCTCTAGCTAATGCTAAAGTTTCACTACTAGCTTCGTCAATTTTGTTAAAGACTACCAGCGCAGGACCAGGATTAATAGGCATCATGCGCAAAATTTCTGTGACAGAACGGACATGAGTTAACCATGCAGGATGGGATAAGTCTACTAAATGAAGTAGAGCATCTGCTTCAGTTACTTCTTCTAAAGTAGCCCGAAAAGCATCCATTAATGAAGCTGGTAACTCGTGGATAAATCCGACTGTATCTGTCAACAGTATTTCTTTCGGCTTATTATGTTTGCCTTGGGAAATATTCAAGCGACGGGTTGTTGGGTCTAAGGTAGCAAAAAGTTTGTCAGCTGCGTATACTTGGGCACTAGTTAAAGTGTTAAGTAAAGTAGATTTACCGGCATTGGTATAACCTACAATCGCCACAGAAGGAACACATTGGTCTTGTCTCCTTTTGCGCAGTCTTTCTCTGTGAGCTTGTAATTGATTGACTTCTCTTTGCAAACGAGTAATACGTTTTTGAATTGCTCGTCGTTCGGTTTCCAGTTTGGTCTCACCAGGACCTCTAGTACCGATACCACCACCTAGCCGAGACATCGCTTGACCCTGTCCAGTAAGTCTGGGCAACATATACTCTAATTGCGCCAATTCTACCTGTAATTTACCAGCGCCAGATTGAGCACGCTGAGCAAATATATCTAGAATGACTTCTGTACGGTCAACCACCCTCACACCCATTTGGGCTTCCAAATTACGGACTTGTGCTGGTGAAAGGTCCCGGTCGAAAACGACTAAGTTAGCTCCTAAAGTCTGAACGCATAAGGCAATTTCTTGTACTTTACCCTCACCGACTACCGTTTGTGGATGAATGCGACTGCGCTTCTGACGCAGCATTTCCAGAACTTTTCCACCTGCTGTATCCACCAATCGGGCAATTTCAGCTAATGTATCCTGGAAATGTTGGGGTGTTACTTTTTCAGTCATCACCCCAACAATTACCACTCGGTCGCGATCGCTATCAACTTCTTGAGCAACAAATTCCCGACGGAATTCTTCCTCTAGTCCCTCAACTAAGTCTAGAAAGTCTTGTTTGCTTAAGACATCTAGGCTCATGGGTGGGGATAAACTCCAACTAGGAGCGCTATAGTCACTTGTACTGTCAATGCTACCGCCAGAACTAATTAGAGCCCGGGCATCCTGGGGTGTAATATTTGCGAGATATGTTTCCTTGACATATCCTGTCACACCACCACCCCGCTTTTTAAATCCAGAGCTGGTAATATTAAGCACAGCTAAAATATCTAATCGCTGTAGCGCCATAGAAGTTAAAGCTGCATCATTTGGAGATTCGGACTTTAACTGTGTGGCAATACAGCGTATGCCGCTCAGACGTTCCGCACCATAGCGGGGCAGTTCCATTAATGGAATCTGAGTCTGACGAGGAGTGCCTACCCCAACCCGGATAACTTGTCCGCGACGATTGAGATAGGCACATACTGGTTGCTTAATTTCTGCACTGACTGCTGCTAACCTTTGGGCAAATTCTGGCGTTGTGATGCGATCGCCAGGAATGCGCTGGTGATAAAGGCGTTGTAATTGCTTTATTTGGCTTGATTTCAAACCTTGGAGATTACCAAAGATAGTCTCTATAGGCGCTTATAACCAGTTTTTATCTGGTCCTCCCTTAACTACATTTATATCTATGTCTATTTTACAACATGATTTTTCTAGTAATGTATAACCTAAGAGGGATGCATTTATGCGGATTATAAATTTTACAATATTTTTTTAGTAGATGTTTTCTGTATAGCGGTAATTATCTGGTTTGTGTGCTTCTGATGGGAAAATTTTCTATTAATCATATTTAATATTTATTTGTATAAATTTGTAAAGTGATTAGAAGCAGCCTCATCGAAAGAAATTATTATCGATTGTTACTACCGGTCATAACCGTAAAATATAGCTTTTGATTATTAGTCATTCGGGTTTGCGTTTTTCTTCTACAACTATGAAGGAATTAAGAATTGAATTAATCAATAGCTTCGTTCCTAACTGTTATCAAAAGTGTTATCAAATTGACCGAAAGTTGTAGCGTTATCCCAACAGAAAAACCTTCGTTTGACTAACAATATACAACTAAATTTGTGTTACCTTTATATGGTTCACTAATCTCGCACATCCAGAAATTCGGGTGTTTTTCACAGATGTAATAGATATTCGGAAAGCTACAAGCCATTAATGAAAGCTAAAAGCCTCTGAGTAAAATCTGGAAAAATGCGTCTGGGTGGAGGTTAAACCCGAATAGGAGAAAGTTAAATATGCCAGTAGTTTCTTTGGCTCAAATGATGGAGTCTGGGGTTCACTTTGGGCACCAAACCCGCAGATGGAATCCTAAGATGTCTGAATACATCTACACTGCAAGAAATGGAGTTCACATCATTGATTTGGTGCAGACTGCCGTTTTGATGGAAGATGCATACGGCTATATTCGTTCTAATTCAGAATCCGGTAAAAAGTTTTTGTTCGTAGGTACTAAGCGTCAAGCAGCAGGAATTGTTGCTCAAGAAGCAGCTCGTTGCGGTTCCTATTATATTAACCAGCGTTGGTTGGGTGGAATGCTTACCAACTGGTCAACAATCAAGACACGAGTAGATCGTCTCAAGGATTTAGAACGACGCGAAGAAAGTGGTGCATTAGATTTATTGCCCAAGAAAGAAGCCTCCATGCTGCGTCGGGAATTAGCTAAACTACAAAAGTATTTAGGTGGAATCAAAACCATGCGCAGGATTCCTGATGTGGTTGTGATTGTAGACCAACGACGGGAATATAATGCTGTACAGGAATGTCAAAAGTTAAATATTCCTATTGTTTCAATGTTGGATACAAACTGCGATCCTGATGTTGTAGATATTCCGATTCCTGCTAATGATGATGCTATTCGCTCTATCAAGCTAATTGTAGGTAAATTAGCAGACGCTATTTATGAAGGTCGCCACGGTCAGCTTGAGAATGAATATGATTATGATAGTGCTGAAGAATTCTATGATGATGTAGAAGAAAGCGAATACACTGATGCTGTAATTCCTAACGAGGAAGAAGAAGAAGCAGAAGCAGAAGCAGAAGCAGAAGAAAGCCAAGAAGGTGAAGAAAACAGCGAAGAATAGTAATATTCTCAGTGTAAAGGGGGGTAATACTCCCCGATAGCTAGTAATATATGAATACTCAATGCCCGTGTCAGTTAATTATCGATTAATTAGAATTAATATTTAGATAGGAACTCTAGTAGCATGGCGGAAATATCAGCAAAACTGGTTCAGCAGCTACGCCAAAAAACTGGCGCTGGTATGATGGACTGCAAAAAGGCTCTGAAAGAAAATGAAGGCGATATCGAGAAATCTATTGAATGGTTGCGACAAAAAGGTATCGCTTCTGCGGGTAAAAAGAGCGACAAAATCGCAGCGGAAGGTTTAGTAGAAACCTATGTTGATCCAAGCGGTAAGGTCGGCGATTTAATTGAAGTTAATTGCCAAACTGACTTTGTCGCGAGAAATGAAGCTTTCAAAGCTTTGGTGGAAAACTTAGCGAAGCAAGCCAAAGATGTGGATAGCGTGGAATCTTTGCTAGAGCAACCTTATAAAGAAGATGCTAGCAAAAAAGTTGAACAATACCTAACTGAAATTGTCGCCCAACTGGGTGAAAATATGAAGATACGTCGCTTTGTGAAATTTGCGATCGCAGATGATAAACAAGGTGTAGTAGATAGCTATATTCATACAGGTGGTAGAGTTGGAGTTTTAGTAGAGCTTGGCTGTAATAACGAAGCTTCTACTCAGAAAGACGAATTCAAGACTTTAGCCCGCAATATCGCAATGCAAGTTGCTGCTTGTCCTAATGTTGAGTACATTAGTACCGACGAAATTCCTTCTGATATGGTGCAGAAGGAAAAAGAAATTGAAATGGGACGAGACGATTTAGGGAAAAAGCCAGACAATATTAAGGAAAAAATTGTCCAAGGACGTATCGACAAACGTCTTAAGGAAATGACTCTGGTGGATCAGCCTTATATCCGCGATCAAAGTGTTAGTGTAGAAGAACTAGTGAAGCAAACTAGTAAAGAATTAGGTGATGAGATTAAGATTAATCGTTTCCATCGCTATGTTCTAGGTGAAGGTATCGATAAGCAAGAAATGAGTTTTGCTGACGAGGTTGCTGCGCAGATGGGTAACAGTTAATATCGATGTAATTTGGCGATTTAATTTGGCGATTTAATTTGGTAAGTCACTTTAGTGAATCAATTAAGTTAATTAATCTAAAATTAACCTAACAGGTCAGCCCCTAAGGCTTGACCTGTATTTTATATTGGAGTTATTTAAGCTATTTACTGTCAGCTATGAGGAAGCTAGTCTACACTGAGGGTAAATTGTCAATAAGCTATTAACTATTAACCTCAGATATTCTGATTCTAAAATAAGAAGCGACAAATTTTAAGACAAATTATGAATTATTGATAATTGGTAAGTAGTAACTGATATGGTAAGAGCAGTTGAGCAAATTGATAAAGAGATTGCAGTTTTAGAAGAAGAAATTGAGGCGATCGCCCAAGAACTTCAAAATGGCTATAGGAGCTATCTGGATACTTTAGGTAAAGCTTTAAAGCACCAGTTAACTTTGGCTGTATATCACTTGTGTACTCGTAGTTATCCTCAGAGTTTCTTAGATTTATCTGTGAGTCAACGAGAAAAATTGCAAAAAGATATCCGTAACTTGGCAAAGAAAGCGATCGCTAATTTCCAAGGTTTGCTTGATAGTGAGTCTGGTGAAACAAGTATGACTCAAGGGACAGAAACGGAAGTCATTAGATTAGAACTTGATGCAGTTAAAGATTTGCTCGAAAATGCAAAAGTGGTAGAGCACGTAGAGCAAGAAGTACACTCAGAAGAATTACAAGTCAAAGATGGATTTGATGGTGGTTTGGAGGCAGAATTAGCTGCTGCAAACCAAGAAATACATATCAATGAAGAAGATATAGAAGAAGATGAAGATGAGTTTAATCTAGAGGAATTTATTCCAGAAGATGTACCATCAGAACCAAGAACAAAGATATCAGCATCAGTATCTGAAGTCGAATTAGATTCACTACCTCCGGAAATAATTGCTAGTTTATTGGCAAATTCATCAGCCAAGAAAAAAATGCAACCTCCTCCAGACCCAAATACAAAGAATCCTTCAGATTTGGTCAAATGGCAAAATTATATTGAATTTGGTATCCGACAAATAATTAAAACTGTGTCTCGCGATTCAAATCGTCTGATGCAAAAAAATGAAATATTACCTAAAAAATTACCATCATCCCTTTTAGAAGCGGCTGCAATTGCCTCCTCCGAAGCACCTACGGAAATGATCCCAGGACCACCAAATTTATTAAATTTAGCCATTGAAGTAGAGACAGAAAAACAACCCAAACACCCAGAAATTCCTGAAAAGCATACTCAAATTACAACTATTAATATGCGATTAGGAGAAGTCGAATTTGCTGATATGGCTTTATCTGCTGCACGCAAAAAAATTCGTCAAATTTTAAGTCGTTTAAATAAAGTCGGTCAAGAGTATCAAAAAAGGCAGGGAGAGCGTTCAACAGCTGAAGCTGAATCTGCTTGGCGGGCAATTTGGTATGAAGATTAAGTATGATAATTAGTAATTAGTCATTGGTAATTGGTAAAATATCAGCTATTACTTTTTTATGTCCTCCTTGCCTCTCCTGATTCTTTTCTTCCTCCTCTTTTCTCTGACTGCTGAATGAGCCATGACTAACGACACACTTGATTGGGTAAGATTACAGAAGGCTTTGATGATTGAAGCCCAAAAAGGTTTTTGCGACCTGATGGGAAAACATTATCGCTTCAGTGAATTTATTAGCCTGACTTTTGGCAAATTCCCTACAGGTGTGCCGAATCAAGAGCGTCAGCGCTGGCAACGTTTGGCAGCAGATTATACTAAGTATCCTCAAATGGAAGTTTCTCGCAGACAGCATTTAGTGGCTCAAACTCGGCAATATTTGCAAGATTTGCAGCTCAGTCTGGAGAATGGGAATCAAAATCAGGTCAGTCATCATAGAAATTACTCTGAATTATCGACTCGCGAGAATAATATTCGGGAAAATATCCGGGAAAATATCCCCCAACAGAATACCCAAGTTTCATCAGAGCAGGTTTCATTCTCTGCAAAAATACCTAAAACTAAATCTCCCATAGCCTCAGAAATTAGCACAAGATTGGCTCCCAGGCTAGACCAAAAACTTCAGGATGTCAGCGAAATTGGGAAAATTAGATCCAGAAAGTTAGAATCTTTGGGTTTATATACCATTCGAGATTTACTTTACTATTATCCCCGTGACCATATTGATTATGCTCGTCAGGTAAGTATTCAGGATTTACTTGCAGGAGAAACAGTAACTATCATCGCAACCGTCAAACGGTGTAGTTGTTTTAGTAGTCCCAAAAATAAAAAACTGACAATTTTAGAACTAGTTTTACGCGATCGCACTGGGGAATTGAAAATCGGTCGTTTCTTTGCAGGAGCGCGTTTTGCTAGTCGGGGATGGCAAGAGAGCATGAAACGTCGCTATGTTAAAGGTAGTACTTTGGCTGCTTGCGGGTTGGTGAAGGATGGGAAGTATGGTAAAACTCTGGAAAACCCGGAATTGGAAGTATTAGCAGAACCCGGAGATGGGATTGAGTCTTTAACTATTGGTCGAGTGGTACCAATTTATGGGTTAACTGAGGGATTGGTTGCAAATACCCTCCGTCATGCGGTGAGAGTTGCTTTGGGTGCAACAGTTCATCTGAAAGACCCATTACCAAGCGGTTTGCGTAAGAAATATGAGTTAATGGAATTGGCGGATGCGATTAATAATATCCACTTTCCCCCCGACAGCATGTCTTTACAAAGTGCTCGTCGTCGCTTGGTATTTGATGAGTTTTTCTACTTACAGTTGGGTTTACTACAGCGTCAGCATGATGCAAAGCAGGTACAAACTAGTGTTGCATTAACTCCCCGTGGTGAGTTAGTAGAAAATTTTTATCAGATACTACCCTTTAAATTAACTGGAGCGCAACAAAGAGTAGTTAATGATATTCTCAGTGACTTACAGAAATCCACACCCATGAACCGCTTAGTACAGGGAGATGTTGGTTCAGGAAAGACTGTAGTCGCAGTGGTGGCAATTTTAGCAGCTCTACAATCGGGGTATCAAGCAGCACTAATGGCACCCACGGAAGTATTAGCAGAGCAGCATTATCGTAAGTTAGTTAGTTGGTTTAACTTACTGCATCTACCGGTAGAGTTATTAACAGGTTCCACCAAAACTAAGAAGCGTCGGGAAATTCACTCCCAGTTAGAGACCGGTGAATTACCCTTACTGGTGGGAACCCATGCCCTAATTCAAGATACCGTCAACTTTTCTCGGTTGGGTTTAGTAGTAATAGACGAACAGCACCGTTTTGGGGTCGAACAAAGGGCACGTCTGCAGCAAAAAGGCGAACAACCCCATGTATTAACCATGACAGCCACCCCCATTCCCCGGACATTAGCATTAACCATGCACGGAGACTTAGAAGTTAGTCAAATTGACGAACTACCACCAGGAAGGCAAAAAATCCAAACCACAGCCCTGAAAAACTCAGAACGTCCCCAAGCATACGACTTAATTAGAAGGGAAATCGTCCAGGGAAGACAAGCATATATAGTCTTACCACTAGTGGAAGAATCAGAAAAACTCGACCTGCGCTCAGCCATAGAAGAACACCAAAAGCTACAAGAAAGCGTTTTTCCAGAATTTCAAGTCGGATTACTCCACGGACGCATGACCTCAGCAGACAAAGACAAAGCAATTAGTAAATTTCGCGATCGCCAAACTCAAATTCTAGTTTCCACCACCGTAGTTGAGGTCGGTGTAGACGTCCCCAATTCTACAGTCATGCTCATTGAAAACGCCGAAAGATTTGGTTTATCTCAACTCCATCAACTGCGAGGACGAGTAGGAAGAGGAGCAGCCAAATCCTACTGTTTATTAGTCAGCAGTTCCCGCAGTGCAGACGCACAACAGCGACTGAAAGTATTAGAACAATCCCAAGACGGATTCTTCATCTCAGAAATGGATATGCGTTTCCGGGGTCCGGGTGAAGTATTGGGGAGACGACAGTCGGGACTACCAGATTTTACCCTCGCAAGTTTGGTGGATGATGAAGAAGTATTAATATTAGCTCGTAAAGCAGCAGAAAAGGTGATTGAGATTGATGTCACCTTAGAGCGGTGGTATTTGATGAAAGAAGAATTGAAATACCGTTACAACAAACTAATGGGAGGAACCATTCTGACCTGATGGAATATAGGAATTAAAAAACTAATGTACGTCATTGCGATTGCTAGTCTCCGACAACGCTTTCAGCGAACGTTCCACTCGCAATGACTAATATTACAAAGACAATTATTTGAGACATTCCCAATCCTGTTCCTCAACGATGGGACGAACCAAATCTCCCAAGGTTCTGCCCTTCCCCGCAATGCTACTAGCTACCTTTCGACGCTTTGGTTGTGGTGTTTCATCCGAAAGAATTGTTACAATTACGCGAGCTTTAGATACCTCTGGTAAATCTTTTAACCACTTAATTTGACCATTCTCAATTATGGCTTCGTAGCTTTGAAACATTACTTACTCCGAATTGTAAAGCTAACTAGGAAAAGTGTATACAAGTAGGTGGCTGTAAATAAACGTAACTATAATTCTGTCATTACGTTCACGGAGTGTTCCCTCTTAGGGAAGGAGGTACGACGACGTAATCGCAAGAGCTTCAGTTTTTTACATTCTGTTACATAGTTATATTCAATCATCCCTACCTACTTATCTCCAAAATTACCACGGGAAATATTTATTCAAGTAATTTCAGATCCAGCAATTTAAGAAAACCGTAGGGTGTGTGAAGACTTCGACCAACTATGATTAACACCAACAAATATAGGACTTACGCAAAATCAACGTAATTCCGTCATTACGTTCGCGTAGCGTATCCGTAGGATAAACGATAGCGACGTATAAGCTCTATCGAGCACGCTAACGCGTTTGCATAGCATAACGTAGTTAACGCATAGTTCTTGAGATTGCTTCCCTACACTACGTGACCGTCGCTTCGGACAAATCTTCGTTGCGTAAGTCCTGAAATATTATAATGTCTTCACGCACCAAACCAAATATATTGAATTGTAAAATGAACAAATGCACCGACCAACCCAACACCAACCAGCGTGAAAACCGACACCATCTTCTACCGTCTATTCCAAAGTTTCCCCAGCATCTTCTTTGAACTCATCAACCAACCCCCCGAAACAGCAAATACCTACGAATTTTCCTCCGTCGAAGTCAAGCAACTAGCATTTCGTATAGATGGTGTATTTCTTCCCAAAAACAGCCCATCGTCTCCTATCTACTTCGTCGAAGTCCAATTTCAACCCGATGAAAAATTATACTCCCGCCTATTTACCGAAATCTTTCTTTACCTCCACAAAACCCAGCTTACCAACAATTGGCGCGGAGTCGTGGTATATCCCAGTCGTAACATCGACACAGGTGAAACCGAAAGGTATACAGAACTACTCACATCTGGACGAGTCACCCGCATCTACTTAGACGAACTCGAATCCCCAGCATCACCCACTATTGCCGTGGGAACTGTTAAATTAGTAGTAGAGCCGGAATCCAATACCGTTAACAAAGCCAAGGAATTAATCAACCTTGCCAAACAACAGATAGAATCAGAAAAAACCCAACGAGAATTTCTCGAACTGGTCGAAACAATCATCATCTACAAATTTCCCCAAAAAAGTCGAGAGGAGATAGAACAAATGTTTGGATTTAACGAGTTGAAACAAACCAAAGTTTACCAAGAAGCAAAACAAGAAGGTAAATTAGAAGGGAAAGAAGAAGGTAAATTAGAAGCAGTTCCTTTAATGTTAAATTTGGGTGCAACTGTAGAGCAAATCGCTGAGTCCTTGGATTTGGATATTGATTTGGTGCGGTCAATTGCAGCAAAAGTTAATGCAAATCAATAATTGATTTAATCCAACGTATATAGACTCGTAGGGTGAGTGAAGACTTTGATTAATCATGATTAACACCAATAAATAAATGATGTCTTCACGCACCAAATTATGATTTTTAAACCCAAAGGGACGTAGAAGGAAAAATAGTGCAAAAGTTAATACAGATAATGATTTATTTAATTTTCCCATCCAGGCATTAAATAATTCTTATACGGTAATGATAGTAATAGGGATATCTTAAGAATGCACAGACCCTTAACGGCTTACCTGAAGAGTACTTAAGGAATTAGACAATTTTTTTAGATAATTTTTGGTGAGTTGGATAAGTCTTCGATTTTGCAACCTACCAAGCTATCCAACTCGGTTTTATTTTCGAGTAAAATCACTTTTACCACGGGAACAGGTCTGGACTCCTTCGGGTACTCTCCATACATTCCCATGCATGAACTCTGACATGTAGGAGTGCTCACGCAAAAACTACAACTACACGAAAACCAATATTGTTGTTGTGGTCGCCGGGGTTATTGTTGTTGCGGTTGGCACTGCGACAGTTCGTTGGATTGTTGTTCCAAGAACCACCACGCAGCATCTAAACTTGCCTGCCCCCAATTCAACCCCTCAGTTACCTGAGAAGATTGAAGTTACTCAAAATTGTATCTTATAGGACAACCTTCATTACCAAGGGAATTATTTTTCTACACAACTCTTAAAACTTAAAAAAATTCTTCCGCCAAAGGCGGAAGAGAGAAAAATTAAGAAGTGTAAAGGGCAAAAGGATAAGAGTGAAAAGGGGAAGAAGTCCTCACGCAAAAACTACAACCACACGAAAACCAATATCGTGGTGGTGGTCGCCGGGGAGATTGTTGTAACGGTAGGCACTGCGACAGAACGTTGGAGAGGGTGACCCAAGAACCACCACGCAGCAGCCGAGAACGATTATCATTATTATCAACCCATGCACTACCATCAGTCGGCGCACCATTATAATTATCGTGCCAAGTATCTTCACACCATTCCCACAAATTCCCATGCATATCGTGTAAACCAAAAGCATTAGGGGGAAATATTCCCACATTTGTAGTTTTTTCCCTATACTTTCCTTTGGTTTCATTAGCAAAAGTACTTGTAGCTCGATAATTTGCTAATGAACCGGTAATTGTCTCTCCAAAATGAAATGGTGTGGTAGTTCCAGCTCGACAAGCATATTCCCATTCCGCTTCGCTGGGTAATCTGTATTCCCTTCCCGTAACTTTTGATAATCTGGCACAAAATTCCACCGCATCACGCCAAGATACTCGTTCTACAGGTCGGTTATCACCTTTGAAACCAGATGGATCTGGTTTGAGTTCGCGATTAATTTTCGGTAAAGCTGCAACACGTTTCCACTGTGCTTGGGTAATTGGGTATTTACCCATACAGAAAGCAGGAACACTGACTTGGTGCTGGGGTTTTTCTCTGCTAAACCAAGTCTCATTATATTTTTTCACCAGTCTTTCTATTTCGTCATCTTCTGTACCCATCATGAATTTACCCGCAGGGATATAAACCATTTCCAGATTTATGTTATTTCCCAAATCTTCTTTAAATAACTTTGACTCTTTCTTTTCTGGTTTACCAATATTTCCTTTGTTATCAATAACCCTCACAGTCTCAAAATTATAGTCAGATAAAGTTATAGGTGTATTGTTTGGACTATTACTTGAACTCTGAAAAAACTGATTTACTGCTAAAGTTGTCACTAAACCCCCACTACCCACACCAACCCATTTTAAAAACTGTCTGCGGTTAACTAGAAATTGCTGTAGATTTTGCCATTGTTGCTCTCGTTGCTCTCTTCTGATTTGCGCTTCCTGTAGCTTTCTCTGTCTGTCGAGTTCTTGTTGACGTTTTTCCTGTACTTCCTGTTGCTGTCTTCTTATTTGCCCTTCCTGTCGCTCTAGCTCTCTTTGTGCTTCCTGTTGTCGTTTTCGTTCTTCTTCAGCTACTTTTTGCTGTCGTTTTTTCTCAGCTTCTTCTTGTTTGCGTCTCCTTACTTCTTCCTCATTCCTTCTAAATAAATTTGATATCGGTTCTAGAGCAGATGCTGACCTTTGACCTGTTGAGGAATTCCTACCACCAGAACTGGAACTTCCAGATGATTGTTGTTTTCTAGCAATCCTTTCAATAGCTGTAAATGCACGGTCATCAACTCCAGGTAATCCCCAAAGTCTCCTCCACAAATTTTTTGCTAATGATAAATCTCCATCCAATTCTGCTTTTTGTGCTGCGTCAATTAAAGGTTGTGCATCTCGAGAATTGGCAGACTGTTTTAATAAAATAAAGTACATTTTATAAGGCGGGTCAGCCTTAAAAGAAGGGTTTTGTATCTGCTTTCTATAATAAGCATTTACCTGGGGAACTCTCTGGTATAAATATCGTGCTAGACGCTCAACCGTCGCACAATTGCCTTCACCCTGTAAACGTAATCCTTCCAATAATGCATGAGTAAATGTACCATGCTGTAATTGGTCAATTTCAAAAGATTGTTGATTTGCAGTACAAGAATAAAAGGTAATTACCCCTTGATGTTCCTCCTCCCCAATTCCTAACCCTCCCCGACTTCCCTCATCGCGACAAGCATCTAGCAGGAGTACCACATTAGCTGTAGACCTACGTAATCTTTGAGTTACATAATCCACAGAAATTGCAGTTCTATCCACCGCTTTGGGGTCGCTATCCTCAAACATCAAATAATCCTGGTCTTGATATCTTCTCCCATGTCCTGCAAAGAAAAACCACAGATTATCTTCTGGTTTCAACAAGGGTTCTTCCAGGTCTTCAAACTGGAAATTTAAAAATCGTAAAAATCGTGCATAGGTGGGTTTAGTTGGAATAGGTGGATTTGCAGGAATTGCAGGAGAATTCTCTGTAAACAGAAAAACTTGGTCAAACCTTGCTTCCTCTTCAAACCAAGCTTTCATCACCTCAGCATCCCGTTGAGCATATTTGAGAAGTTGCAAATTATCGTAATTGTTAATTCCGACCGCGATCGCCCAATTTTTCCCCATCTGTGTTGAATTATGAATTTTTTTAAATGTTTAATTTATAGAATTTATAGAATTTGATACTACCCTGTTATTGCAAGTGCAACTAATTTAGCCGTAAAAATACCATACCTAATTATTACAAATCTATTCTCTTCTATTCTTGCCTCCACCTTCTTCCATGAATTCTGATACCATCAAAAACAGTTTATGACAAGCAGATAAAAATATACACATGTCAGATACAACCGAACCAACACCAACCCCGGAAAATATCTGGATTATTACTGAAGAAATAGTCGAAGCTCCTATAGAAAAAGAAAGAGAAGCAGTTACTCGCGATGGTTCCAGAAGTATTAAAGATATTGGAGGGAAACTGGGTAGTAAAACTCCAAAAGAGGTAGAGGAAGAAATAGTTATCAGAAAAAAAGAAGGGAAAGTTGTAGTTACCAAACGTAAAGTTGAGGTCACAAAACTTAAGCAAGAAATGCGGGGATTTCTGCAAGCAATGCGGGAAATGCTCGATGAAGTGGAAGAACCAAAATCTAAAATGCAGCTCGATGAAGTGGAGTTATCTGTAGAAATTAACGGAGAAGGACAAATCAGTCTACTTGGTATCGGTGGTGGGAAAGTTGGTGGAAAGGGTGCAATGACGTTTAAATTTAAGCGACGGTAGGGTTTGGGACGGTAGGTAGGGGTTTAGGGATGGTAGGACGTAGGTAGGGGTTTAGGGATGGTAGGACGTAGGTAGGGGTTTAGGGATGGTAGGACGTAGGTAGGGGTTTAGCATGCTAAACCCCTACTTCAATCCCCATTAAACCTTCAAATTCCAAGCAGCTACAGCTAAACTCAACCAACCTACAATAAATGCAAATCCACCGATGGGAGCGATCGCACCTAAAATTTTGATTCCTGTCAAACTGAGTGCATATAAGCTACCGGAAAATGTCAAAATACCAATTACAAATAACCATCCACTCACCACTAAACTGGTTTGAGACTGAGTACTGATAATTAATACCGCTACCAAGAATAGCGCCAAGGCATGATACATTTGGTAACGAGCACCGACTTGGAAAATTTCTAGGTAATGTTCGCTGATTTTCTCTTTCAGAGCGTGGGCAGCAAAGGCTCCTGCTGCTACTGATGAACTACCAAAAATAGCTGCTAGAGTCAAAAATATTTGGGACATTTTACATCGATTTAACTACTTGTTAGAAGTTATCAGAGTTCGGATTCAAGTGCTGCTAAACCCTTACTTATCAGTTCTTTTTTAACTTTCTCGCGATACATTTATAGGACTGATGAAATCTGAATCCCGGTTTTTAAAAATCATTCTTACTTTATCAGCATACTAAATATTAAAGTAATAAAATACTGTACCCTGCTCGCTAACTTTAAAATCTGCATTTAATTCTTTAGCTTTCCCATCTAAATATTCTCTAGCCATATCTGTGGAAATTTGCGATCGCATAGCAAAATTCAACACGCTCATGCATCCAGCATTTTCTTCTAACATCCGATAAAAGTTAGATTGTAGTTGCTGATTCATCTTTTGAATTAATACTAATTTTTCCTTACGTTCTTGTAAATAGAGGGATGCAGTTAACCATATTCCCAAGAATGATGTAGGAATCCCAAAAGCTATTCCCAATAAAGCGCTGTTATTATAAGCGCTTTCAATTAAAGGTGTTTTACTTTCCCTTTCCATCAGATTCTTTTCCATCACTGATGAGATTGGTAACATAAAAAACATTAAACCAAGTGTAAGTAACCACCCGGCAGCAAACTTTTCTGGAACTTTCATAGATGCTATCTGATACTGATGTTGGGAATGGGAGGAGGTAAAAATTCAAAATACTCTTCGGGAACGTTTTCAACGAACAAAATTCAAAACTTAAAATTCAAAACTTAAAAATAAAAATACTCAGGAAAGCGAGGGTCTTGGGACAAAATTCAACATATCTATATTTAGCAATGTCAAAAATTAACTTTCCCTCGCAAATAATAAAATTAATCGAAGACAGAAAATCTCTACCTTCTTTAATCTAACTTTTTTAATCTAACTTCTCTAAATACTAATTGTTATTTATCTTACTTACTACTCTCAGTTTATCTGCTGATACATCAAAACGGTAGCGGACATGTCCATGTTCGCTAGTTTCAAAATATGCATTAAACTCTTGAGCTTGTTTATCTAAATATTTTTTGGCTTCACTTCCAGAAAGTCTTGCTTCCATAGCCAAATCCATAACTGTTATTTTACCGTTATTCTTCTTTAGTAACTTATAGAAAGTTGAATTTAAGCGATCGCTAATTTTTTGTTGATGTTTTTTACGAAGTCTCCATAATATTACTCCCCCACCCGCTAACATGGGGACACTAAAACCTAAACCCACGAAGAAAACTTGGGTAATATGCTGTTTTTCTTCTTTACTAATATCTTCCTCTGCTAACTGTGGTAATCCAGAGACACTGGACATAGCGAACAAAAAACCAGTGGAAAGTAAAAATCCCGCAGTTGCTTTTTTTAAGAATTTCATAATCGCAGCAGATAATATTTATCTTGCCGCGATCTTAACCTCACTTACGTGTAGCTTCCAGTATTATGGAAAAATAAAAGCGAGTACTGCTAAATTCTCTTCTGCCGATACTGAAACCGTTAGCTTCAAAGGCTTTGATAATATCTGTTTCCCGATGTTGGTAAGCACGAGTAGTTTTACTCGGTCCAGGAAAAAAGCTGCCTATCTTCTTCAGAATTATTAATGCTAAAGTTTTCGGTGCAAAGCTTAAAATAACTCGCGATTCTGCAAGAGAGCATAAATGAGCAATCATTTCATTAGCTTTATCTTGGGGATAATGAATCAGCACATCCAAGCAAACAACCGTATGGTAGCTACCATCAAGCTGTTCTAAGTCTTGGACTGTAAATGTTGGATTGTCATTATTTTCCAATATTTGGGCTGCTCTTTCGGATGCTTCCCCTACCATTTTTTCAGAAATATCGCTGGCAGAAACTGATGCTCCAGCTTCAGCTAGGGGAATGCTTAAGCTACCAACACCGCATCCTGCATCACAGATTGAGATTTTGGAGATATCATCATCGTCTTTTAGCCATTTAAGAACTCTATCAACGGTTTGTTGGTGTCCATTACGAATATCTTTCTGAACCGTATTGACTTCACCGTCGCCATATATGCGTCTCCAACGGTCAAAGCCAGTGGAATTAAAGTAGTCTTTAACTATGGTTTTATCATCAGTTGCTTTCATAAAGCTGGAAATTCAAGCATATTACAGGTCCAATGCTTCAAATTACCACGAGCATGGACTTGTCAGATAGGGGGCATAACAGGTTTTTTCAATTTTTAGATGCATCACATTATTCCTGGAGCAACAAGTTAGACAATATTCAACACGTTTCTTTTAAGAAGAAAAGCGTTACGAAAAAAGGAATAATCCCTAGGCAAATTCAAAATACTCACGAAAGCGGTGGTCTTGTTAAAAAATTTAAAATTCAAAATTTAAAATTCAAAATTCAAAATTCAAAATGTGAAATACAGCAATAACCTTGTACAACTTTTATTAAAATTGCACATCATTAGTCCAACAGAATAGACCAACATAGTTATTTTGGCTCTGTTTCTCGTCAGATCTACCCTTGTGGGGTAAGAGCATTATATGTAGCTAATTGATCTATAAGTACTTAGACAAAATTAATTTTAATTGTGTATTGTCCGAAGCGTTAGCTAGCGCTATGCTCCGCAAAAGCGTAGCGTGTCTGTTCGCTGAAAGCGTTCCGTAGGAAAGGACAGGAACGTTAGCTATCGCTATACTGCGTAAACGCTTCAGCGTCTCCATTAGGAGAAGCATAAGCGGTTTCACGAGCAGAATACCTCTTAAGCGTAGCTATGCCGTCAGGCTTTACGCAGGGACTTAAAGCTTTCAGAATGTCAAATTAATTTTGTAAGACTACTTAGTTCGCACTAATCAATTAATAATCTTTTCCAGGTTAATTCCTTGCTGCTCTGATCAAAATGCCAGCGTAATAAACCATCAGCTTCACATCTTTCTCTAATTCCTTTTAAGCCTAATGCTTTTCTGGGTGATTCTGTTACTAATGAAATGGCTTGTTCGGGACTACATAAATCCCATTTTACTAGATTTTGCGCACCGACAATTAAAGGTAATGTAGTTCCTGATAAGGTACCGTCTGCTAAACGTGCTGTACCATCTTGAACTGTGATTTCCCTAGTATCCCAAGGATATGTACCATCTCCATTACCTAATGGTGCTAGAGCATCGCTAACTAGAAATAAACCCTGCTGATATTGACTAGCCCGCAAAAGTAAATCTATCATTGTCGGACAGATATGTTTCCCATCAGCAATAAAACCACACATCACATGTGGTTGGATAATTGCCGTACCTAACAAACCTGGTTCGCGATGGTGTAATGGAGGCATAGCGTTAAATGCATGGGTTACCATTGTTGCACCATGATTAAAAGCCTGTTGTGCTTGTGGAGCAGTAGCTTGAGAATGTCCCAAACTAACAGTGATACCCAAGGAACGTAAATATGGAATTACCTCCCCGGTTGTATCTAACTCTGGAGCTAAGGTAATAATTTTAACTATATGGGCATAATCTCCCAGAACTCTTCTGACCTCCTCAATAGTTAAAGGTAGGAGATATTCGCCCTCATGTGCACCCCGTTTCTCATAGTTTAAAAACGGTCCTTCTAAATGAACCCCTAATATTTTTGCGTTTTGTCTGCTGTCATCTGTATTAGTTTTTTCAGTATCATAATTTTCTATAAAATATTCTGATTGAGCAATTACACTTAGAGAACGTTGAATATTTTCTACAGAAGTTGTTACCAAAGTTGGTAAAAAAGTATCTATTCCTTGCTCCCAGAGATATTTGACAATCTTTGATAAAAGTTGAGAATTCTCAGCTTTTAAATCTGGGAAAGCTAGACCCAAAGCACCGTTGATTTGTAAATCTATCCCACCCAAAGAAAGCCAGTCTCCGCCAAAATCTAATACCTGTAAATCGGTTAATGGTACTCGTTTAATCAGTGCCCCCATTGACACGATTTGTTCAATTTTGCGATCGCGACTCACAAATAGCATCTGCAAGTCATCATATCCTGGAACCCTAGCATTAATAATATTTAGGGGTGTACTCAGAGGTAATGGTAAAGAATTTTGTGTTGTTTGGATCATGGAAGCTTAAGAACAATATAATAAGCTGACACGATTGTAGGGGGAAGAGGTAGAAAAAAATCAAGAATACTTTTGTCAAAAAATGGGAAAATCTAACTAAAGGGGTGGTTATGGAGTAAATAGAATGAGTATTGGCATTATTATGGGTAGCGATTCTGACCTACCGACTATGGAAGGAGCGATCGCTGTTTGTGAAAATTTTGATATTGAAACTGAAATTGCTATTATTAGTGCCCATCGTACTCCCCAAAGAATGGTTGAATATGCCGAGTCTGCTCATGAAAGAGGTATTCAAGTAATTATTGCTGGTGCTGGTGGTGCTGCTCATCTGCCTGGTATGGTTGCTTCTTTGACTCCTTTACCTGTAATTGGCGTTCCTGTCCCTAGCCGACACCTCAAAGGTATTGATTCTCTCTATTCCATAGTACAGATGCCTGGAGGTATCCCTGTGGCAACTGTAGCTATTGGAAATGCCAAAAATGCTGGCTTACTAGCAGTACAAATTCTGGCAGTTCAAAATACTGAATTGTTGATAAAGGTACAGCAGTATCGTCAGAATCTCAAAAATTCAGTCATTGCGAAACAAAATCAGTTACAAGAACTAGGATACAAGTCTTACCTAGAAAAAATGTAGCACTCTGGAATGATGTCTCCAAAGTAGACATTTCTATGATTTTCTAACTTTATTTAATTGAACACCCAGGAAGAAACTAAGACTGATGCCATGTATCCAGATTTCATCTGGGCTAAGAAGCGTATCTTTTTTGAGTATTTACAATCAGCAACATAATAAGTATTTGTCTTTTTAAAATATCTTTTCAAAATATCTTTTCAAAATATCCTTTGAATTAATCAATTCGCTTCAATTATTATTTACTTGTTATTTATTTATTATTTATCAACAATTTATACACATATTCATTTTTATCAAAATTTTTCTCAATATATATATACTTTTATTAATAAATAGATCAATTATTTGTGATTGCAAAGTATCTTTGACATAAATATTTTTGACAACCTTTTATAGCTTTTTTTTACATTTGTTACATAAAAACTATGTATTTTCTCTTATAGATTATTAGTATAATATTTTTCAAAAAAAGAATACCTTAGTATACAGATACTTATGTCATGAAAAGCTAATATTTATATCAAAATATTTCATAATGAAAGTAAGTGTATATACTTCAAAATTTGGATTGGGAGTCAAAAAACAGTAGCTAAGAATACAGAAAATATTAAGATTATGTTATGTAAAATTTTGATTGTTTGTGGTGAAATTTTTCTTGAGCCTAAGAGCGTAAAGCCAGGAATAATAGCTTTTTTAGGGTTTTATGATGTTTTTATTGAAGAATCAATAAAGAGGGGTTGACTGTTACTGAGATTACATCATAATAATCACTTAACAATATTAGTGACATTAAGGTAAAGTAGTGAAAATCTATTGACTATTGACTAGGTTATTTGATTTTCTAAGTTCTTAAGAAACCTTTTCAAACAACCTCTTGCTTTTGAAAAGAATCGAAATAAAATGTGACGAGTGATAAATTACACAGTTCTAAATCCCATATCAATGGGTGCAGATTAACTGGATAGAAAAATAATAATTAATCTATTTCAGTATTCGTGTGAGCTTCAATTTTTACTCAATGTTTTTCCACTCAAAAATGGTTTGGAGGATAATGTTAAACCTAATAGGTCACAAAAGAGGGAGCCGTAAAGACAAGCGTAACTTTTCAAAAAGTTCTTTGGGAAATACCGGCTATAATTCCACTGCTCAAAACATCTACCAGGGAATGAAGCGATTATCTCCTAGCTGGCAAGCTTGTATCCCTCTAGCTTGCCTGATAGTTTTAGGATGGGGTTATATGGCAGTTGCTCAAACCCCAGCAGAAGCTCCCAAACCACCTACCGGTGAAGATTTTCAAAATCTGAAAATAGCTGTTGACACCCTTTGGGTAGCTTTAGCAGCCTTTTTAGTCTTCTTCATGAATGCTGGTTTCGGAATGTTAGAAACTGGTTTCTGTCGTCAGAAGAATGCAGTTAATATTCTCTCCAAAAACCTGATTGTATTTGCAGTCGCAACTATTGCTTACTGGGTTGCTGGTTTTGCATTTATGTTTGGAAATGGAACAGTTGATGGGTCAAATGGCTTTATTGGTTTAAGCGGATTTTTCTTACAGGGAGATAGCAGTAATTTTAGTGCTCTAGATTGGACTGTTGTTCCCCTAGCAGCTAAATTCTTGTTCCAGCTAGCATTTGCTGCTACAGCAGCAACTATCGTTTCCGGTGCAGTTGCTGAAAGAATTAAGTTTATTGACTTTTTAATTTTCAGTGTTTTATTAGTTGGTATTTCCTATCCCATTACCGGACACTGGGTATGGGGTGGAGGCTGGTTATCTGGTCTAGGTTTCTGGGACTTTGCCGGTTCTACTGTAGTTCACTCAGTTGGTGGTTGGGCAGCTTTGATGGGTGCAATATTTCTTGGTCCTCGTCTTGGCAAATATCAAAATGGTAGAATCAATGCCATTCCCGGACATAATATGAGTATTGCTACTCTAGGTTGTTTAATTTTGTGGTTGGGTTGGTTTGGTTTTAACCCTGGTTCTACAATGGCAGCAGATCCTAACGCGATCGCTCACATTGCATTAACCACAAATATGGCTGCTGCTGCTGGTGGTGTTGCGGCTGTAACCACCGCTTGGTTGTATTTAGGTAAGCCAGACCTATCAATGATTATCAATGGTATTTTGGCTGGTCTAGTGGGTATTACAGCTCCTTGTGCCTTTGTGAATCTTGCAGGAGCTTTCACCATTGGTATCATTGCTGGTGTTATCGTCGTCTTTGCAGTTACCACCTTTGATAAAGTTAAAATAGACGATCCTGTAGGTGCTGTTTCTGTACACTTAGTTTGCGGTATATGGGGTACCCTAGCAGTTGGTCTATTCTCAGTTGGTCCTGGTCTTTACTCTTGGTATGGAGAAGGTGCAGGTCCTGCTCAAGGTTTATTCTACGGTGGTGGAGTAACTGCTCTTATCCCTCAGATTATAGGTATATTAGCAGTTGGAGCCTTCACAGTTGCCTTTAGTGCAGTTGTTTGGAGTATTCTGAAAGCTACTTTGGGTATCCGCGTTTCTCAGAGTGAAGAACTCGAAGGTTTGGATATCGGCGAACATGGAATGGAAGCATATAGTGGATTTCTTAAAGAAGTTACTCCTGGAGGATATACGGATTCTACTGATGCAGGTTTATCCCAGCCAGGAGATTTGCCCAGCAGTTTGTAAAATTTAATTATTTTATACAGTCTGATTGTACAGTTGAGTTTGGACAATAGAAAACCTTTTTTTACTGTATGAACAACTTTCTCAGCACCTCATCTGAGGTGCTTTTTTTAAGTAATTAAGTCCTGTGTAGTCATTCTGAAAAGAAAACAGAGATATGATGCTTAAAAGGCTAATATTTCTAATTCTGTTTAGTTACAAAAATCAGAAAAAATAGGTATGAAACTGTTCCTTATTTGCTACCTTCACTTTTAATTTTTTTCAATAAGCCCTAATTAAATATTAAATTGATAATTTGTCATTTTAAATACATCATTAGAATATTGACCTAAAAAATAAATTCACCCCAAGAGAATTGACCTGTAACAAAATACTCTTTTGGCGGTAGTAAAAGGATTTATTAAAGATTTTGTATAGGGGTAGACTACCCTAAATCCTCATCTAAATAGCAGGGTAAACGCAAGAAAATTTAGATGTTATTTCAGCTAGAATGTAAGGGGATC